>ERZ1673739.2791-NODE-2791-length-13514-cov-3.783565_pt1 | contig 13514 bp, 13 predicted proteins | sample MGYA00580210_ERZ1673739 | MGnify/ENA primary metagenome ERZ1673739 (study PRJEB41218, sample SAMN15661749) | gut metagenome | host: Homo sapiens | place: Canada: London | collected 2015-08-20/2019-03-30 | study: EMG produced TPA metagenomics assembly of...
GACTCTTATCTGAGAAAAACTGCAATTAACAAAAAAATTCCTTATATTACTACCATGTCAGCTGCTCTGGCAAGTGTAAAAGGAATCCATGCAGTACAGAACAAGACAGTTTCCAACCTGAAATCCTTACAGGAATATCACAAAACTCTGGAAAATGCATAAGACATAAATGATAAGAAATAGGGGTTGTTGTATATGTTCACATACAACAACCCTTTTTTATATAGAACTGTCTAGAAAAATGAAGGAGTACAAAAGAAAATGTCTGTAAGATCATCAAATAATTCTGTGCTGCTGTTTGTAGCAGCAATTATCTGGGGTGTTGCTTTTGTGGCGCAAAGCGCTGGAATGGATTATGTTGGTCCGTTTACATTTAATGCTGTGCGTTCTCTTCTGGGTGGAATCGTACTCATCCCTTGTATTTACTTTTTAAATCGCATGAATAACAAACAGACAGACCCTACACAGGACAGCACTGTGCCAAAAGATCAGCCAAAGGATTTGCTGGTAGGCGGTCTTGCCTGTGGGTTTCTCATGTTTGTGTCCACCAGCCTGCAACAGGTTGGTATCATGTATACAACTGTTGCAAAAGCTGGTTTTATTACTGCCCTTTATATTATTATGGTACCTATTCTTGGTATTTTTTTGAAACGCAAAGTAGGCTTAAAAATCTGGGTCAGTGTTATGATTGCTGTTGTTGGCTTATATCTTCTTTGTATGAAAGGCAGCTTTTCTATCAGTAAAGGAGATTTTCTGATTCTGCTATGTTCTCTTACCTTTGCCATGCATATTATGGTGGTGGACTATTTCACAGAAAAAGTTAGTGGAACCAAGTTATCCTGTATTCAATTTCTCTTTGCAGGAGGACTCTCTGCAGTGCTCATGTTCCTATACGAAGAACCAAAGCTTTCCTCTATCTGTGCTGCCTGGCTACCCATTGCCTACGCTGGTATTCTTTCCTGTGGCGTTGCTTACACCTTCCAGATTATAGGACAAAGAGGCACTGACCCTACCATTGCATCCCTGATTCTCAGTCTGGAATCTGTAATCTCTGTACTGGCAGGATGGGTGCTCTTAGGGCAAACATTATCTACTAGAGAACTCACAGGCTGTGTCCTCATGTTTGCAGCCATTCTCCTGGCACAGATAACTCCAAAACAATTTCTAAAAAAGAAGCTGTGATATAGATTTCACAATGCTCATTTTTGCAATGGAACGTAATGGAATTGCTGTTGCTAATAAACAGGCGCAAATAGCCAAAACTGCAGCCTGAGCAATGGACACAAACGGAATTTTAACCAAGTTCAGGCTGTCTGTCACGGCAGCCTGAATAAACAAGGTACATATATATCCCAAGAAACCTCCCGCCACAGACGCAATCATTCCATAATAGGCGCCTTCCCAAAAAAAAGTTTTGTAAAGGCTGCCTACACTCATACCAATGGCACGCTGCATACCAATTTCTGAAATCCTGGTGTGTAGATTGCTGTAAACCGTATTAATAATATTTAAAACTCCAATGAGACCAATAAAGAAAATCAGTCCCCAACACAACATCTTGATTTGCTCAAAACTTTCTTCCAATTGTGCAGAAGTCTGCTGATAAGAAAGCCAGTGGCTTCCCGCATTTTTCTTTGTCCAATTCTCTAGCCAGGTCTCAAATGCCTCAGTATCCACAGATTTCTTTAAGGTAGGATAAACCTCTCCATAGTACTGATTTCCAGTTATCTGTTCGTAATTCTTATTATTTACTATAATCTGAATACCATTTTGAAATCCCTCATTATTTATGGTAACTGCACCATTGACAATTCCTACAACTCGCAGTTCTTTTCCATTTACTGTAATCTTGTCACCATACTGAAAGTTCGTGGTCTCTATGACCTCCTCTTCATATACAAAAGGTATGGGATTCTTCACAATGCATGCAGACCCTTGTATCAGTTCCTTTTGTTCTTCCTCTGAAAGCCCAGGAACCCAGGAAGTAAGACGCGCATCATCTATGGCAGCTACCTGAAAAGTTTCCCATGACTGCAGCTGGAAATCAAGGGTAATTGGCAATTTCCCTTTCTCATCCTGTGTATAAACAGTAAGTTTTGCTGTGGCCAGGTTTTCCACCCACCCACTCTCTTGAATGATATCTACACTTTCTGGAGATATACCTACTGTTTCATTGGTAATTGCGTAATCACCTGTGTGCATATCTTTTACACTTTTGCTGGTATCCAGAAGCATGGTAAAGCTCTGCAATGCAACAAAAACAGTAATGCTCATAACCAGTGAAAGAATGGTAATCATGGTTCTACCGCGGCCTCGTTTTAAATTTAATCTTGCATAATAAGCCTCAAAGTTATGAATCTTTTTTGCCTTCCGACCATGCCTCTTGATACTTACCTTCTGTCCTGCTATGGCAACTGTTGGAGACACACAGGAAGCATAATGAGCTGCTGGAAATGCTGCAAATATCCCAAAGAACAACGTCACCAAACTGCTTACTAGATATACAGATAAATCCCCAAATCTGATATGGGAAATCATAGAGTGAAGTATTTTCGTACTATCTGCTAGAAATAAATCCGGATTTAGAACACCAGTTGCTGCTTTCAAGATTCCCTTTGCAGACAAACTTCCCGCTAAAAGCCCTATAGGAATTCCAATGCCACACAAAATCAGAAGCTGTAATGTCACCAGCTTATAAATCTGCAGTTTTGTGCTTCCCATAGCGCGAAGTGTTCCGTATTCTTTGATACGTTTTGTCACTGCAATTTTCAAAATATTATAGATAACAAGCCCTGCTGCCAGAAACACTAATGCCCCAACCATGACACAGGCAATGGTCATAAAAGAGAAGCCAGTATCTGTATCAGAAGCACCTTTTTCTTCATATGGAATCTTCAAAGCATCCAGTAAAATCCAGTTATATTGTATGTTTGATTTTTCCACAGAAAGGCTTTCTGCCAATTCATAAACAATCTTTTGAAACTGTATTTTATCCCTGGTTTTAAAATCTGTAGAATAGAGTTCATAGGCTTCTGGCAGTAAATCAGAGGCTGTTCCCTCTCCTACTACTGCATTTAAACTTCCGGTGGAATATCCTATATAATTGCTTTCTAATATTCCAGTAATCAAAAATTCTGCAGCATATTCATAGGGAGGTATACTACCGTCCATACGAGAAACTTCTCCTTCCAGGGTAATGGTATCTCCTGGCTTCAGTTCTTTTCCAAGATAGGATAAGGCGTTTTGAGGCAATGCAATTTCATATGGCTGCTCAGGCAAATTCCCCTCTTTTAACTTGCTAATAGACGGATAAGCGTCCAAGGCATTGTCCAGGTATTCTCGCATATATAAGGTCAAACTACTCTTTTCTAGTCTGATACTGCCAACAGAAATCACACTCCCCACCTCTATAAGCCTGGAATCTTCCTGCAGTTTTTTCCTTTGCTCTTCTGTCAATTGATGAAAGGTTGCATAACGGTCACCATTTAAAGAAGCAGCCTGCTGGATTCGCATGGTTTGTAAAATCCCAAGAGAATTTCCCATGGCTACAGTCATCATGCTGGAAAGTATGACTGCTATAAGAATGAGAACTGCCATCACTTTTTGTGCTTTTAATTCCTTGAAGGCAAGAGATAAGTAAGATTTCATGGTCTGCTCACCTCCATAAGTTCTCCATCCATGATAGTAAAACGACGCTCTGCCATTTCTGCAATCTTTGAATCATGGGTAATAATCACCACTGTTTTGTTCATTTTTTCCCGTATTTCACATAAGATTTTCATAACCTCACTGCCACTTTTGCTATCTAGATTTCCTGTAGGTTCGTCAGCGAAAATAACATCTGGTTTTGCGATTAATGCTCTGGCAATAGCCACTCTCTGCTGCTGTCCTCCTGAAAGCTCACAAGGTAAATGCGACATTCTTTTTTCTAATCCTAACAAAGAAGAAAGCTCTTTTAAATATCCTTCGTCCACTTCCTTTTTATCCAGAAGCACAGGCATTACAATATTTTCCCTGGCAGTAAGGACAGGAATCAGATTAAATTGCTGAAAAATAAAACCAATTTTCTGGCGGCGAAACGTTGAAAGCTCTTTGTCACTGCCGTGATGAATGTCTGTTTTATCATAAAACACCTGACCGGAGGATGGCTTATCTAACCCACTGACAAGGTGCAAAAAAGTACTCTTCCCACTGCCGGAAGGTCCCATAATCGAAATAAAATCCCCTTCTGAAATCGTCATGGATACATGTTGTAGAGCCGCCACCTGATTCTCCTTAGTTCCATAAATTTTTGAAATATCTTTTACATGAATTCGCATAAAAAATCTCTCCTTATATGTTTATGATAAGGAGAGTATAAAGATAAAATCTCAAGATTTTCTCAAAATTCTTTTCCATAAAAAGTTGCTAAAACCACAGCTCCATTTTCTTGATTCTTCACAGTGATACTGCCTCCATGTCTCTGACAAAGCAGTTTGCTCACATAAAGCCCCATTCCAAAATGTTCCTTCTCTTCTTTTTCTTTTTGAAAGGGTAAAATCCCGTTCTTTAGCAAGGTTTCTGAAAACCCACAACCATCATCCATAACAGAAAACTCAAAAAAATCTCCTTTTATACAGCAGTGGATTTCTATGTTATGAACCGCAAAGCGAAGTGCATTGGATATAAGATTTTCAACGACCTGAAACAAAATAGATTTATCTAAATAAAGTTCCTTCTGCTTCTTTTCCGTTACACAAAATTGTATATGTTTCCCACTTTCCATCCCTGCAAATTCAGCTACATCCCGCAACTGCAATAAGAGAGATTCCCACTCCATCTTAGTACGCTCCACAGGAAATTCTTCCAGTTTTTGAACGCTGCTCATGGTTTCTATATAACATTCAATCCGTCTTATATAATCTTCTATACGAATAAGATGATCCTGGATCTGCCCTGTTTGAACCTGTCCTTGTATACTATTTTTTGCCAACTTTATCGAACCTTTTAGAACCGTAATGGGATTTCTTAAATTGTGAGAAAAAGCGGCATTTAAACGTTTTCTCTCTTCTGCCTGTCTCCATAATTCTCGGTTATTTTCCAATAATGTTTTCCTCATAGTTTCAAAAGCCGTACAAAGTCGTCCCATTTCATCTTCATACGGACTTTCCATAGTAAAGTCCAAATCATTCTCTATGATATGAGAAGCTCCTTTTTCCAGGACAGCCAAAGGTTTCTTCAATTTTAGATTGTAAAACATAGATGCTGTTATAAATAATGCAAAAATGTAAATCAAAATAGGCAGTGCAATCTGAAGAAAAGAAAGGACATCTGCCATGGCAGCAACTTCGCTGCTCCTTCCTTCTTCCTGTGTAATCACAACCGGATGATTTCCAAGTTTTATGACCGCACCCTCCCAAGAAAGTTGTGAACGCAACGCCATACATCCCCATACAGAAAACAAAGACAGGAAAAGCGCCCCTGTCATGTTCAAAAATGCTATCGCAAATAAGGATTTTTTTAATGGCATTTGCTTTATCCATTCCATTTATAGCCCACCCCCCAAACCGTTTCAATATAATTGTGCGTGGTTACTGCTGCAAATTTGCTCCGTATTTTTCGGATGTGCTCCATAATGGTGTCACTATTTCCATCTCCTTCTAATCCCCATACTCTTTCGTATATCCGCTCTCTGTCAAAAACCTGCCCTGCATTTACAGAAAGCAGTTCCACAATATCAAACTCCTTTTTCGATAAAAGAATCTTCTTTCCTTTCATTTCGATTTCTCTTTTCGTATATTCAATAACCATATCATCAAAAAAACGCATACTCGTTTGCACTTGTTTCCGGTTCTCACGCCTTAAATGAGCAGCAACTCTTGCCCCTAACTCATCTAAATCAAAAGGCTTTACAATATAATCATCTGCACCTGCTGCAAACCCTCTAAGCTTATCTGCAGTTTCTATTCTTGCTGTAAGAAAAAGAATCGGGCAGGTAACATGTTCCCGTATTTTTTCGCAAACAGTAAGCCCATCCATATCTGGCATATTAATGTCCAGCAGAATAAGATCCGGCATCTGCCTTAACTGGTTCATGGCGTCCCTACCGCTATAGGCAACCATGACCTCGTAGCCAAACAGTTCAAAATACTCTCTTACAATAGCCACAATGCCATGCTCGTCATCCACCATTAAAATTTTTTTCTTCATAGAAAAATACCTCCTTATACAGGTTTATTTTCCCATGGAAATCTCAAAAATCTCTCAATTTTTTCTTTCTAAAATTTCTTCTATCTCTTCCACTGTTTCTGCAATCTCCCAAGCTCCTGCTGCAAGCAGTTCCTCCCTGGTTCCATATCCATAGGTAACACCAATACAAGCAATGCCTACCTGTTTCGCTCCCTCTGCGTCATGGCTTCTGTCACCAATCATCACTGCTTTATCCTTTTTGCTTCCATATCCCAGCTCTCCTAAAACCTGTTCTATAACTTCTGCTTTTGTCATCTTAGGCTTGTTAATATCACTGCCTAAAATCAAATCAAAATATGTATCCAGGTTAAAATGTTCCAAGACAACATGAACCATGGAATCTGGCTTGGAAGAAGCAACACACAACAGATATCCCTTTTCCTTCAGATTTTTTAACAGCTTGTCAATTCCCTCATAAGGACGATTTTCAAAAATTCCTGTTACCGTATAGCGTTCCCGATAATATTTCACTGCCTGCTCTGCCTCTGCTTCACTCCATCCGCAAAAAGCCATAAACTGCTTTAACAAAGGCGGTCCAATAAATACTTTTAACCCTTCCAAATCCTGTCCAAGTTCTCCCTTTCCCATTTTCTTCAGAGCATACTGCACAGACTTTGTAATCCCTTCTCCTGAGGCAGTTAGAGTTCCATCTAAATCAAATAATAAAACATCATAATTTCTCATTTTTTCTCTCCTTTTTCTCCTGTAAAGTCAAAATTTTATAATTTTTCCTCAATTTATGAGAAGATTTCCCTGGTATTTTCTTAATTGTACCATTTTTCCAGATACACAACAAGAAAAATCTCTAATGCAGGATGCTCGGGAATGTGCTATGATGAGAATAGAACTATCAGAAAAACAAAGGAGAACTTTCGTTATGATTCAAGCAATGATCTTCGATATGGACGGTGTTCTGTTTGATACAGAACAGATTTTAAAAGATGGCTGGATGGACACAGGGAAAAAAATGGGATTTACCCTAGGGGAAGAAGAACTTCGTCAAATGCGAGGTGGCTCTGCTGCCTTGGGTACTGCGCTCTTTGAAAAATGGTATGGTGGGAAAATCAATTATATGGAAGCTCGTGCCATGCGCTCCCGCTATCTTGAAAACTATCTGGCTCATCATCCACTTCCAGAAAAAAAGGGCTTAAAAGAAATTCTACCGTATTTACAACAGCACAAAATCCCTGTAGCAATTGCCACTTCTACCGAACGTGAGCGTGCTGCTAGCTACTGGGAAATGGCAAATATCACCTCATTTATTACTGCTTCTGTCTGCGGCGATGAGGTTAAAAACAGCAAACCAAACCCTGAAATCTTTCTCACAGCAGCACAAAAGCTACATGTTCCCATAGAACATTGTATGGTTGTGGAAGATAGTATGAATGGCTTAAAAGCAGCCAGGACGGCTGGTGCTTATTCCTGTATGATACCAGATCTCACCCCTTATAGTGAAGAGTTTAAACCATTTTGTGACAATATCCTTGAAGATTTAACCGCCTTAATTCCCCTCTTGGAATCCTTGAATAGTTCCGGCAAATAATCTTTAAGCATTTGGATACTGAACCGGAACAGTATCCATATGCTTAACTCTTATCAAATCATGGTATTTCTTTATTTTGCTTTGCAAGTTCCATGATTTCGTTATACTTATTCATGATATAACCAAAATTTTTTCTCTTGTGAGGCAGAGTACAATGACTGCAATCCTTCACTCCATTTTCTGTGTACTTATAATTTCCTCCACATTTACTCCCAAGAGCATACAATGGACAATAGCAAAAAAGGCAATTAAAATTTTCCGTATCCTTCGTCTCATGACATGGAAAAAATTCACACTCTTTGTTACAATAAAAAGAAAAATGTTTTCCTTCCCAGTAAGGTTTCTCTTCTTTCTTGATGGGATTTTTTATGTTTTCTGCTTCCATATATCCATTCCTTTCTTACGATTCCGTCAGCTTGCACCTTTTATACTTCTAAAACTTTCATGAGTTTTTCCGAACTATACAGGGTTCTGGTATCAAAAAATTCTTCCAGTAAATTCAGATTTTCATCGGAATGTTCAATTTCTCTGGCATACATATAGGCTACCTCAACTAGATCCTGAAACTCCAGTTTTTTCCCTTGAAATAGCCATCTCTCCATGGCTAATTCCTCTATCCACAACACACTAAACACTGCTAAAACCGCCTTCGTATAAATCATATCATCATAAACTGCACCGCAAAAATAAGTATAAAGGAAAAATATCAACAGCTGGTCCTCATAAATTTCCCACTGCTGTTTTTTCTCTGCACACCCTTGCATTTTTCTGCAGAACTCTTGTCTGATTTGTTGATAGTGTTCTTCTCCTTGTGCATATAACTGCTTTTCTAAACGCTCCAGAAGTTGTGGCCATTCCTCTCTTAATACCTCCAGCTTGTATAAATCCTTCAGCATCTTTTTCCGAATCTCCAGAGATTCTGTTTCTGATATTGCCTTCTGTTTATTGCTACTTTCCAGAAATTTCTGGATTTCCTCCTCCAGACTTACTTCTAATAAAGTCCCATGGTCCAAAGCTTTCTGCGCAATGTCCGCTATATTCAAAATCAATGACATCCTAGTAGAAATACTCAGTTTCCGGTTCTGAATAATGTCAAACAACACCGCCCTGGCTTCTTCCAGCCAGTCAAACAAAATGGTGTCGAAATCCTCGTAATCCTCCTCTTCCAAAGCTTCATCTGCTTCTTCCAGAAAACGGACCGGATCCTTTTGTCCCAATATCATCTCAGCCACTACCGGGCAAGATAAGGACAGGGAAAATTCCCGAACTTCTTCAAATTCTTCTACATGTCTTGGATACAGACGACAGGTATCGCACAAACTCTCTGCTCCCAGTTCTCTATATAAGTCGCAAAGATTTTCTTCATTCAAAAAGGCACATCGTCTATTGTATTGATGAAAAACTCCTTCTTCCCAGTCAATGGATTTTTGTAGACGGACACCAACTTCTCCCTCCACACGGCTATATTCTTCCAGGGATTTTTCATCAATCACGATTTGCCACCCTGCACAGCAGGTATCTGGGCAGCGGTCTGCTATGCAGGTAAAATCGTCATAATATTGTGGTTTTCTATAATACATGGGTTTCAAATTCCTTATTTTTTATATTCCACCCATATTATAAACGCATTAGGCAATTTGGGCAATCGCTTTCTCTATGGAATTAAAATAATTTCCTCATACCCTTTCTATGCATCTCCTCCAAGTCTCCTAATACGCCAGTAATAAGCTGCTACTAAAAGAATCGCAGCACCTAACCAGGCGCCTGTTTCTGCATAATAAATCCCCTGCTTTCCAATCAGTAAAGGAAGGGTAAGTGCAATGGTAATTCGCATGATAAGCTCTGCAATTCCAGAAAACATGGGAATCACGGTATCTCCCATTCCCTGCAGGGCAGAACGATAAATATGCAGCAAATACAGAATCACCAAGGTTGCCCCCATAACCGCAAGATATTCATAAGCAATATTCAAAACTTCTCCTGCATGCGCTGCATCTTTTGCAATAAAAATCTGCAAAATAGACCTTCCGAAAATCAGGAGAATCCCTCCTACGATAATGGCAATTACCACAGAAATTTTTGCAGAGGTTGTCACACCTTCTTTGATTCTTCCATACTTTTTTGCTCCCAGATTTTGTCCTACAAAGGAGGATGTAGCATATCCGAAAGATACTGCTGCCAATTCAAACAAACCATACAGTTTATTCGTAGCAGTAAACCCAGCCACATAAAGGAATCCAAAACCATTTATCACATACTGAATCACAATGCCTCCAAAACCAATAATCACATTCTGAAATGCCACTGGAAGTCCTAGTCCTAGAAGCCGTTTCACCAGTTCCCAATCCCATTTCCAGTCTTTCCGTTCTATCTTCCACACACCATATCTTCCCAACTGCCAGGTGCAGATTCCACCAGAACAAAACTGTGCTGTAACCGTTGCAATGGCTGCTCCTTCCACGCCCCAGTGAAATCCCATGACAAACCATAAATCCAGGACAATATTGGTAACAGAAGCAATCACCATGGCCCGAAGAGGCGTCTGGCTATCCCCCATGGCCCGCAAAATCCCAGAAGAAATGTTGTAAAAAGCTGTTGCCACAAGTCCTACTAGTAAAATAAATAGATAGTGATATGCATCCTCCCAAATATTATTCGGCACACGCAAAAGCTGCAATAATCTAGTAAGATTTCCTAAAAACAAAGCCATTAAAAGCAAGGTCATACCAGCCCCTGTCCACACAGACATGGCAATGGCTTTTTTCATTCCTTTCTCATCTTTTGCGCCAAAATACTGGGCAATTAATACGGAAAAACCCTGAGCAACTCCCGTAATACCTCCCATTGCAGTAAAACTAATCCAATCGGAGGTTCCCAATGCTGCCAGCGCTTCTACTCCTACCCCTCTGCCTACAATGACACTATCCATCACTGTATACATCTGTTGAAATACATTTCCCAGCATCAACGGAAGAGCAAAAGAAACTATAATTCCCGCTGGCTTCCCTTGTGTCATATCTCTTGTTTTTTGTTTCATAAGTCCCCTCTTTTTTTCTGTCTTTCTAAAATGTTCTTTAGTCGTTCCAGCAAATCTCCCTGTAGATAAAAAGTTGTCTCAAAATGCAGAAAACTACTATAATTCTCATCCCACAAAATCATTAGCTGGGGAGCATACTCTTCATCTTCTTCCCAAAATTGAAGCATGACTGGAAAAAAGGAAGTAACTGGAATCAGGCAGGTAAGGTCTGCTCTTGCCATGGGTTTCTGTATCACACCTCCCAGACTTTCACATGCTGTTTTCAGCTCTTTTCTGTACTTTTGAAAGAATTTTGCATAACTTTTCGTAAAGCGTCCTGCATCTGGGCTTTGTCCTATAGAAAGGCTGTTAATGGTATGCCATTTTTGAAATAATATGGGCATGGTTTCCCCTTTGGAATAACACAGCAAATCATATATGGTCATTACCGTATCATAAGATCGGCACTCCGAAAAGCCACTGCCCTGAAGGTCTTCCTCCACCCTTCCATCCTTGCGATTAATTCTGTAGGGTGTATTCAAATATTTTATATAAATCCATGTTTCGTCTGCAAGTAAGTGAAATTTATGAATCAACAATTCCTGGTCATACTCCATAAAAATTTTCTTTGCTATATCTACCTGCAAATCATAATTTGACGTTTTCTTCTCTTTTTCCAAGTTCCTCACCCTTTATTTTTTTTAATTCCACTGTTTTATCTGTTCCAGGATTTTCTGTTCATAATCTCCTAAAACATCTTCATGTCTGCCAATATTTTTCACATTGGTCTCAGCGCCCCAAATTCCATCTTCACAGAATTCCCACACATGATATACAACTCCCCGATACTCAAAATTTACACTTCCACATCCATCTTCTTCCACATAAGTATAGGGAAATCCTTTTTCATTCAGTGCTTTTTGAATCTTCTGTAAACGCAATGTTCTTCCTCCTCATCTTCTTAATCTCTGGAACATTTCTCTGCATCAATAGCAAGAACTAACATTACCACATACAACATATCTTCTGGCAGACCAATATCTAAAACATAGGTATCTGTCAGCCGAAGAATCTCTTTGCTTATAATGGCAACGGTAAGTCCGTTTTGATCTTGAATCTCATAGTCCCATTCCATAATATTTCCTGATATATCCCAACCATTAAAATCAATTCTATATTTGGGTCTTAAAAAAGTAAGTTCTTTTTGGATACATCCTCGGTAAGTATCTCCCTCATACAGCTCAAATTTAGGCATAAAAGTAAGCAACTTTTCTTTCACTGTTCCCACATGCTGACCAACACCATTTAAAATATGCAGACAGTGTCCAAAACTCAATTCTCCTTTTACCGTAAATACTACGTTTCCTTGTTCATCATAAATATCATAACTATCCAGCCAGGAAAATAATCGCTGCTTAAAAATCAATTTCATCTTTTTCCTCCCCCTTGTGTAATTTTCTGTCTTTTGTAATTGTATCATATAAGCCCTTTTAGGGGAATAAAAAGAAGCAGAAAATTCTGCCTCTCACCAGATTTTCTGCTTCTTTTCTCTTTCTTTTCTAAACTTAATGGCATTTACTCCATCCACAGTTTTTACAGATATTGCATCCCTCTTCAAAATTCAAAGGCTCTCCACATTCTGGACAATAGCTCTTATTTTCTGAGCCTTCTCTAACAGGTACTGCTTTTGGTTTTGGTGCTTTTTTCACTTTTACCGCCTCTGTATTTTGCTGCTTCTGGTTTAATTCTTCCTGCATTTCTTTATACATATCCATTAATGCATTTCCTACAGCCATAGGACAGCAAGCTCCTTTACTAGTATCTTTTCTAGTAACTTTTCTGGCTGTATAGGATGGACAAGAACCACTGGAATTCAACTGATCCACAATGGTTTCAATGGAAATTCCGCCTCTGGCACTAATGGAAATCATTCTGGAAAGTCCAACCATGAAGTTATTACAGCCCCCTGTAGAGCCCTTGCTTAAATATGTCTCCAACAAAGCACCTGTGTGAGGATCAAAGAGGGCAATACAATGCAAACTTCCACAACCTGTTATGAGTTTCCGCTTCTTGCCAATCACATCATCTGTTACCAGAAGGATATCTCCTCTTCCAAGTCCCTCGCCTGCTGTTACGGTTTTTGTCTCTTTTGTATTCAAGATTCCCACTCGTTTACAGCCATCTCTAAAAATGGTAATTCCTTTTAAGCCCTGCTCAAAAGCATAGGTATATAGGCTTTCTGTTTCCTCCACAGTAAAGCTATTTGGCACATTTACGGTAGAACTAATGGATGCATCAATATGATTCTGCCAAATTGCCTGCATATCAATTCTTTGACGATAATCCAAGGTCATAGCTGTAACAAAATAATCCGGAAGGTCTTTATCACTGGTAAGAGAAAACTGTTTCATATAGTCTTCTACGATTTTCGTATACACTTTATAATACACATCTGTTCCATGAAGAGATTCTGTTTTTCGCTCATAATAATTTGCATAAACAGGCTCAATTCCTCCGGAAATTCCTAACATGGTAGACAGGGTTCCTGTAGGTGCAATGGTTAAAAGCTGTGAATTCCGAAGTCCGTATTTTCTTACTAATTCTCTTGTCATTTCTGTGGTGTTTGCCAAGAAATACGGAGTACTCATAATCTCTTCTGTATTACATTTTGGAAAAGCTCCTAGTTGTTTTGCCAGCTTTGCAGAAGCAGCAATTGCTGTGTCTGCC
>ERZ1673739.2806-NODE-2806-length-13451-cov-5.237160_pt1 | contig 13451 bp, 12 predicted proteins | sample MGYA00580210_ERZ1673739 | MGnify/ENA primary metagenome ERZ1673739 (study PRJEB41218, sample SAMN15661749) | gut metagenome | host: Homo sapiens | place: Canada: London | collected 2015-08-20/2019-03-30 | study: EMG produced TPA metagenomics assembly of...
AATTGCCTTATATTCAGAAAAGCCCGGACAATACTCCCTATTGTTAATCACTGTTTTGTGAAGCTCTTTCATTTCTCCCTCTGTTGTCTGAAACATAGAGATCTTTAATCCTTTTCTCTCTCCGCTTATTGGATCCGTCTCCCATCCAGCTCCCAGTAATTGATCTTCACCAAAGGGATGAAGGTACTCCGAAAACCCGCTCACTTTTAATTCCCCCGTCAGTTTTGGCTCCTCAGGATTCTTCAAATCCAAGGAAAACAGAGGATCTATATTCCTGTAGGTCACAAAATAACCGGTATCTCCCAAAAAACGGGCGGACTTGATTTCTTCTCCAGGTGCGATATCGGAAATACTTCCCACTTTCTCCAGTTTCATATTCAGCACATACAAAGCATTTCTGCCCTCTCTGTTACATACTAGCCGTATATGGTCTTTATATTCATCTATACAGAAAGTATCTTTTAATGTACCGGGTATGCTTCCACTGCTTTTTACTGCTATTTTCCCTTTGTCATAGGACATGCACAGTATATCTGTCTGAAAACCATCTGTTCCATAACTGCAGGTATAAAAATACAGATTGTTTTCGCTCACATAACAGTCCCCTTCTTCCATCAGAACAGACTTTTGTGCCATTGTTTTTCCATCTCCCAGACAAATGGCTGAGAGCACGATATAATTCTTTCCCATATCTTCTTTCGGCATCATAATATCATTCAATGCAAAGATTCCATTCTCGTTGAGTGGCAGGAAACTATCTTCTTGTCTGGCTGAACTTTGTCCGGAAAGACAGGGAGAAAACCGTGAGATCAGATACAGATATCCTTCTGCTGTCCGGGCGGTCTGATACCTGCCGCTCTGGGTAACTGCTTTCTTTAATGCAGGGCTTTTTCTGTCTTTTATGTCGTATAGAGACAAGGTTGTTTTATCCTCAGTCCGCATGATAATCATATCATCCTGCACTTCTTCATGGATGACAACACTGCTTTCTGAGATTACATATAACATATCATTTTGAACAAAAAACTCAACGGGAATGTCAGGACCATTTTCCAGAATAATCGTAGAAACCAATTCCATATCTCCCCTGTCCACACGGGCAATATACAGTTTTCCAGACTTGGAAAGCCTGTAAATATAGGTTCCATCTGTTTTCACCAGATCTCCTTCTTCTACCCCCTGGGTACGCAGATTTGTCCCCGAATAATCACCCATGGCACTGCCTGCCTCCACAGCTTTTTCTTCCTCTGCAATTTCCCCATAAGCATCATATATGCTCTCCTGCTTCGTTTGTTTTTCACTTAAAATTTCGTAGAGTTTCTCATAACTTTCCGGATGCACGAAATACTCTATGGTCTCTGTAGCTGTCTCTTCCTGTTTTTCTTTCCCGGCAAGTACCTGTTTCACAGCAGAGGAAGGTTCTTCTGTTTCCATCATCCCCCTGTTACCTGCCCACCAAAACAGCACCAGAAAAATTGCCAGAACCACCCCTGCTGCCGGAACTGCAAATCGCATCCGGGGAAGTTTTACAGCTTGTTTGTTCTTCGTATCTTCCAGCAAATGTCCCAAATGTTCCGGCAATAACCCTGGCGGAATCTCAGTCTTTTCCGCTGATATTCTGATTTTTTCTTCCATCTTATTTTTACTGTTTTTATCATAATCTGCCATCTTGCCTCCCCCTTTCTAGGATAATTCCCTCTCCATTTTTTTCAGTGCCCGGCTAAGCCTGGAACGCACGGTATTGTGGCTTTTGTGAAGCATCTTTCCAATCTCTTTGCTTTGATAGCCACCGAAAACTTTCATGGATACAATAAGACGCTCCTCATCTTCCAGGGCAAAAAATGCCTGCCTCACCTGAACAGCCTCTTCCAGCTCTTGTTCCATTCCCTGCATGGTTTCCTTGAGCGGGCCCGGCCTTGCTGCATACTCTCTTAACCGTCTTTTACACTTATTTGATAAAATCTTGAAAATCCATGGCCGGAAAGCCTCTGGGTTTCTCAGTTTCCCAATCCCCAAAAATGCATCCGCCACAGTCTCAGCCACTGCATCCTGAGCATCCTGTGGATGTTTCAAAACGTACAGGGCAAACCTGTACAAATCCTGATAGACTGTTTCATATAGTGTTCCAAAAGCATCTTTGTCTCCCCCACATGCTTTTCGGACCAACTCTTCCATGTGCTCCATGAAAACACCTCCCGTCTTTTTCATCTTTGAGTTCTCCTTCTATCTATACAGTGTATCGGAAATGTGTTTTTGTTGCACGCAAAATAAATAAATTTCATATGGATTTTTTTGCCTGAACAGGCCGGATGTTTATAAATAGAATTGTTTATCTGTAAGGCTGCCCTTCTAACCATAACCGAAGTAGCAGCCTTGTGTTTATATTTGTAAATTTATGTATGCCATATTATATACTATTGTTTCTTCAATTACATGGAATCCAATCACCAATCCATTCTCTTTTTGTATAATTATACAACCTCATATGCAGTTTTCCATTTATAATCTTATAACGATACCCAATTTGGTCTGCTCTTACTTCTATTGATGCCTCTTGTATAGATGCCGCTCTTATTTCTGTAGGATATGAATATCCTATAATACCTATCATTAAAATAACCGCAATGCTTTTTATAGCTTTTCTTTTCATACTATTCTTTTCCTTCTTCATATTCTACCACCTTATCCTCCAATACCTTGGGTAATTCATTTAAAACCCCCAGGCATTCTTCTTTCATGTACATTATGTATTTTCCGTTGTCGTCTACAACTCTAAAATTGGGGGATTCTATATCAAATGTTCCGTCATTCGGCTCTCTTGCGGGTGCAATTACAATAAAAAAAGAAAACATTATCATAAAAAGTAAAATCCAAAATCGTTTCTTCACCTTCCCATAATTTTCCCGATTCAGCAACGAAGCTACTCTGACTTTTATAAATTCTTTATCCTGTGCTATTCCAAGGCCATATTTTCTCATATTATTGTACTTCCTAAGTCCAGAAATCATCTCTACATACTCCAACCGCTTTGCAAATTCAACATCTTGAATCACTTGATAATCCGTTTTCAACTCTATTAAATTATTTGAGCATTTTCGTATATAGTGATTAAAAGGATTCCACCAATAAACAGTACACACAATTTCCACTAATAATTTTTTCCACAAGTCATGCTTTTTATAATGTTCCAATTCATGTTTCAAAAGCAATGGACATTGTTGTTGTTCCTTGTATCCCAAAATAATTTTAGGTTTAAAAAGCCCTGTAATAAAACATTCTTGAACATCCTCCAGCATAAATATAGGTATTTCTGCAATTTTTCTTTTTATCTTTATAGTTCCAATCAACTTTCCCTTTGAAGTTAAATCTTGAAAACGATAATAACGAACCATTTTTTTCGTTGCAACGATTACTATTCCTGCAATCCAAATTATAAATACAATACTTCCTATACGAACGTTCCCTATATAACCTTGTATTAACTTTATATATATTTCTGAATAATAAAATCTCTCAATATAAAATGTTTTCCCACCTATAATTTCAAAAGGAAACATCCCTCGTATCAAAATCAGTGTAAGACAAAAAAGAATTACAAAAATTTCATTTTTATTTAATTCTTCATTTTTCCATCTTAAGAAAATCGTCAATAAAAGAATAAAAAAGGAAAAAAAGAATCCTGCACTGAGCATTGAAATCCAATCAAATCTAATCCCCATCCTCCCATTCCCTCTTCTTTTCATCTATGAGTTTCTGTAATTCATCAATCATTTCGTTATTATGATTACTTTCAAAAAAACAGGCAAACAAGTTTCTTGATGCTTTTCTTTTACTTTTAATTACAGGGAAAAAATATTCTATTTCTTTTTTTAAAAAATCATCAGCTGTTTTTTTTGCTCTATATCGTCTTCCTAGTGCTTTTCCATTTTGTACAATATCTGCAACCTCTACATATTCTTTTTTTACAAGACTCTTCAGTAATCTCTGTACTGTTGGAATCGTCAAATTTTCATTTTTCCCCACAATCTCTGAAGCAAGCAACGGTACATCGCTATCCCACAAAACATACATAATATCTAACTCGTTTTTATTTAAACCTTCTTTCGTCACAGCACTTACCTCCTTGTTTATAGATTATCATTTTTTGTTTCTGATTTCAATATATTTATTTTTTATCTTAATTGACAACGCTTTTTATATATGATAATCTTTAATCATAATAACTGATACGTTAATAACATATACCATATCTTTTTCGTAGGAGGTGTTTCCAATGGTTCTTTTTTCTTAATTCTACTAAATACTTTGTTTAACGAGGAGGAATACTTATGAAAAATAAACTGAGAAAGGGAAAGTTTTTAATTTTAGGACTAATCGCAGGTGCATTTGTATCTGCCTCATCCGTTTCCGCACAAACCCGTGATTTCCTATTTCATATGGATACATCCTATGGTCATGGAAAGTTCCCAAATTGTGGCTATTCAGCAACTAAGGCTGATGATGAGCAAGCTGCTTACATTACTGTAACCAAATTTCAAAAAGTGCAAAATCCAACTATCTCTATGTGGGTTGCTCCATATGGAGGTACTACTGAATATACTTTCCCTTGGTCTTGGACCTCAACAGCTCCTAGAAAAAAATTAGAATATATCAGCTGGATGGGTTTTCGCCCTACCGGAAGTCGTCATCAGTTGTGTGCCGAACAATTTTATAGTGGAAGTGTTGTAATGGGAGGAAGATGGACTCCATAGTTCTTCGCAACTTGTTATATATATGGAAATGACGCATGAAATCTCTATTTGTGCATTTCATGCGTTATTTTTAGTTTTCAGCCAACAAAGGAGTTTTTATTATGAAATCATCAAAATTTTTCTATCTTTTTCTGTGCAGCTTTCTTTTTTTATCCGGGTGCCAGACAAAAACAAACGCAGAACTTCCAACCTCTTCCAACCAAACATCTTCTTCTGAATTTCCAAAAGAGCTTCGGTGTACTTTATCAGATAAAATTTCTGTAAATGCCAAATGTATTTATCCACCGGAATGTAAAAACGGTTCTGCCAAAACAGTTCAATTAGATGAACCTCTCCTCTGGGATAAAAAAGAAGAGATTAAAGAATTATTTTTCCAGGGAAAAGAAACTGAAAAAATTCATTATGATTATGACACTTCCGAGGAAACCATCTATACAGCAGATAACCAGACAACGCATCTTAGTTTTTCTTCTTTGAATTATATAGACTATGGAACAAAACTATCCATTTATATCCAAAATGTCCTTTATACCGATGACCGTTTTAGTGATTATAATGGGGATGTTTATCAAATAAAAACAGATCTTCCTTTTATGTCACAAGAAAATGCCTGGAAGCATGTTCAGGAATTTCTGACTCAGCTTGGCGTAGAAGTTTCAGAACCGACTTGCTATGTAATGGATCATAAAACCATGCAGACAGAAGAAGAAAGATTAGCAAAAGAAGCCGAAGCAAGTGACATGAAGCCTGTGAGAAAAGATACTCCCTGGATAGACGCTGATGACTGCTACTGCTTTACTGCCCGTACCTCTTGGAATGGATATCCGGTATTACCAGTCATGTCAGGAGAAGGTATTAGCGAAGAGAATGTCATGGTTCTTTATAATAAAGATGGAATTCAGGCGCTTAGTATTGGAGAATCCTATCCTCTAAAAGAAGAACAGGAAATTTCCATCCAAAGTCCTGAAGCTATACTGGAAAAAATCCAGAATCTTCTGGAAAACATCATTTCCGAAGATTCTTACGAAATTCAAGAAATTACACTTTGTCAAAAAGTAAGCAATTTCGATTCTAAAAACCATAAGGCGCAAATTTTTCCTGTCTGGGAATGCAAAATTCTGGTAAGAAATGCCCTGTTAGAGGGAGATAGTTATTATCAGAAATTGTATTTTCACGCTGAAACACTAAAAAATATAGACTAGGGGTGATATTTTGAAAGCAGTTATAAAAACCGATTTTTCCAGATCTTTGTGTAGCTGGAAATTTCCTTGTTCTGTATTTTTAATGTTTCTGGTATGGGAATTAAACAGCAAACGGTTTGTTCTTGTGGAAGACGTACTCTATCTTTTTATTCATACATGGGGACGTTCCATCACTTCTCTTCTGGTTCTTGTAGTAAGCGCTCTTGTTTATACGGGCTCTTACTGTGAGGATGCAGAACACCATTTTATCCGTTATCAGTTGCTTCGGACAAGCCTGCCCCATTATGTATCCTCTAAGATTCTGGCATGCTTTTTCAGCACTTTTCTGGTATTATTTTGCGGAACTTTGTTTTTTATTCTGCATCAGGTTCAGTATCTTCCTCCTGCTCTAGAAGGAGGAAATACGGTAGAAAACTTTCAGGCTTTTACTTGTTTTCCAGAACTTCTATGCAATCATCCTTTAATCTTCATGATATTGCAGACTGCGTTATACGGTCTGCTCTGTGGCAGTATGAGTGTATTGACCCTTGCACTTTCAACTTTTATCAAAAGCTCTTATGGTGTTTTTGTCATTCCTTTCCTGCTGCATCACTTTTTTTATCATTTATTTTCAGGTTTAGCTATTAACTATCCCATTTTCCATATGTTTAAAATCTATGATGCTGCAGCCAGCTATACGAAAAGCCCCATGTTTTTCCTGTCCTATGCAGTGTTTATAACCTTGCTTTTTATCCTTACTGCATATGGAATCATGTATAAAAAACTGAAAGGAGAGTTCCAATGAAAACAATTCTGCAAAGCCTTTCTATCTGCGTATATCAATTACGTATTTTAAGCAGAAATTATAAGCTCTATGCCCTCCCTGTCTGTCTGTTTGTGTTTATGTGGAACGCCCTGGAACCTCTCCGCAGTTTTATTTCCTCTGTTGGTGTAAATGCTACCCCATTCCTGTTTTCATTTCTTTTTGATGATATCTTTCTCTGCCCTCTATTGTTTGCCGGAATTCTTCTGTTCTTCACAGATGCTCCTTTTTATGACAAGCAACAGCTTTTTGTGGTTTTACGCTGCCAGGCTTTTCGCTGGAGCTTGGGACAAATTATATATGTATTTGTAATTAGTGTTTTCTATACAGGATTTTTATTGTTTTTAAGTATTCTCATATTATTTCCCCATCTTTCTTTTAAGGGAGACTGGGGAAAAATCTGGACTACTTTAGCTATTACAGGTGCAGGTTCAGAATTAGGATTATCCTTTGGTGTATCTAAATCAGTACTCTTTGATTATACTCCCTTACAGGCAGTTGCACTTACCTTCCTTCTAGTAGTTCTAATCTGCTCTCTGTATGGGTTTCTCATGTGGTGTTTAAATCTTTACCTTGGAAGAGCTATCAGCTTAATTTTAGTTCTGGCCTCAATCTGCCTGGTAATAAGAATTCGTTTTCTGCCTACATGGCTTACCTATTTATGTCCCAGTAGCTGGGCCGATTTGGCAGGCCTTTCCGAATATGCCCTGCATGGTCTGTCTCTTCCAAAGGCCCTTGTAATCTTATTAATTGGAAATATTTTTCTGGCTGTCCTGGCTTTTTTCAAAACGATTCATTCCGATATCGCCAAATAAAGGAGGAAATTTTCATGGAAAACTCTGCGATTTTAGTAGAACACGTAACAAAGAAATTTGGAACAGAAACTGTATTGGAAGATGTGTGTCTTCGTGTAAAACAAGGCAGTATCTGCGGTATTGTAGGCAGAAATGGCTCTGGTAAAACTGTATTATTTAAGTGTATCTGCGGTCTTTTACATACAAACAGCGGAAATATACAGGTAGATAGAGCTCAAATCGGAGCCATTATTGAAGAACCAGGATTTCTAAAGCAATATTCGGGAAAAAAGAACTTAAAACTACTGGCATCCCTGTCTGACAAACCTCACAAAGATTTTGATGAGTTACTGGCGCTGGTAGGGCTGTCATCAGCAGGACAGAAGCGTGTTGGAAAATACTCCATGGGCATGAAACAGCGTCTTGGAATTGCTCAGGCTATTATGGAAAACCAGCAAATTCTTATTTTAGATGAACCAATGAATGGATTAGACAATCAAGGGGTACAGGAAATCAGAGACTTATTTCTAAAATTACAGGAAGAAGGAAAAACCATTCTCCTTGCCAGCCATAACCGGGAAGATATTGACGTTCTCTGTGATGAAGTCTATGAAATGGATCATGGACATCTGCAAGTGTTACCCAAATAGTGAACTTCCTCTAACAAAGGCTGCTGCAACTGATGACACATCCCTTGCAGCAGCCCTATTAGTTTTATTAATATCTAAGTCTTACTTTAAATTCTCCGGATTTACCCCCCTCTAATTCCGGTACCACAAACAGTCCATCTTTACGAACCAGAACATCGTCGAAATAAATCTCACCACCGCCATACTCTGGTCTCTGAATCAATACTAAATCCCAGTGAATCGCTGAGTGATTGCCGTTTGGTGCTTCGCCTTCATAGCATCTGCCAGGAGTGATGTGGATAGATCCCTGGATTTTCTCATCAAACAGAGTATCTTTCATGGGATGCAGCACATAGGGATTTACACCAATGGCAAATTCTCCGATATAACGTGCACCTTCGTCAATATCAAGCACTTTATTGATTCTCTCTGTATCATTTGCGGTAGCTTTTACAATCTTTCCATCTTTAAATTCAAAGGAAATATTTTCGTAGGTAAAGCCCTGGAAAGCAGACGGAGTATTATAAGTCAGTGTTCCGTTTATGGATTCTCTTACAGGAGCTGTAAAGATTTCTCCGTCAGGAATGTTGCATTCCCCGCTGCATGGAATAACCGGAATATCCTTGATAGAGAAGGTAAGGTCTGTGCCTGGTCCTGTGATTCTTACTTTGTCTGTACGCTCCATATATTTTACCAGCGGCTCCATAGCCTTTGCCATCTTCGCATAATCCACTGTACAAACATCGAAATAAAAGTCCTCAAAAGCTTCCAGGCTGGTGTTGGATAACTGTGCCATAGAAGCATTTGGGTATCTTAAAACAACCCATTTTGTCTTTGGAACACGGATATTCCCGTGAACCGGTGTGCTGTAATATTTTTCATAAAGATTCAGCTTTTCTGCAGGCACATCTGCCTTTTCTGATACATTCTCTCCGCCCCGGATTCCGATGTAGCAGTCCATTTTTGCCATCTCTGCACCGTCGATTTCTGCCATAAGCTGAAGCTGCTCTGCTGTACAGCCTAACAGCATTTCTCTCTCCATCTGCGGGTCAGTAAAATGTGGGAAGGGAATTCCCCCTGCCTCATATATTTCTTTCATCAACTGTCTTGCCAGAGGTTTGGTATCAGCCCCTACATAGTTGAGATAAACTTTTTCTCCTTTCTGCACTCTGCAGGAATGATGTACCAGTACCTTTGCTAATTTTTTAATTCTTTCGTCCATACAAAAACACTCCTTTTTCCTTATTTTTATTCTATATCTTCCATATAACAAAGAAAGACATTTCCATTTTCTTCAAAGGTTTTCTTACTGTCTTTTAATCCCATTGGTTCCGTTTTCTGAGTCTGTGGGTCATACAAATACGTATTATACAAGTCAAATCCCACAATCACCCTAGCCTGGCCATCCTGACTTTTGGTAATTACTGGCCTCTGATAACTAATCTCGTATAAAATCTGCTCCAAGGTACACCCTGTAAGATCTGCCACAGTTCCCATATTTCTCACCTTTTCCTTCAAAACATTGACGTCTAAAGATGCCTCCTTCACTGCTTCTGGAACATCACTTAGAGAAATATCTCCCTGATCTTTTGCATTTCCCCGTTCCCAAAGATACTGTTGTTTCTGGTTCAATACGACCCCCATGTTTTCATCTGCTGTCTGTACTGCCTTGGCAGCGTTTTCATAAATCCCCCATAGTTTTCCCATGGCATAAACATAATATGCTTCCTCATTGGTTTCCTTTTGTTCCATATTCAACACATTATCCCGAGTATTTTCCACAAATTTTGCTTCCGTGGTCAACGGCTCCTGAACATCTGTCTTGGCAAACTGAATCCCCGTAATATTTGCCTGACGTTCTGTAGTCAGCATTACCACAGAAAAAGTCTCATCTTTTTTATCCCGCACATTATTCAAAATCTGCTCACTGCCAGCAGCCGTATAGGAATCCCCTTCTCTTCTTGCACGCTCCAACTGGATAAGATTATCCTGAAAAAGAACATTCATAATATAATATCCGTCCTGGCTGTAGCTTTTCTTTACCTCGCCTTGACTATTCTGGATACGTATTTCATACATAGCAAACTGAGTTTCATTCCCATTTTTTCGGATATCCTCTTCTTTTGCCAACCCATAAACCATGTCATTGTTAATAAAACCAAACAACCGGATTTTTGTTCCACTGTCACCACTTACTTTCTGTTGCTTTCCAGTTTCTAAATCTAACAATATAACTGCGTCTGCATTATATGGATCCATTCCCTCCATCCAGGCTGCATATCTACCATTTTCTGATACATAAAAATATTCTTTCTTCATTCCCTCCTGCAAAGCCTTGTAACTCTTGTCTTCCATTTGAAACTGATAAAGAGTATCTGAAAGGAGGAGGTAAAGTTTCCCATCTTTGCTCACATAAGCAAAATCCGGAATATCCTGTCTCAAAAATTCAAAAGATTTGGTGCTGGACAGGAAAAATTTTTCTTCAATTACATTCTGCTCTGCATTGTAGTGATAAACAGCGGTTCCAACCTCGCCTTCGTGGTCTCCCCTGTTCATATAACCATACAAGATAAAGTCCACATCTCCATTTTTGCTCACTCGAACAATTTTCACATCATGCTGGGCATTATCATTTCGTTCATCATTACTTCCTGTATCCCGAAAACTGAAAATTCGGATTAGTTTATTGTTTTTTACATTATAGGACCATAAGTCTCCCTGCTGGACAAAAGCCACAATATTTCCGCTGGTGTCCGCCTTATACTGAATATTATTGTCTATAACACCTAGATTCAGCCTGCCACCAGCTACAATGGTCTGTTCCATGGTAAGAATCTGCTTCGCCGAGCGGTGAAAATCCAGAAGTCGCACACGTGTCTGATCATAACGCATCCGGAAGAACTCCTCTACCTGATAGCGTTCAATTTCCCCTTCCCCGTTTTCTGCTGTAATATAATAAGTAATGGACAAGCTTCCTGTGTTTTCATTAATATCTTTAATAGACGGAATGCCTGGTCTGCTGATTTCGGGTGCTAAATCGCCCCAGGATACCATGTTTAAACCTGCATGAATATTCAGATCATAAAAACTATTGTTCCCAGGAGAATCGTCGGATTCCAGATAGGTACTCAAATCCCCTTTTTCATCCTGACTCACGGATTTTTGATAAAAATTATTTACAAAATCAATATATTTCTCCGTACTTAGCCCTGCTCTTTGAATAACCCTGGTATAATAATTCCAGCTCCCTGCATCTGTGTTTAAAGTAAACATCAAGGTATATTCCTGATTCATGAGAATGGACTTCTTCAAGGAGAACTCTGCAGTAAGGGTTCCATTTTCCTGTTCCTTAAATTTCTTAATTTTATTATTTTCAATTACCTTGCCGCCATCTGAAGATTTAATTTCATATACTAGACTCTCGATTTCTCTTCCATAAGGAGTAATGCTCACAGCCAGGGTTTTATCTGTTCCTATGGGTGTCAAAGTATCCCTCACATAATCTGTCTCCATATTCTTGGCATAACCATACATGCGGTTCACTTCTGTATCCCCCATAAGCATAGCCATACAGGGAACTTCCGGTGTCTGAAAGTCTGTTCTATTATCCGTATTTTCACTGTTCATAAGACAGCTAAAACCTACCACTCCTCCTACAAAAATCAGGAATAGTACTATTATTCTGCGTATTATCTTTTTCATCTACAACCTTCCTTATCTGTTCCAAAAAGCAGTTTCTCAAGAGACGGCTGCACATGAAAAGCCTGTACACAGTCTTTCCATGCCTTTTGCTGTTGCAAATCCTGCTTTCCTCGAGGATTCTTCACAGCCCGAATAAGTAAATTCTTAGGCGTATGTTCCATATCAATAAACTCCAGAATCTGTGTATCATAACCAGCTGTAGTGAGCATCTGAGCCCGCAGTCCATCTGTGAGAATAGCAGCAAAACGTTCCTTTAAAATGCCATATTCCAAAACAGGTGCTAACATCTCATTCGCCACTTGTCTGTTCAACTCGTGCTGACAGCATGGCACAGACAAAATCACAGATGCATTCCATTTCACTGCCTTTGCCAGAGCATAATCTGTAGCCGTGTCACAGGCATGAAGAGTCACCACCATATCCACCTGGTCTGCACCTTCATAAGAAGCAATATCTCCCTGCAAAAACTGCAGCTTGTCATACCCATATTTCTCTGCTAGGCGGCTACAGTGTTCAATAACATCTGCTTTTAAATCCAGTCCTGTCACCTGAATATCATAATGATTCAAAACCTTTAAATAATAATACATGGCAAAGGTCAGATAAGATTTCCCACATCCAAAGTCAATAATACGTATCTCTCTTTCCTTGGGAAGTTTGGGTAGTATATCCTGAATAAACTCCAGGAAACGGTTAAGCTGCTTAAATTTATCGTATCTGGAATGTTTTACCTTGCCATCCGGACTCATAACTCCAAGATCAATCAACCAGGGAACTGGAACACCCTCCTGCAAAAGATAGCGCTTGGTACGGTTATGGGAAAGCATGGGAGTAAAATCTTCCCTGCTCTTTCCCTGAATATTCTGTACCTTGGTTTTTATGCTCATCCTGCCTTTTTTGCTCACCAGAACAGTTCCTCGAACCTTTGCACCCTCCAACTGAAGTTGGCGAAAATTTTCTTGCATTTCTGTGCAAAGATAAGAAATCAGTTCTGCCTTTTCGTAATTTTTGTGAATCTCTTTGGTTCCTTCTGTTCGGGTCACCTGATATAACATCTGCCCTTTCACCAGCACAGGACGCACCTGTAATTTTGATGCACCTTCTTTTTTTCTGGCATTGCTAATCAGAATCCGCCGAAGATTTTTATCTATATTTTTATCTAAAAACGCTTTTAATTCTGCCATATTTCTCCCTTGTATTCTATATTTCCCCTTACTTTACGGGAAATCCCCGTAGTTCAGTTCTATTGTAAAAGTTTTGTTCCAAAACCGCAAGCCCTAAAAAAATCTTCTGCATCGGTTTCTCCTGCATCTTCTACAATGTAATTCCTGACAAAATAAAGTACTCACTAGTTCTCCTAGAAAATCCCAATCCATGGAATCCTTTCTTTTCTCAGATGATTGCATTTGCTTATTCTGTTCTATTTTTTCGCAAATTTTCCTGCATATCCGCTCAATCTCCTGCTTATCTGGATATTCATCATATATAAAGCTACCTTCATAATCCAGACGATCACAGACATCTTCTACATAGAACTGCACCATAGCTGCATTTGGGGGATAGTATGAATG
>ERZ1673739.2808-NODE-2808-length-13449-cov-5.236225_pt1 | contig 13449 bp, 7 predicted proteins | sample MGYA00580210_ERZ1673739 | MGnify/ENA primary metagenome ERZ1673739 (study PRJEB41218, sample SAMN15661749) | gut metagenome | host: Homo sapiens | place: Canada: London | collected 2015-08-20/2019-03-30 | study: EMG produced TPA metagenomics assembly of...
ACATGCAAAGAATTCGTAGATGGTGTTGCAGGAGAAATCAAAAACATCTGGGATTTGATGAATACATCTTATGACAAATTTATCCGTACCACAGATGCAGATCATGAAAAACAGGTACAGAAAATCTTTAAAAAGCTGTATGACCAGGGAGATATCTACAAAGGATATTATGAAGGAATGTACTGTACTCCTTGTGAATCCTTTTTTACAGAATCCCAGTTAGTAGACGGCAAATGCCCGGATTGCGGACGTCCTGTAACACCTGCAAAAGAAGAAGCATACTTCTTCAGAATGAGCAAATATGCACAGAGACTCATTGACCACATCAATGAACATCCAGAGTTTATCCAGCCGGTTTCCAGAAAGAACGAAATGATGAACAATTTCCTTCTTCCGGGACTTCAGGATCTGTGTGTGTCCAGAACTTCTTTCAAATGGGGAATTCCAGTAGATTTCGACCCGAAGCACGTTGTTTATGTATGGCTGGATGCATTGACAAACTACATTACAGGAATCGGATATGACTGTGACGGAGAAAGCACAGAACAGTTCAAGAAAGACTGGCCGGCAGACCTTCATCTGATTGGAAAAGACATTATCCGTTTCCATACCATTTACTGGCCAATCTTCCTTATGGCACTGGATCTGCCGCTGCCGAAACAGGTATTCGGCCATCCATGGCTGCTTCAGGGTGACGGAAAAATGAGTAAATCTAAAGGAAACGTTCTGTACGCAGATCAGTTGGTGGATTTCTTCGGAGTAGATGCAGTGCGTTATTTCGTGCTTCATGAAATGCCATTTGAAAACGACGGCGTGATCACCTGGGAATTAATGGTAGAGAGACTGAATTCTGAACTGGCAAATACCCTTGGAAACCTGGTAAACAGAACCATTTCCATGTCCAATAAATACTTTGACGGAGAAGTAAAGAGCACAGGTGTGTGCGAACCGGTAGATGAGGAATTAAAAGCCGTAGTTCTGGGAACAAAGGCAAAAGTAGCAGCTAAGATGGAAGAACTTCGTGTGGCAGATGCAATCACTGAAATCTTCACATTATTTAAACGCTGCAACAAATATATTGACGAAACCATGCCATGGGCACTGGCAAAAGACGAAGATAAGAAAGACCGTCTGGCAGAAGTGCTGTACAATCTGGTAGAAGGAATCTGCATTGGTGCTTCCTTACTGGAATCCTTTATGCCGGATACGACAGGCAAGATTCTGGCTCAGTTAAATGCTAATAAGAGAACATACGATGAACTGGATACCTTTGGACTGTATCCATCCGGAAATAAAGTTACTGAGAAACCGGAAATCCTCTTTGCACGCCTTGATGTAAAAGAAGTCATGGCAAAAGTGGAAGAAATGAGAGTACAGGACGCACAGCCAGAAGAAGAAAAAGAAGAAGCTCCTGTGGTTGATATTGAAGCAAAACCAGAAGTGACTTTTGATGATTTCATGAAAATGCAGTTCCAGGTAGGAGAAATCATTGCCTGTGAAGCAGTGAAAAAATCCAAAAAACTTCTTTGCTCTCAGGTAAAAATCGGAAGCCAGGTAAAACAAATTGTATCAGGCATTAAATCCAACTACGCACCAGAAGACATGGTGGGCAAGAAAGTGATGGTTCTGGTGAACTTAAAACCTGCAAAACTGGCAGGTGTATTGTCTGAGGGAATGATTCTCTGTGCAGAAGGTCTTGACGGAGAACTGGCACTTATGACACCAGACAAAGATATGCCGGCAGGTGCAGAAATCTGCTAGGGTTTGTGTTGGGAAAATGAATTGCACAATCGTAATCTTCACATCAGTGGTCTTTTTCACCTGAAAAAAGTAGACATTGAAAGTCTTTGGAAGAAGTTCTGTGACGGAACTTCTGGGGATTCATGATTCCAGTGCTTCTAAGCTGATTGCCAAACTGGTGCATGCAGGGATTCTTGAGCCAGTGTTTGGTTATGGGAAAGGCAGATACAGATTTGTAAAGGATTGATTTATATAAGCGATTAGGCCAAATTTAAAGAATCTTGTTCAGCGACCTATTTAGCCTTAAAATAAGTAAGCCTAGTTTCAGGATTTCTTAAACCCAACCTATTTGTGTATAAAAAGGTAGACTAAAACTTACAAAACAACATTTTCAACTGAAAAAGCATTGGAACAGGGGTGCATCCAAAGCTGATAAAGGAGGAAAACCGTGAAAAATCTTATCATTGGAGATACAAATTTAGAAGCTTCAGAAATCGGACTGGGCTGCATGCGGATTACAGAGCTTCAGGATAAAAAAGAAGTGCGGAATTTGATTGATACAGCCATGGATCAGGGGATTGATTTCTTTGACCATGCAGATATTTATGCCAAGGGATATGCAGAAGAAGTATTCGGTGAAGTGGTAGATTCTGCTATGCGTCAGAACATGATCATACAGAGCAAGTGTGGAATTATTCCCGGCAAAGCATATGATTTTTCCAAGGAGCATATCCTGGAATCTGTAGATGAAAGCCTAAAAAGATTACGGACTGACTATCTGGATATTCTTCTCCTTCATCGTCCAGATACTTTAATGGAACCGGAAGAAGTAGCAGAGGCTTTTGAAATTCTGGAGACAACAGGAAAGGTTCGGTATTTTGGAGTCAGCAATCAAAATTCTATGCAGATAGAACTTTTGAATAAATATTGCGACAACCGGATAAAAATCAATCAGCTACAGTTTAGCATTGCACATTGTGATATCGTGGATTCTGGGCTGAATGTGAATGTGCATAACGAAGCAGGGGCAAACAGGGATGGAAGCGTTCTGGAATATTGCCGTTTAAAGAATATTACCATTCAGGCTTGGTCGCCATTCCAGTATGGTATGTTTGAAGGTGTATTTTTAAATAGTGAGAAGTTCCCTGAATTGAACAGACAGATTGAAGAATTGGCCGAAAAGTATCAGGTTACCAATAGTGCCATTGCAGTGGCATGGATTTTGAGACATCCGGCAAAAATCCAGACGATTGTGGGTACTACAAATATGAATCGGTTGACTGATATTTGCAAAGCCTCAGAGGTAAATTTAACTCGCAAGGAGTGGTATGCCCTTTATATGGCAGCAGGAAAAGTGTTGCCGTAAAATTTTCCTATTGACAACCTGTAGCTTATCGTATATTATTCTCTTCAATGAAAGGGAGTAGCTGGCACCAATAGGTGTTTACGGCGTCGTCAATCTCGATGAGAGTATTCTCGTCCGTGTCGTGATGAAACAGCGAGACTTTTATTGCATAGCAGACTGTGCAGTAAAGGTCTCGCTTTTGTTTTATGGACACATAAAAAGACCTTTGCGAAGCACAATAATATAAGGAATGGAGGAAAAAACATGAAAGAGTATTATCAGATGTCAAGAACAGAAGCTCAGAAAGCTGTAAATGGCAGTACCCATCCCCTCAGTGAGGACCAGATTAAGAAAAATCAACAGAAATATGGACCAAATGCCCTGGTGGAGGAAAAGAAAAAATCCATACTACAGATTTTCCTGGAACAGTATAAGGATTTTCTGGTTATTATTCTGATTGCGGCAGCGATTGTTTCAGGCCTTCTTGGAGAGACCGAGAGTGCCATTGTTATTTTGGTAGTTATTACCATGAACGCTATCTTAGGTACGGTTCAGACCATTAAGGCAGAGCAGTCTTTAGATAGTTTGAAAGCTATGTCAGCTCCTGAGGCAAAGGTATTTAGAAATGGTGATGTGATTAAAGTACCATCTTCAGAAGTTACCATTGGAGATATTGTTATGCTGGAGGCTGGTGATTATGTTCCGGCAGATGGACGTATTTTGGAAAATGCCAGCTTGAAAGTAGATGAAAGTGCGCTTACAGGAGAGAGTCTTGGAGTTGACAAGACAGAGGAAGAAATTAGCGGAGAAGTACCTCTTGGTGACAGAACCAATATGGTGTATTCAGGAAGTTTTGTTTCTTATGGACGTGGTTCCTTCCTGGTAACTGCCATTGGTATGGAAACAGAAGTAGGAAAAATTGCAAAACTGTTGAAAAATACATCTGAAAAGAAAACACCTTTGCAGATGAATTTGGATAACTTCGGACGGAAACTTTCTATTTTGATTTTAGTATTCTGTGCAATTTTATTTGGAATCAGTGTATTCAGAGGAGAATCTATGGGCGATGCCTTCCTCTTTGCAGTAGCTTTAGCAGTTGCAGCTATTCCGGAAGCATTAAGCTCTATTGTAACGATTGTATTATCTTTTGGTACTCAAAAGATGGCAAAAGAACATGCGATTGTCCGTAAATTGCAGGCAGTGGAAGGTCTGGGAAGCGTGTCCATTATCTGTTCTGATAAGACAGGTACTCTGACACAGAATAAGATGACTGTAGAATACTACTATGTAGACGGAAAAGAAATCGCTGCAGAAAACATTGACCTGGATGATAAACAGCAGAAACAGCTTCTTCGTCACAGTATTTTGTGTAATGACTCCACAAACAAAAACGGAGAAGAGATTGGCGATCCAACAGAGACTGCTCTTATTAATCAGGGAGATAAATTAGGAGTTCCTGCGGAAGCAGTGAGAACCAAATACCCAAGATTCAGCGAAGTACCTTTTGACAGTGATCGAAAACTGATGTCTACTCTTCATACGCTGAAAAGAGGTTCTACCATGGTAACCAAAGGTGCTGTGGATGTACTTCTTGGAAGAGTTACTATGATTCAGAAAAACGGAAAGGCAGAACCAATTACTCAACAGGATATTCAGGATATTGAAGCGCAGAACCAGAAGTTTTCCAAGAACGGTCTTCGTGTTCTGGCCTTTGCTTACAAAGATGTACCGGAAGGCTCCACACTTACGGTAGAAGATGAAAAAGATATGACCTTCTTGGGATTAATCGCTATGATGGATCCGCCGAGAGAAGAATCCAAAGATGCCGTTGCAGAATGTATCAAAGCAGGCATTAAGCCAATTATGATTACCGGAGACCACAAAGTGACAGCAGCAGCGATTGCTAAGAGAATCGGTATTCTGAAGGATGAATCTGAGGCTTGTGAAGGTGCTGTGATTGAAAATATGACAGACGAAGAGCTGAAAGATTTCGTTGAAGGTATTTCCGTATATGCCCGTGTTTCACCAGAACACAAAATCCGTATTGTCCGTGCATGGCAGGAAAAAGGAAATATCGTATCTATGACAGGTGACGGTGTAAATGATGCACCGGCGCTGAAACAGGCAGATATCGGTGTGGCTATGGGTATCACAGGAACAGAAGTTTCTAAAGATGCTGCATCTATGATATTGACAGATGACAACTTTGCGACTATTGTTAAAGCAGTAGAAAACGGACGTAATGTTTACAGAAACATCAAGAGTGCGATTCAGTTCCTGTTATCAGGAAACTTTGCAGGAATTTTGGCAGTACTATATGCATCTATTGCAAACTTACCGGTACCATTTGCACCGGTTCACCTGCTGTTTATTAACCTTCTTACAGACAGTCTTCCAGCTATTGCACTGGGACTGGAGCCACATACTAAGTCTGTCATGAATGAAAAGCCAAGACCAATGAACGAATCCATTCTCACCAAGAATTTCCTTTCTAAAATCGGAATAGAAGGTCTTGTAATTGGTGTTATGACTATGATCGGATTTTATATCGGCTATAGTGGCTTTGGACACGAGAATGTGCTTCTGGCTTCTACCTTAGCTTTTGGTACTTTGTGTACTTCCCGTCTGGTACATGGATTCAACTGTAAATCTGACGAACCGGTTCTGTTTACAAAGAGATTTTTCAATAACAAATATCTGGTAGGTGCTTTCGGCATCGGAATCCTTCTGATTACAGCTGTTATGATGGTTCCTTGGTTGCACAGCATTTTCCAGGTTCAGACATTAAGTCTTGCTCAGTTATTTATTATGTATGGTCTGGCTCTTGCCAATCTGCCGATTATCCAATTCATTAAATGGATTCGTAAAAAAATCGGTAAATAAAGAAAAAAGTGCCTGGGAGGGATGCTATGGATTTGAATAAAAAGAACATGAAGAATTTAATGTTTCTGATTGTTTTTGCAGTTTTGGTACTTGTTGGAGTGCAGAGGATTGAAAACCTGGCGGCTGGCTTTATCTTCTTGTGCAGAATTGTCTTTCCGTTTATTTTAGGTGGTGCAATGGCGTTTATTTTGAATATACCACTTCATTTTCTGGAAAATAAACTGTTTGCAAAAGCTAAGAAGAAAAAAATTGTAAGACCATTGAGTCTGGTGCTTTCCATTCTCTTTGTACTTGCCATACTTCAGATTGTTTTAGTGGTTGTTCTTCCTGAGATTGCAACAACCATTGCAAGCATTAGCAAGAATATAGAAGCATTTCTGCCAAAACTGGAGCAGTGGATCACAGATGCCTTCCCAGACGGTGAGCAGATTGGACTGTGGATTGACAGCCTGGAGTTTAACTGGGATAAGATTATCCAGAGTGCCGTTAATTTCTTGAAAAACGGAGCAGGAAATGTGCTGAGTTCTACCGTTACAGTGGCAAAAACAGTAATCAATTCCCTGATGAATTTCTTTGTGGGATTTGTGTTTGCATGCTATATCTTACTTCAGAAAGAGAAATTATCTGTGCAGGTGAAGAAAGTGCTCTATGCCTTTCTTCCACGTCATGCAGTTGAGAAGACTTTGCAGGTGGCTGCACTTAGCTACAAGACTTTTTCCAATTTTGTGACAGGGCAGTGCCTGGAGGCGGTGATTCTTGGAACCATGTTCTTTGTTTCCATGAGTGTTTTGCATTTCCCATATGCATTGCTGGTGGGGGTCCTCATTGCCTTTACAGCACTGATTCCAATTTTCGGAGCATTTATCGGATGCGTGTTAGGTACCTTCCTGATTCTTGTGTCAAATCCGGTACAGGCAATCGGATTTGTGATTCTCTTCTTTGTATTGCAGCAGGTAGAAGGAAATCTCATCTATCCTCATGTGGTGGGTGGTTCTGTAGGACTTCCTTCCATATGGGTGTTAGTGGCTGTAACCGTGGGTGGCAGCCTCATGGGAGTGGTAGGAATGCTCATCTTTATTCCGCTTTCTTCTGTGCTGTATGCACTGTTTAAAGGATGGGTACATAAGAGACTGGAGGATAGAGGAATTCATGATATTTGAGACACATGCACACTATGATGATGAAGCCTTTGACCTGGACCGGGATGCACTGCTCCGCTCCATGCATGAAAATGGAATAGAAACCATTATAAATGTGGGTGCGTCTCTTCGAGGTGTGGAGGACACGGTAAAACTCATAGAGCAATATCCATTTGTGTACGGGGCAATCGGTGTTCATCCAGATGAAGTAGGAACTTTAGATGAAGAGAAAATGGAACTGTTATGCCAATATTGCCGCTTGCCAAAGACGGTTGCCGTAGGTGAGATTGGGCTGGATTATTACTGGGACAAGGAAAACCATGAGACACAGAAGAAGTGGTTTGTCCGGCAAATGGATCTGGCGAAAGAAACAGAGCTTCCAATTATTGTCCACAGCAGAGATGCAGCGAAAGATACCCTGGATATTATGAAAGCAGAGAGGGCAGACTGCTTAAAAGGTGTGATTCACTGCTATTCTTATTCCAAGGAACATGCCAGAGAATATATGAACATGGGATATTATCTGGGAATTGGTGGTGTCGTTACTTTTAAAAATGCAAAGAAGTTAAAAGAAGTGGTGGAGTATGCACCCCTGGACTACCTGCTTTTGGAAACAGATGCTCCCTATCTGGCTCCAGATCCCCATAGAGGGGAGCGGAATTGCTCTCTTTATCTTAAATATGTGGCTCAGATGATTTCAGAAATCAAAGGTGTATCTTACGAAGATGTAGTTGACATAACCAAGAAAAATGCGAAAAATCTGTTTGGAATTTAGGAAAATTTAACACACTTTTTTCTATATCTGTGTTATAATAATTATCATAAACAAATCTAAAAAATTCGGAGCTGTATGGAAATTCTATCCTACAGCTCCAAGAATTAACAAATCATTTTTTCAAAGGTCGGTTCAGACCAAAATTCAAAAAAAATTATATTATTTATGTTGGATTAAATTTTGCAGAAATTGTAAGGTTTCTTCTTTAGATTCTACAATTCGTTTTTTCTAGGGAGGAGTCGGAGATTGTGGGAGTCGTTCAGGGACGTATGATGAGACGGAGAGAAGAATTAATCCGGCAATACTACAGCAGCAGTTCTATAATCCAGGAACAGGTTATATGGAAGGCGCGGGAGAAATTATTGTATTTCATATGGAAAGATTGAAAGGAATGAAAAACGACTATGAATTATTTAACAGCTGTCCACACGGATGCTGGAATCAGAAAAAGTACCAATCAGGACTCAGCATTAATTGAAACAGCGGCTACAGACTACGGACAGATTTTGTTAGGTGTAGTTTGTGACGGCATGGGCGGCCTTGCAAAAGGCGAGGTCGCCAGCGCCATGTTGGCAAAGGCATTTTCCAGATGGTTTCATCAGGAATTTCCCAGACTGCTGTATAGCGGTCTGGAGGTCAATGCCTTGAGAGAGAGTTGGACTAATTTAATTTTAGAACAGAATCAGAAAATCAGTAATTATGGATTAGAATGCAATGTGAGCCTGGGAACTACCCTGGCAGCACTACTTTTGGTAGACAATATCTACTATATTATTAATGTGGGAGATTCCAGAGTCTATTATACCAAAGATGGATTTCACCAGATGACTTTAGACCAGACTTATGTACAGAGAGAGATGGATTTGGGGCGTATGACTCAAGAAGAAGCGAAAACCCATCCAAGAAGAAACGTGCTGCTCCAATGTGTGGGAGCCAGCAGTGTGATTGAACCGGACTTCTATGTAGGGGAATATCAGAGAGATTCTCTATTTATGATGTGTTCTGACGGATTTCGTCATGTTATCACACCAGAGGAGTTCCATGAAAAAATGAAACCAGAACTTATGGTGACAGAAGAGAAGATGAAAGAAACGGCTGTATATTTTACAGAGTTAAATAAAGGCAGAGGAGAAGATGACAACATTTCAGTTGTTTTGATTCGGGCATATTAGGAGGAGTCTACATGCTTGAAATTGGATCGTTAGTAGATGGGAAATATAAAATATTGAATAAAATTGGGCAAGGTGGTATGAGTGTGGTTTACCTTGCTATGAATGAAAGAGCAAATAAACAGTGGGCAATTAAAGAGGTACGCAAAGACGGTGTTCAGAATTTTGAAGTAGTGAAACAAGGTCTTATTGTAGAAACAGATTTGCTAAAAAAACTGAATCATTCCAATCTGCCGAGTATTATTGATGTAATTGATGGAGACGGAAGTTTCCTGATTGTAATGGATTACATAGAAGGACATCACTTGGAAAGTGTCATCAGGGAATACGGAGCCCAGGACCAGGGGGATGTTATAGAGTGGGCAAAACAGCTTTGTGATGTGCTGTCTTATTTGCATTCCAGAAAACCGCCCATTATCTACAGGGATATGAAGCCATCAAATGTTATGCTGAGACCAGATGGAAAGGTTATGCTTATTGACTTTGGTACAGCCAGAGAGTTTAAGGAAACCAGTGTGGCAGATACCACCTGTCTTGGAACTCAGGGCTATGCAGCGCCGGAACAGTATGGAGGTCACGGACAGACAGATGCCCGCACTGATATTTATTGTCTTGGGGCTACATTGTACCATTTGCTTACAGGACATAATCCCAGCGAGGCACCTTATGAAATGTATCCCATCCGGTACTGGAATCCTGATCTATCTTCCGGTCTGGAAGAGATTATTCTCAAGTGTACTCAAAAAAATCCAGACGACAGGTATCAGTCCTGCGGGGAGTTGCTTTATGCATTGGAGCATTACAATGAACTGGATATTGAATATAAGAAAAAACAAAACCTGAAGTGGCATAGTTTTTTGGCAACAGTTTCCATTACAGTGCTGGCAGGGGCAGGAGCTATTGGTTTTAAGGTGGTGGAAAACTCTGCAAAGGCAAGCACTTATGAGGCTTACGTATCAGAAGCAGAAAATCTGGCTACTACAGACCCTGAGAAATGCATGGAGTATTATGAAAATGCCATTATTCTAAATCCCGGCAGCGGAGAGGCTTATGAAGGGCTGTTGGATTTCTTTTTGTGGCAGAATAATGAGAACAGTAACAATGGAAGCGGACAGGTTGTATGTGTGTTTTCAGATAAGGAAGAGCAGAAAATCAGAAAAGTTCTTGGAGTTACAGGAAATTCCAGGAGAAGCAACGAAGATTATTTGAAAGCTAATAGAAAAGCTTATGATAAATTTGCCTACGATTTGGGAATTGCTTATTTTTACTCTTATAATGGGACCGGAAATAAGGTGGCTTCTAAAAAATGGCTGGAAATTGCTTCGGAAGCGGCACCAACAGAGCAGCTCAATGGTAAAAATATTACAAGAGCAAAAAACCTTTATAAAATTGCCAGTTATTATGAAAGTCTAAGTATGAGAAATCAGGCTGGAGATTCCATGGTTTCTTATTCAGACTATTGGCTGGATTTGGTGAATATGGTGGAAGATGATGCCAAGAATGGGGAAAACAATGTAAACACCTTACTGGCATATAAGGAATTGGTAGCTCAGATCGCATCAAAAGCTGCAGAATTTAAAGGCGCCGGAATCACGGATAAGCAGATGAACACTCAGCTTGAAAATGCGTATAAAAGAATTTCAGATATGGAGATCGTAACTGGAACTGCAAATGCAGATTATGAGCAGGAAATGAAAGACAGCTTGCTGACTAACATTATACAGGCTCAGATTACAGTGCAGGCAACCTACAATACATCGAATATAGAAGGAAGCAGTCAGGGAGGTGGAATGAGTGGAACAAATACAGCAGCAGATTAGTTTATTTCATACTTTGTTTTATGTGTGTCTGGGTATTTGCATCTTCTGCCTGATTCTCAGTATTATTTTCTTTTTTAAATTTGATATTGTTAATATTTTCAATGCTCGCACAGGACGCTCGGTTAAGAAGACGGTGCAGCAGGTAGAAGAGATGAATGCCAGGATGGAGGATATTATCCAGCCTCCCCCAGCAAGTCCTATAGCACCGTTGTCACAAGGTGGAAGTGCAACGGAGGTTTTAGGAGCAGGTACAACAGAGGTGTTGAATCAGTCGGGACCAGTGGTTACCAAAGAAATGGTGCAGCAGGAAGTAGATGAAAGCCATGGGATGTTTCGGATTGAGAAGTATGAGATGTATATTCATACCAATGAGATGGGAGAAAGAAATGGAGAAAAGAGGAAAAGGACATGAAAGAAAAGCATAAATTAACACAAAGAATTCTTTCCCTGATAATGGTGTTCGCAATGGTCCTGGGTATGGTTATGGAACCTATCCAGATTCGGGCAGCAGAACCAAAGGCAAGGGTAGAATCAGGGGAAGGTGGAAAAACGGCAACTGCAAATATTATGCCGAAGAAACATACAGTTTTTATTGCAACCGTTATAGCAGCTGATAATGGAATGTCAATTTCGGATGCTTCCATAATATTAAAAGATAGTGCAAATACGAATACATATACAGTACGTTATGATGAGCAGACCCAAAACTATCAGGCTACATGTCCGGCAGGGGAATATATAGTGACATGTGAAGAAAAAAGAGGTTTTACTATGACAGACGCTACATCCCAAAATGTAACGGTGAGGGAAGATGGAACTGTTGATACAAAGGCAGAGTTTGTGATGAGGTTAAATGATATTTCCATTGCTACAGGAAATGTAACTAAATTAAAAGTAAATAAAATTGCTAAATGGAATGTAGAAAAAAATTTTACTTTTACAGACGAAACCATAACATGGGAATCTTCTAAAAAATCTGTTGCATCTGTAGATAATGCGGGAAATATTACGGCATTAACAAGTGGAGCTACAGATATTACAGTGAAAGTTTCTACACCATATGGAGATAGAACAAAAACGGAAACTTTGACTGTGGAAACATGGAAGACAAAGACAATTTTGTCAGTAATTCCGAAAGGAGAAGAAAAGGTAGAAGAAATTATTGCTACAGCTACAGTTATGAATATGGATAACGAAGCGGTTACGGAAGGAAGTGTTACTTTCATTGTAGAAAGAAATGGAAAAAACCTGACTTTGGAAAATACGTCAATACCAGTAAAGGAAAATGGTGTTGCAGCATATACACTAAAAGCAGAGTCAAAATATGGATTTTCAGGAAATTATGTCATTAAGGCTGTTTATAATGGAACGAATGGAAAATTTGAACCCTCTGTAGAGGAGGTAAATGGACCATACAATTTTAAAGATGCGATTCCTATCTCATTTGAGGATGCAGATATTACAAAATCACAGACAGTTACATATGGTGATGAATGGTATCAAATAAAAGTGGATAAGGCTGCTTTTGAAAATGAAGCAGAACTTACGGAAGATGAAAAAGCTCTGGTTCAGTATACATTTAAGGTGAAAGAGGATAATACATCTACAAGTATTCTAAAGGTAGATGAAAAGGGAAATGTTCAGTTCCTAAAAGCAAATGATACACCTGCATACATTACAGTAACAAGAGAGGAAGTAGGAAATCATCAGGGAATTAGCGTAGATTATCCTATTAAGGTAAATCAGAAAGAAATTACAATTGATGCTGACTACGATGGATTAGCTTTTGAAAAGATTTATGACAAAGAGGATAAAATGTTCCATAATGAAGCTACACAGGATAAAATTACTGGTATTGATAATATTTCCTTCGTAGAGGTTGGAAGTGTTAATGCGGGCATTGAAACAGGTGATGTAGTTTCTGTAGAGTTGCTGGAAGGAACATTACCAAAAGAATTTCGTGATGTCCAGGTTGATGATCATGGAAATGCAGTAGCATATTCAGAGAAAGCAGACGTCGTACTTACAAAGGTAACATTAAAAGGTAAAGGCGCTGAGAATTATAAGATTGATTTAGACCAATATCCGGTAAAACTGGCAACAGAAGTTACTATTAACAAACGTACTATCAGAATGCAAGTTGCAGATGGTGAAAGACAATATGGGCACTGGAATGAAATTGCTTATGTTTCCCATGACAAAGTAACGGAGTACAGAGATGAATATGAAAATACAGAGATTCAAGGATTGTTGAAGGGAGATAAAGTAGTATTTCCAGAACCAACAGAGGTTGAAATTCCAGAGGAAAATAAACCGGATTATTGTCTAGGAAATTGGAGTGAGAAACTAATAGTTTATGCGATAACAAATACTGGGGAAAAGAATGGTAATCCAACTAATAATTATGAGTTTGATTTCACAGACAACATGATAAAAAAAGGCACTCTCACAGTCAACAAAGAAAAGGTAGACAGGAGTTATCTGGACTTTTTAGTAGGAGAAGGTAATGCATATATTTCTACAAATGATCAGGTATGGGCAGATAGCAAGAACGAAGCAGTCCATATTAATGTAGATG
>ERZ1673739.2811-NODE-2811-length-13441-cov-4.164201_pt1 | contig 13441 bp, 10 predicted proteins | sample MGYA00580210_ERZ1673739 | MGnify/ENA primary metagenome ERZ1673739 (study PRJEB41218, sample SAMN15661749) | gut metagenome | host: Homo sapiens | place: Canada: London | collected 2015-08-20/2019-03-30 | study: EMG produced TPA metagenomics assembly of...
CTGTTCAGCCGCCGTGGTTACAATATCGACAGTCTGACCGTTGGCGAGACAGCGGATCCGAGATACTCACGTATGACTGTTGTCGTAAACGGCGATCAGCAGATTTTGGATCAGATCACAAAGCAGCTGGCAAAGCTGGTTGATGTTGTTGATATCAAACAGCTGGCAGAAGGCGAAAGCGTGACAAGAGAACTGGTGCTTGTAAAAGTAAGAGTTGGCCGTGAAAACAGGCAGGATGTAATGTCCATTGCAAATATTTTCCGTGCCAAAATTATTGACGTGGGAGTTGATTCTCTGATCATTGAACTTACCGGTACAGAGTCCAAGATTGAAGCATTTTTCAAACTTCTTGGCGATTACGAGATATTAGAGCTGGCAAGGACAGGCATGACAGGTTTATCAAGAGGAGCGGAGGATGTCCGTTACCTGTAAAGAAGAAAGCTAGAGGCATTAATTATACCTTTAACAAATATATACATAATGGAGGAACATAAAATGGAACCAAGAATTTTTTATCAGGAAGATTGTAACCTTTCCGCACTGGAAGGACACAAGATTGCAATTATTGGTTACGGCAGTCAGGGACATGCACATGCACTGAATCTGAAAGATTCCGGATGTGATGTTATTGTTGGTCTGTATGAAGGCAGCAAATCCTGGGCAAAAGCAGAAGCTCAGGGATTAAAAGTATATACAGCAGCAGAAGCTGCAAAACAGGCAGACATCATTATGATTCTGATCAACGATGAGCTGCAGGCAGATATGTACAAAAAAGACATCGAGCCAAACCTGAATGAAGGCGATATGCTGATGTTCGCACATGGTTTCAACATTCATTTCGGATGCATCAAACCACCGGCATATGTTGATGTAACTATGATCGCTCCAAAAGCTCCTGGACATACTGTAAGAAGCGAGTACCAGGCAGGAAAAGGAACCCCATGTCTGATTGCTGTAGAGCAGGATTACACCGGAAAAGCATGGGACAAAGCACTGGCTTATGGTCTTGGAATCGGTGGAGCAAGAGCAGGTCTGCTGGAGACAACTTACCGTACAGAAACAGAGACAGACCTCTTTGGTGAGCAGGCAGTTCTCTGCGGTGGTGTATGTGCACTGATGCAGGCAGGATTCGAGACACTGTGTGAAGCTGGATATGATCCGAGAAATGCATACTTCGAATGTATCCATGAGATGAAACTGATCGTAGACCTGATCTACCAGAGTGGTTTTGCAGGAATGAGATATTCTATCTCCAACACAGCTGAGTATGGCGATTATATCACAGGTCCTAAGATCGTAACAGAAGACACAAAGAAAGCTATGAAACAGGTTCTGAAAGACATCCAGGATGGTACTTTCGCAAAAGAATTCCTTCTGGATATGTCACAGGCAGGACGTCAGGTACACTTCAAAGCGATGAGAAAACTGGCTTCCGAGCATCCTTCAGAAAAAGTCGGTGCAGAGATCAGAAAACTGTACAGCTGGAATGGCGAAGACAAACTGATCAACAACTAATCGTTTATCGTGAGAAATGATTTAAGGTTTCAATTTATATTTGGCAAGATAAAAGCAGATTCCGTTCTGGAGTCTGCTTTTTCCCGTTTTCAGGTGATGTCCATGTTTTGTGTGTCCCACATTTTTTCCAGGCGTCATCCTGATATTGCGTTACTGCTATGATGCGGCGGCTTGCACTGCATTGCCGGAAAGGGTAGAATAAGAACAGATTATCCGGAAAAACTAAGGAAAAGGAGAAGGCGCATGAATAAGAAATTGGGGTATCAGATTTTGGAATTGTGCGGTATTTTGCTTGGAAATGCGATCCTGGCATTTGGAATTGCAGCTTTTGTATTGCCGCACGGCATGATCACCGGAGGAGCGACCGGTCTTGGACTTGTTACGAGCAGAGTATTCGGGGTGGATCTCTCGGTGGCAGTAGCTGTTTATAACATTATTTTGTTTGCGGTCGGGGCGTTTGTACTCGGCAAAAAATTTGCACTGACGACCATCGTGAGTACTATTGTGTATCCAATGTTTCTTTCTTTTTTTACACAACAGCAGTGGATCGCAACGATGACAAATGACATTTTGCTTTCAGCTATCTATGCCGGCATTATGGTCGGTCTTGGTGTCGGTATCGTCATCCGGTTCGGAGCATCGACCGGAGGGCTGGATATCCCGCCGCTGATCCTGAATAAAAAATTGGGGATTCCGGTGGCGGTTTCTATGTATTTTTTCGATTTCACAGTGCTTCTGTTACAGGTTGTTATATCGACAAAAGAACAGGTTCTGTATGGAATCCTGATCGTAATCTTAAGTTCCATTGTACTCGGATATGTCTCTTTGGCAGGACAGAAAAAAGTACAGGTTATGATCATATCCAGGCATTATCAGGAAATTCGCGATATGCTTCTTCAGAAACTGGATCTTGGTGCCACAATGTATCATATTGAGACTGGCTACCTGCAAAAAGATGAGATGGCAGTCTGTTGTGTGATCTCATCCAGAAAGCTGCATACTGTGACCGATATGGTGCAGGAAGTCGATAAAAAAGCATTTCTTTCCGTAACGCAGATCAATGAAGTGCGTGGAAGAGGCTTTACACTGGATCGAAAATATATATCAGATGGGAGATGACGCCCGCCTCTGCAGCAAGAATGCCAGAGGCATTCTTGAAAGGAAATGAAAAAACCTTGACAAGTCTGGTCGAAAATGGTAATATTTATTCATTAATAGGAAAAGCGTTGATGAGGAATAGTACATTTTGACCAGAATACAGAAAGCTGTCGGGTGATGCGAGACAGTGGAAGGAAAGAATGGAACTGACCTTGGAGCAGCTGCCTGAAATCAAAGGAGAGTAGGAGCAGACGGAAGTCCACCGTTACAGGGACAGGATATAAGATGCAAATCCGTATCCGGTGAGAGTATGAATGAATTCATAAAATAGAGTGGTACCGCGGAAGACTTGACCTTTCGTCTCTATGATAGCAGATATGTTATAGTGAGACGTAAGGTTTTTTTATGTTCTTCAAACGATGCCTGCCGGATAAATTAAAGACAAAAAGAAAAGGAGATCTGTTAAAATGATGAAAAATGTAAGTAAATATCAGAGACAGTATTTTATGCCGCCAGTAGAATGCAATGACTGGGTGAAAAAGACTTATGTAGATAAGGCACCAATCTGGTGCAGCGTCGATCTGCGTGATGGAAACCAGGCACTGATCGTACCGATGAGTCTGGAACAGAAGGTAGAATTCTTTAAACTGCTTGTAAAGATTGGTTTTAAAGAAATCGAAGTCGGTTTCCCGGCCGCTTCCGAGACAGAGTATAATTTCCTGAGAACACTGATCGATCAGAACCTGATTCCGGATGATGTGACCATTCAGGTACTGACACAGGCAAGAGAGCATATTATCCGCAAGACTTTTGAAGCAGTGAAAGGTGCTCCGAGAGCGATTGTACATGTATACAATTCTACCTCTGTGGCACAGAGAGAACAGGTATTTAAAAAATCCAAAGAAGAGATCCTGAAGATTGCCGTAGACGGTGCAAAACTTCTGAAAAAGCTGGCTGATGAGACAGAAGGAAATTTTGCATTTGAGTACAGTCCGGAGAGCTTTACCGGAACAGAACCGGAATATGCACTGGAAGTATGCAATGCAGTTCTGGATGTATGGCAGCCGACCGCAGATAACAAATGCATCATCAACCTGCCAAGTACCGTACAGAATGCAATGCCGCACGTTTACGCAAGCCAGATTGAATATATGAGCAAAAACATGAAATATCGTGAGAATGTGCTGATCTCTCTGCATCCGCATAATGACCGTGGATGTGGTATCAGTGATGCAGAAATGGGACTTCTGGCAGGTGCTGATCGTATTGAAGGCACTCTGTTCGGAAATGGCGAGCGTACCGGAAATGTGGATATTGTGACGCTGGCACTGAATATGTATTCTCAGGGTGTAGATCCGCAGCTTGACTTCAGTGATATGCCGGCAATTTCTGCAGCATATGAAGAATATACAGGCATGCATATTGATATGAGAAGTCCGTACGGCGGAAGCCTTGTATTTGCAGCATTCTCTGGTTCCCATCAGGATGCAATCGCAAAAGGTATGCATTACCGTGAGGAGAATGACTGCCCGACCTGGACCGTTCCGTATCTGCCGATTGATCCGACCGATATCGGAAGAAGATATGAGGCAGACGTGATCCGTATCAACAGCCAGTCCGGAAAAGGCGGCGTAGGCTATATTCTGGAGCAGAACTTTGGACTGAACCTTCCGGCAAAAATGCGTGAGGCAATGGGATATGCTGCAAAAGACAGCTCAGACCATCAGCACAAAGAACTGCAGCCTCAGGAAATTTTCAATCTGTTTAAAGAAAAATTTGAAGATATCACAACGCCGTTCAATATCAGCGAAGTACACTTCAAACAGCATAATGGCATTATTGCAGAGGTGACTGTAGAATGTGAAGGCAAGAGCGTGGTTGCGATCGCAGCCGGAAATGGTCGTCTGAATGCAGTAAGCAACGCACTGAAGAATCAGTTCCGTCTGGAATATGATCTGACAACTTATCAGGAGCATGCACTGGAACAGAGTTCCAGATCCAAAGCGATCGCCTATGTTGGTATCCGCAGCAAAGACGGAGAACATTACTGGGGTGCCGGCGTGGATCAGGATATCATCCGTGCTTCCATCAATGCACTGCTGACTGCAATCAACAACATGGTAAATGCAAAATGAGATTTGTCACAGAGCATTTCTGTGACAAAGATATGGCAAGGCCTGTAATCTATATGAATTGCAGGTCTTGTTTGTGATTTGACTGGAATTTTCTATAAAATGCTTGACATTCAAGCAGCTTTATACCTTACAATCCCACTATAAAGTACTTGCCTGATGCAAAGTACAAAGAGAGGAGAGGTTTTATGAGCAATATCAAAGAAGCAGAAGAACAGACCGGTATCAGTCGTGCAAATATCCGGTACTACGAAAAGATGGGCCTGCTGCAGCCAAAGCGAAATGAGAAGAATGGATATCGTGAATATAGGCCGGAAGATATAAAGCGGATTCTTCAGATTAAGATTTTACGGAAGCTGGATGTTCCGATTGAGGAGATTAAAGATACCTTTGATCGTCCTGAAATGTTTGGTAAGGTGATCCAAAAGCAGAAGGAAAGATTGGAAAAGCAGAGAGCGGAGCTGACGGATGCGATTGATTTCTGCGAAGAGATTAAAGAGGAAAATCTCGGAGAGTTTGATCCACAGTACTATTTGAAGAAAATGGATGAAAAGGAAAAGAAAGGTGCCGTTTTTGCGGATTTGCTGAATGATTTCAAAAAAGTATCGAAAGCAGAAGCAGAGGCACGCTTCTCTTTCAGGCCGGATACCATGTGCATGAATCCGGAAGAATTTGAAGAAGCATTATTGCAGTATGCCTCTGAAAAAGGAATGAAGATTGTGATAACAAAAAAAGGAATGTATCCGGAATTTACGTTGGATGGAATTCCCTATACTGCTTACCGGCACTTTTCACGTTTTGGTGCGATAATAGAATGTGAGACAACAAATGCAAAAACAGCAGAACATGAAATGTCGCCGAAGCGTTATCACATGTTTAAATGGCTGCATCGGATGGAACTGCCGACGTTTCTTCTGATCTTGATACTGGTATTATTTGTACGCAGCGTTGAGGGATTCGTTTTGGCAATGATTTTTTATGCTATCTGTGGAATTGTGGCATATTCCAGATATTTTGATTATACGAGAAATTCCTGAGAACAATCCGTAGGCATCATAGTTGGGGACTTTTGACACCCACATCATAATTATAAAATTGACAAAAAATATAACTCCCTATTATAATGGAGACATCTATCGTGCATTGCAATTTAAAACGGGTAATGTTATACTGAAAACGATAAATTTTCACAGGAGGATTTTGGAGCAATGGGTATTAAAGTAAGCGAATTTGGAAAAACTTCAAAAGGTAAGATTGCACATATCTATACACTGGTAAATGGAAAAGGTATGGCACTGGAAGTGACCGATTATGGTGCAACCATGGTGTCAATCCTTGCTTCGGATGCAAAGGGCAGAAGCAAAGATGTACTGCTTGGATATGATGATGTGCAGGATTATGAGCAGGGAACCTGTTATTTTGGTGCAATCATCGGAAGAAACGGAAACCGGACAAAAGATGCACAGGTCGTGATTGACGGACATGTGTATCAGATGGAGAAAAATGAAGGCGAAAACAATCTTCACAGCGGAAGTGAAGGTTACAGCAATATCATCTGGGATGCGTCCGTAGACGAGGATGGCAACAGTGTAAGTTTCCATCATGTCGGTGCAGACGGTGAACAGGGACTGCCGGGTACGTTTGATATCACCGTTACTTATACACTGACCATGGAAAACGAAGTGAAGATTCACTACGAAGGAACTTCTGATAAAGATACGATTGCCAATATGACTAATCACGGATATTACAATCTGGCAGGACATGCAGCAGGAAAGATCGAAGATCACATTTTATGGCTGGATGCAGATGCATTCACACCGGTAGGACAGGGCATGATCCCAACTGGAGAGATCCTTCCGGTTGAGGGAACACCGATGGATTTTCGTGCTGCAAAGAGCATCGGAGCAGATATTGAGGCAGATTATGAGCAGCTGAAGATTGCCGGCGGATATGACCACAACTATGTACTGAACAACAGCAACGGAACACTCCGTAAGATTGCGGAAGTAACTGAACCGGAAAGCGGAAGACGTATGGAAGTCTTTTCCGATGCAGTTGGCGTTCAGTTCTATGCAGGTAATTTTGTTGAGAGTATTCCAAAGGGAAAAGAAGGTGTCGTTTATCAGAAACGCTCCGGTCTCTGCCTTGAAACACAAGGATTCCCGGATGCAACACATCACGAGACGTTTCCGTCTACCGTACTGCGTGCCGGTGCAAAATACGAAACGACAACCATTTACTATTTTTCAGCAGTAAAATAAAAAATCAGGTATTTTATACAAGGACAGGAATATATTTAAAAAACAGGTAATGGTTCTGAAAAGTAAAAGGAGTGTCCGCAGGTGAAAAGGATTGCAAAAAGACAGTTTTTCTTACTTGGATGTGCATCATTGGCTGCAATGCTCCTGTCCTTGTATGATCGTTATGGGATTGTTTTGACAAGCAGCAGTCGGAGTTTTCTGGCAGAACAGAGTCAGCTTCAGGAACAGGTGCTGAGAGAAAACCAGGAAAAAGGCGGAAACCGCAGCACAGGGCAGAGCGGAAAAGAAAGCAAAACAATGGCGGAAAACAAAGCGGGAGCGGAGACAGAAACTGCAGAAAAGGATGAAAGAATGGCATCAGATGCAAATCCGGACATCCGTGTCCTGCTGTGCAGTGACAATTATGCGAGTGAATACCATGACCGGATCACGATTACGGCAGATGTGCCGTTTCGGGTGAGCGGACAAGGCACAGAACGGCACTACCAGGCCGGTGAGCAGGTTGAGCTCACGATGCAAAGCAATGAATTTTTGCAGGGCGATCTGGTCTTTACAATGGAAGAAGACGGTGTATTTCAGCTTCCGTATCTGAAACGTGCCGCAGAGTGTCCCTCTTACGAAGGGAGTCTTCATGTGGAGAAAAGAGAGGAAGGTCTGATCCTGATCAATACGCTTCCGCTGGAAACTTATCTGTGCTATGTGGTTCCAAGTGAAATGCCCTCTTCCTATCCGATCGAGGCGTTAAAAGCCCAGGCAGTCTGTGCCAGATGTTATGCTATGCTTCAGATGGAGAACAGTCGCTGCGAGGAATTTGGTGCAGATCTGGATGACAGCGTTTCTTATCAGGTGTATAATAATATTGGAAAGACGGATGCTGCCGTGCAGGCAGTGCAGCAGACTGCCGGGATGGTGATAAAAGAAGACGGGCAGATTGAAAATACGCTGTATTATTCAACGTCCTGCGGACTTCGCATGGAGGAGGAAGCTTCCAACGAGGCCGTTTTCTGTGCAGCGATGTCCGGCAGCAGAGCATCCGATGCGGAGCGTGAAGAATCCTGGTATCGCTGGAATACACTTTTTTCGACAGAGGAACTAAATGCCGCTGCCGAAACGTTTTATCCGGGACAGATCGGGCAGATTTTAAGCTTAAACGTTTTGAAGCGACTTGAAAATGGAAGGGCAGAAGTGCTGCAGGTCACAGGGACACTTGGGACGGTAGCAATCGAAGGAGAGTATGCGATCCGCCAGTTTCTGCGGCCCGGTGATCAGGCTGTGATCTTACAGGATGGAAGCACGGCACCAAGTCTTGGACTTCTTCCGAGTGCGTTCTTTTATATTACCCCACAGTATCAGGGTGGCGTGCTGTCCGGTTTTCTGCTGAATGGAGGGGGATATGGGCACGGGGACGGCATGAGTCAGAATGGTGCAAAACACCTGGCGGAAGAGGGATGGAGCTGTCAGGAAATTTTGAAGTATTACTATGGAGACGGAGTGGAGATCATATGCGATACGTGATACAGCTGGTTCGCTGGCTGCTGAGATTTATGGATAAAAGTTCAGAGGACAGAGTGGATGCCTATTCGGCACAGTCTGCTTTTTTTATCATTATGGGATTTATTCCCTTTGTGATGTTGCTGCTTATTTTGCTCCAGTACACGCCGATGACAAAAGAAGACGTTATGACCTTGTTGAAGGTGATCTTTCCGGAAGGTTTCCATGCGTATCTGGAAACGTTAGTCGGATCTGTGTATACAAAATCCACCGCATTGCTCTCTGGAACGGTGATCACAGCAGTCTGGGCGTGCAGCAAGGCCATGATGTCTGTATCCAAAGGACTGAATAAGATTTATGACACAAAGATCCGGAAAAATTATTTTCTGGCAAGATTCCGGGCAGCTCTTTATATTATTTTGCTGCTGATATCGCTGATCCTGGCGATGGGGCTGTTTGTGTTCGGCAATCTGCTGCATGATTATCTTCTGCATTATCTGCCGTGGCTGCGAGCCGTATCCTGGCTGATCATCAGTGCCCGGACGATTGGAACGATCCTTTTGCTGTGCATGATCTTCTGTGCGATGTATGCGTGGCTTCCGTATAAGAGACAGGATTTCTTTTCTCAGCTTCCGGGAGCAGTGGCCACTTCTTTTGCCTGGTCGGTGTTTTCCTATGGCTTTTCGGTCTATATCGAATATTCCAAAGGGATGTCGGCAATCTATGGAAGTCTGACAACGGTCGTGATGGTCATGCTGTGGCTCTATTTCTGTATGTGGCTGCTGTTTATGGGGGCAGAAATCAACTGCTATCTGGAGCAGCCGGAAAAGTTTTCAAAAGATGCGATCGAAAAAGGGTTGTAATTTTAAAAATTGATGTTATAATGATTTTGATTGAAATGCGAAAGGCTTTGAAAGTGCAAAGTAGTTTCCTGTTTCCCGACAGAGAGGGAGGATCATCGGCTGAAAATCTTCCACGGTACAGACAGAGAGATGAATTTCACACTGGAGCTGCGTTCCTGAAGACAGTAGGGATCGACGTACTTGTGCGTTAAACAACATTGAGTGTCTGTCAGATGACAGAAATCAGGGTGGTACCACGGAAAGATCGCTTCGTCCCTATTTTGGGATGGAGCTTTTTTATTTTAATTTACAAGGAGAATGAGACATGAAAGACAAACTGCAGGCAATCCGGGAGGAAGCACTGAAACAGATACGCGAGTCAAACAGACTTGATAAACTGAATGAGGTAAGGGTTTCTTTTCTTGGAAAGAAAGGTGAACTTACTGCTGTATTAAAAGGAATGAAAAATGTAGATCCAAAAGAGCGTCCGTTCGTTGGCCAGATGGTTAATGAAACGAGAGAAGCGATTGAGGAGTTTTTAGAAGAGACAAAGAAAAAACTGGAAGAAAAAGCACGCGAAGAAAAGATGAAACAGGAAGTCATTGATGTGACACTTCCGGCAAAGAAGATCAACGTTGGCCATCGTCATCCGAATACAATCGCTCTGGAAGAGGTAGAGCGTATCTGTGTCGGTATGGGATATGAAGTCGTAGAAGGACCGGAGATCGAGTATGATCTGTACAACGTCGAAAAACTGAACATTCCGGCAAACCATCCGGCAAAAGATGAGCAGGATACATTCTATATCAATAAAGATATCGTGCTTCGTACCCAGACTTCTCCGGTACAGGCCCGCATTATGGAACAGGGCAAACTGCCGATCCGTATGATCGCACCGGGACGAGTATTCCGTTCTGACGAAGTGGATGCAACCCATTCCCCGTCCTTCCATCAGATCGAAGGTCTGGTTGTAGATAAAAATATTACATTTGCAGACCTGAAAGGTACTCTGGAAGAGTTCGCAAAACAGCTGTTCGGACCGGAGACAAAGACGAAATTCCGTCCGCATCATTTCCCATTCACAGAGCCGAGTGCGGAAGTTGACGTAAGCTGCTTCAAATGCGGCGGCAGCGGTGAGATTGAAGGTCATTCCTGCCGTTTCTGTAAAGGTTCCGGCTGGATCGAAATCCTTGGCTGCGGTATGGTTCATCCGCATGTATTTGAGATGTGCGGCATTGATCCGGAAGAATATACCGGATTTGCTTTTGGTGTAGGTCTGGAGCGTATTGCACTTCTGAAATATGAAATCGATGATATGCGTGAATTATATAAGAACGATATCCGCTTCCTGAAGCAGTTCTAAAAATGCGGATGCGAAACAGAAAATCAACGGAAAGTACAGGAAAGGAAATATAACCATGAATACATCATTATCTTGGATTAAAGCATATGTTCCAGAGCTGGATGTTACGGCACAGCAGTACACAGATGCCATGACATTATCCGGAACAAAAGTAGAAGGATTTGAGCGACTGGATGCAGATCTGGACAAGATCGTCATCGGTCAGATCGATAAAATTGAAAAACATCCGGATGCAGACAAACTGATCATCTGTCAGGTCGATATCGGCGAGAAGACGATCCAGATCGTAACCGGTGCTCCGAATGTAAAAGAAGGAGACAAGGTTCCGGTTGTTTTAGACGGCGGACGCGTTGCAGGCGGACATGACGGCAAAAAAACACCGGGCGGTATCAAGATCAAAAAAGGAAAACTTCGCGGCATTGAGTCAGATGGTATGATGTGCTCCATTGAAGAACTTGGTTCTACCAGAGATATGTATCCGGAAGCACCGGAATACGGCATTTATATCTTCCCGGAAGATGCAGTGGTAGGCGAAAGTGCCATCAAAGCACTGGGACTGGATGACGTTGTATTTGAATACGAGATCACATCCAACCGTGTAGACTGCTACAGCGTGATCGGTATTGCAAGAGAAGTGGCAGCAACTTTCGGAAAAAAATTTGTGCCTCCTGTTGTAAAAGAGACCGGAAATGATGAAAATGCAAACGATTATGTGACCGTTGAAGTGGCAGACAAGGATCTCTGCCCGAGATACTGTGCACGTGTCGTAAAAAATATCAAGATCGCTCCGTCACCGAAATGGATGCAGAGAAGACTGGCATCAAACGGAATCCGTCCGATCAACAACATTGTCGATATCACAAACTATGTAATGGAAGAATACGGCCAGCCGATGCATGCCTATGATTATGACACCCTTGCAGGTCATAAGATCGTGGTCCGCAGAGCCGAAAACGGCGAAAAATTTACCACACTGGACGGTCAGGAACGTACGATGGATGATTCTGTTCTGATGATCTGTGACGGTGAGAAAGCTGTTGGCATTGCCGGCATCATGGGCGGTGAGAATTCCATGATCACTGACAATGTAAAGACGATGATGTTTGAGGCTGCATGTTTTGATGGCACCAACATCCGCCTTTCTGCAAAGAAAATCGGTCTTAGAACCGATGCTTCCGGCAAGTTCGAAAAAGGTCTGGATCCGAACAATGCACAGGCGGCGATCAATCGTGCATGCCAGCTGATCGAAGAACTGGGTGCCGGTGAAGTAGTCGGTGGCATGGCAGATGTATACTCCAAACGCAAAGAGCCAGTTCGCGTGAAATTTGAGCCGGAACGCATCAATGCACTGCTTGGAACCAATCTGTCCAGCGAACAGATGTTGGATTATCTTGCAAATGTAGAACTTGCCTATGACGAAGAGAGCAATGAAATTATTGCACCGACCTTCCGTCATGACATTTTCCGCACCGCAGATATCGCAGAAGAAGTTGCACGTTTCTATGGATATGATAATATCCCGACGACGCTGCCAAAAGGAGAAGCTACTACAGGTAAACTTCAATTCCATCACAGAGTAGAAAATGTTGCAAAAGATATCGCAGAATTCTGCGGATTCTCCCAGGGCATGAATTATTCCTTCGAAAGCCCGAAGGTATTCGACAAACTGCTGATCCCCGAAGATTCTGTACTGCGTCAGGCCATCAGGATCTCCAACCCGCTCGGCGATGATTTCAGCATCATGAGAACGACTTCCTTAAATGGTATGCTCTCTTCTCTTGGCTATAACTACAGTCACAGAAACAAAGACGTTCGTCTCTATGAACTGGCAAACATTTATCTGCCGAAAGCACTGCCGCTTACCGAGCTTCCGGATGAGCGTATGCAGTTCACGCTTGGTATGTACGGCAGCGGAGATTTCTTTGTCATGAAAGGTGTCGTAGAAGAGTTCCTGGAAAAAGCAGGCATGCATAAGATTCCGCAGTACGATCCGAACGCAGGACAGCCATCTTTACATCCGGGCAGACAGGCAAACATCCTCTACGACGGAGAAGTGATTGGATTCCTGGGCGAAGTTCATCCACAGGTTCTGGATAATTACGGAATCGGTGAAAAGGCATATGTTGCCGTTCTGGATATGCCGAAGATCGTGGAGAGGGCTTCCTTCGACCGCAAATACGAAGGTATTCCGAAATTCCCGGCTGTGACACGTGACCTCAGTATGGTGGTTCCGAAACATGTACTTGCCGGTGAAATCGAAGAGATGATCGTTCAGCGTGGAGGCAAACATCTGGAAAGCTTCAAACTGTTTGATATTTATGAAGGAACTCAGATCAAAGAAGGCTATAAATCTATGGCTTATTCTGTGGTATTCCGTGCAAAAGACAAGACCATGGAAGAAGCAGAGATCACTACGGTGATGAAGAAGATCCTCAATGGACTGGAAAGCATGGGTATCGAACTTCGTCAGTAATCTGGAGAATAACACATGAAAATGTATATCATACGTCATGGTCAGACCCCCTGGAATGCACGTAAGTGCCTCCAGGGGCGTTCTGACGTTGATTTAAATGAAAATGGGATCTATCTGGCAGAGTTGACCGGAAAGGCACTTCGTGATGTAACGTTTGACATGGCTTTTACCAGTCCACTGATCCGTGCAAAACACACGGCACAGTGTATCCTTGCAGGAAGAGAGGTCCCGATCATAGAGGATGAGCGTCTGATCGAGATCAG
>ERZ1673739.2816-NODE-2816-length-13417-cov-20.906376_pt1 | contig 13417 bp, 12 predicted proteins | sample MGYA00580210_ERZ1673739 | MGnify/ENA primary metagenome ERZ1673739 (study PRJEB41218, sample SAMN15661749) | gut metagenome | host: Homo sapiens | place: Canada: London | collected 2015-08-20/2019-03-30 | study: EMG produced TPA metagenomics assembly of...
CTGTTCCCGACAATGAAGTCACAGGGCGCTGCGAAGAACGAAGCAAACAACGCAGCACAGTCAACTCCAGTAGCTGCAAAAGTAGTTGTTCCAGTCGAAGAAACAGCTGCACCAGCGAAGGTTGAGATCGATTTCTCTAACGTAGAAGTAGAACCATTATTCGAAGATATGGTTGACTTCGAGACATTCAGCAAGTCAGATTTCCGTGCTGTAAAGGTAAAAGAATGTGAAGCAGTTCCAAAATCTAAGAAGCTTTTGAAGTTCGTATTAGACGATGGAAGTGGCGTAGAACGTGTGATTTTAAGCGGAATTCACGATTATTATGAGCCGGAAGAACTGGTTGGAAAGACATTGCTTGCAATCACAAACCTTCCACCACGTAAGATGATGGGAATTGATTCTTGTGGTATGATTATCTCTGCTACACACCTTGTAGAAGGAAGAGAAGGACTTAATGTTCTGATCCTTGATGATAAGATTCCAGCGGGAGCAAAACTGTACTAAGAGCAAGAAATTTTAAGCTATATTTTAAACAGAAAAACAGGTTACTACACCACATTTACACCAAATTTTTTAAAAGTCTAAGAGAAGGACTCTGCAAAAGAATGGTGTAAAAGAAAACTAGTAATAAAAGATACAGTTGAGTGTACCAAAAAAAGTTGGTACACCCAGCTGTTTTTTGTTTCTTAAAAATATCTAAATATCAAAAATGGAAGTAATCAGTGTTGTAGTTGGTTATTTTTTATTCTATATCGCACATCAACAATTCAAAAATTTTTATATATTTCCCGGAAGACCCTGTAAAAATGCCTCTCAGCCTTTCGTTATATAGAAGGATATTTAATAATATCAATCTTTGTACATTGACAATTGAATAGCTTTTGAATATGAGGATACCTGAATTGAATATGCATGCGGCGTGTCTGTTCAGAGCATACAATCCTAAAAGAAGAGGGTTAGGGAACGGAAATATTTGAAAGCGTAATAAAACGATTTATTAACTGCGCAAGAGATAGATTAATAAAAACTATGCGTGTAGGTGATGAAGTACAAAAAACTATATCTACATTTGATTTTTTTGATACAGAATTGAAAGGAACGATATTTATGACAAGATTAACGAAGTATGAGAAGGAAACTATTATTCTTACAAATGAAGAAGATGATTTTTGGAATGTGTTTACTTATAACAAAGGATTGCAACGTAGGTTTATGTCCTTTGCTGAACAATATCCAGAAAATTGTCAATTCAAGAGCCAGAATAATGAAGGGGGAATGGCATTTGAGATAGATAAGGGAAGGATGTCGGTTCGCCTGACAGCACCATATTCAGAGGAAAGAAAAAAGACTGCTCAAGAATATGGAAAGAAATATGGGCTGAAGGGCAGTGAGAAATATTCTAAGCGAAGTTCCTAGCCGTCTGCACTAAAGCAAAAGAAGATTAAAATATCACGTTATGGAGTTGTTAAAAAAACAACTGTCTAAAAAGCAATCAAAATGACTGATATCCCATTGACCATATACATTGTGTTTGGTATAATTTTTGAGATGTTTTATTGTTTTTGATACGTATTGTTAAAGGAGAAAATTTATGAAGTGTCGCTTATCAACACTAATGGGAATGAGAAGATATTCTATTCAAGATGTTCATAATAAAACAGGACTTGCGAGAAGCACCGTTACTCAGTTATATCATGACAAAGCTACTAGAATCGATTTTGATACCATTGAAAAGCTGTGTAGACTTTTTGAATGTGAGGTATCAGATTTGTTTTTACTCGAAATAGATAATGATAATAAAGAGATGGGTGGAATGACAAATGAATTATAATGCATTATCAATGTTCGCAAGTGCGGGTATTGCAGAAACATATTTCGATAAACATGGAATTCATGTGAAAGTTGCTTCTGAATTATTACCAGAAAGAGTAAAGTTATATAGACATTTATATCCGAAGGTAGATATGGTACAGGGTGATATTACAGAAGAAGCTGTATATGAGGAAGTAATAACAAAGGCAATAAATAGTAAATGCGATTTTATTATAGCAACTCCCCCTTGCCAAGGAATGAGTACAGCTGGAAAAATGTTGAAAGATGATCCTAGAAATAGGTTAATACTGAGTGTTATTTCGGCAATTAAGGCATTAAATCCTAAGTTTGTAATTATCGAAAATGTGCCAGAAATATTACAAACAAAGATAGACATTAATGGAGAATGGGTGCTAATAGATGAACATCTGCATAATGAATTATCAAACTATAGATTTAATGATAGAAAAATCGTTAATGCTATGCATTATGGTGTTGCTCAATCAAGAGAAAGATGCGTATACTTACTTTCTCGTGCAGATCTTAATATTGAATGGGAATTTCCAGCACCATCTGACCAAGTTTCCACTATGAGAGATGCAATAGGCGATTTGCCGTCATTGGATCCGAATGTTACGGATATTAGTGAAGAAGATTTATTAAAACTTTTTCCAGATTATTACAAAAAGAGAGAAGCTGGATTAGCTGTTTCAAAATGGCATTTTCCACCTAGGCATAAAATCAGGCATGTTATTGCGATGATGCACACTCCAGAGGGATGTTCGGCATGGTCAAACGAAAAATATTATCCTACGCGCGCTGATGGAACAAAATCAAAAGGGTATAAGAATACTTATAAGCGCCAGTGGTGGGATAAGCCTGCTTATACGGTTACTAAATATACAAGCAGATTAGGATCACAAGAAAATGGTCACCCAGGATATGCTATTGTTGATTCAGAAGATGAAGAAACTAGGGTTTGGTCCGATTGCAGAGTTTTGTCTATTTTTGAATTGATGCGAATTTCATCACTACCAGATGATTGGAACATTCCAGATAAAGCGAGTAGTAATGTTCTAAGAGAGGTAATGGGAGAGGGGATTCCACCTAAGCTTTTAGAAGCTGCAGTTATAGAATTGGAGAAAAAAACAGATGGAAACATACAAGTTTAAAGAAAAAATAAAAGCCTTATCATTGTTTGCCAACGTTGGGATAGCTGAAACCTACTTTGAAGAAATTGGAATTCAGGTAGTTGTGGCAAACGAGTTGCTTGAAAAACGAGCTAAATTTTACAAGCATCTATATCCTAATGTCAATATGATAACTGGTGATATTACAGATGAAACTATTTTTGAACAAGTGATGAGTGAAGCCGAAAAAGAAAATATACAGTTTTTGATTGCAACGCCACCTTGTCAAGGTATGTCTTGTGCAGGAAGAAAAGATCCTAAAGATCCAAGAAATTTCTTGATATATTATGCTGTTGAGGCAATAAAACGATTAAAACCACGATTTGTAATTATTGAAAACGTTACTATGCAACAACATACTCAGATTTTATATAATGATGAGTATATTTTCATTCCGGAATATGTAGAAAAAGAGCTTGGAGAATATTATAGATTTAATAAAAATCGTATAGTCAATACCATGGACTATGGTATTCCACAATCTCGCCAAAGATACATTTATCTGTTAATAAATAAAAATGAGGCAGAGAATATTTTATGGGAATTTCCAGAAAAAGAAAAGCACATTATTACTATGAAAGAGGCTATTGGCGATTTGCCATCATTAGATCCGTGTATTCGAGAAAAAGATGAAAAGTGGAGATTTCCAGAATATGAGAAAAAAAGAATTGAAGGATTAAAAATATCAAAATGGCATTACCCTCCTGTACATAGTTGGAAACAAGTAGAGTGGATGATGCATACTCCTAGTGGAACATCTGCTTTTAAAAATGAAGTTTTCTTTCCAATGACAAAGGGGAGACGAATTAAGGGAGCACCTAGAACATATATGAGAATGTTCTGGGAAAAACCTGCGACAACAATTATGCAGAACAGTGGTGTCATTTCGGCATTTTCAACAGTACATCCAGGAAGATGTATTGTTGATAGTGATGATGATACAAAGCGTATATATTCCGATGCAAGAGCATTATCTATCTATGAACTTCTGATTTTGTCATCATTACCTTTAGACTGGAATATTCCTAAATGGGCAGATGATGTGACAATTCGAAAAGTTATTGGAGAAGGAATCCCTCCGTTGTTGATAAAAAAAGCAGTAATGGAGCTTATAAAAGGAGGGCATTATGAGAGGTAATCTTACAATTGACAAAGCGAGCATGAATATGAGCTATTTTTTATATACGGTGCAGATTATCCAAAAACATGGAGGAAAAGTTTCTCGTGTTGATTTCGGAAAAGATATGGGAGAATTTATTGGAATTCCATCAATAAAAAATGGCAAAGAAAATAGAACTCCGTATAATAAAAGTAAGCTTCCGCGATATTTTGGATTTGTTGATACTGATGTTGATAGTGATGGAAAAAATGTACTGGTATTAACAAATAGAGGAAAGGCTTTGGCTGATTACATAGCATGTAACGATGAAGCAGAAGCATCATCAAAGTACTTTATTAATCCTGTACATAGAGAAGACTTTATTAATCTCATTTTCGAAAGTATGATTTTTGATACCTTTGGTAAAAACAATTGTGGAGCAGAAACTTCAGATACGGATGTTGAACCACCAAAGGTTGTTTTTAAGACTATTCGTGAATTGGGTAAAGCAACAGCTGATGAAATTTGTTTTGTAATGTACGGATTAAATAATGGAAAATTCGAAACATTTGAGCAAGCGATAGAAGAAATTAGAACCAACCGTAAACATTTCAATTATAACTATAATACAATATTAGAAAAATGGGGTGTTCTTAATATTGCTCACGATTGTAAAATAATAAATTTGTTTACAGACCCAAGCATTAGATTACTGAGAATTGAAAAGGATACTGAAATAGGTAAAAATTTTTATTATTTGAATGATACATTAGATGAAAATCATATTAAACAAATTGATACCATTCAAGCAATCTATAATCCTTTGAATTTGTTTATATATGGAACATCGAGTTACACAACAATAATAGATTGGGTTACCAATACTGTTTTGGGACGAGTAAGTGATGACAATTTTGCATATAGAATCGATGCAAGAAAAGAGCCATTGATTGGTATGAAAAATGAAGGAAAATGGAAACCAGGTGCATTGGAAAAAGCATTGCTGCAAGCATTTAGGTACCCTAAGAAGAATGTTTTTTTAATGATAGAAAATACATCTGAAGAAGAATTCCCAATACTTTTCGGCGCATATTTACCACTATTAAAGAGAATAAACAGTTTATCAAGTAATGATAATGGAGATTCAGTTACTGAAATTATAGCAACAGACACGTATGACTATTTGGTAGATAAGTCGATTGGAGCAAAAAATCGCTTAAAGAATGGAAAGGTATTCTTTCCGTCAAATCTGCAAATTGTTAGTACAATAAAAGAAGGTGAAAGTATCATGGACAAAACATTTGATTATGAATTTACCCGTTGTTTAGTTAATGACGGTTGCTCTGATAATAATGGAGATGAAACAGAAGAAAGGGTCACTGGTGGAACTAATATTATTCTTTATGGAGTACCTGGATCTGGAAAAAGTTGGAAAATTGCTACAGAATACTGTAAAGATGAGAAATATATGGAAAGAATAGTGTTTCATCCAGATTACACTTATTCTGATTTCGTGGGACAGATTCTCCCTCAGATCAATCAAGAGACGAAAAAGGTAGAATATGTTTTTTCAGAAGGCCCATTTACAAAGATAATGATGAAGGCAAAAAAGAATCCGGGACACATGTTTTATCTCGTTATTGAAGAAATCAATCGAGGCAATGCAGCTGCCATTTTCGGAGAAATTTTTCAGCTACTTGATAGAGATGAGGATGGAACAAGTAGTTATGGAATTACAAATTTTGACATTGCAAATAAAGTTTATGATGGTGATATTGAGCATAAAATTAAGTTGTTTTCAAATCTTACGATTATAGCAACGATGAATACCTCTGATCAAAATGTATTTGCGTTAGATACTGCATTTCAGAGACGGTGGGATATGAAACATGTTCCAAATAAATTTAAGGATAATCATGGTGAGGATTTAATAGTAGGATCTCAAATAAAATGGGGGTCTTTTATGCGAGTTGTAAATGACTATATTATTGAAGTATCTAATAGCTTTGCAGGTTCTGCAGATAAAAGATTAGGAGCATATTTTGCACGTGTTAGCGAATTAAAGAGAGAGAAATTTCCTGAGAAGGTGCTTAAGTATTTGTGGGATGACGCATTCAAACTAAATCCTAATACGATTTTCAAAGAGAATATGACAACTTTGGAAAAAGTTATAGAAGCGTATGAAGATGCTTCTGAAACTGATCCTTTAGAAGTTGTACTTAAAAAAAATGTGTATGACGAGATGAAGAATAAATAACTTATCCTGAAAGTAGGTGATGGATATGGGCAAGGATAATCTGAAAGAGAGATGTGAAGTTAATACGAACTTTGATGAGAACACTTTTGTAGGTATTCAATGTGAAAATGAAAAGATCAAAGTCACGTTTCCTTTGGGATTTAATCTTTCGGATTCAGATCAAGAGTTACGGCGGGATATCCTATTATTATTGGAGACTTTAAGAATTCATACAGAAAAAACAGAATCTAGAGTTAATCAACCAGACATTGACAAGTATGAACTGGTAAATCTACCAGTACAAGCGTACTTAGCTGTAATATATGATTATTACTCTAGAGGTTACTATAAGGAACGAGAAACTATTTATTCCAATGCAAAAAGAGGAAAAATAGATTGGAATCGTACTATAAAGAAAAATATTAAGTATCTACAAGATGATGAAGTGTTGTTTTTAGATTTTACAACACGAAGAAATCAGATTAAGGATAATGAATTAATTACCATGATACATGAGTATTGTGTGTATGAAAGTTTTAGAAAACTTGGTTGGATTTTTACAGAGTATGTTCCTCCGAAACCTAGAATAGCTTTTAATTATAGATTATTTAAAAGTACTATTACTGAAAGATTGCTAAGAACATTTGATGACAAAAATAAGCAGCTGTTCCAGAATATGCTTGCGATTATTAATGTACAAAGTAATCCAGATGCAAAAAATGATTATCAATATGGCACATATAGATTTGAATATGTTTGGGAAAGCATGATTGATAAAGTTTTTGGTGAAGAAAGTAAAGAAGATTATTTTCCTGTTTCGAGTTGGTCTACTATTACTGGAGACAAGCTGAACCATTCTTTGGAACCAGATAGTATTATGATAAAGGGTGATAAAATATATATTCTTGATGCTAAATATTATAAATATGGTTTAACAGGATATCTATCTCATTTGCCAGAGTCTAGCTCTATTAATAAACAGATAACATACGGGGAATTCGTTGAACAGTTAGGATTTGCACACGAAAGAATATATAATGCTTTTCTGTTGCCATTTAATCAATTTGATAATCCATTTAAGACAAAAAAGGAAATTATGAAAATTGGTGAAGCGAAAGGTAACTGGAAAAATGGAAATAAGAATTATGAAAGTATTCAGGGTGTTGTGTTGGATGTAAAATCGCTTATGAAAGTGAGTCGATGGAAAAATACTCTTGAGATTTTAAAGTTAGTAGAGTGTATAGAGGGACTAGCAAAATAGAAGATTAAATAATGATTAAGCCAAAGGCGATCAACTGTAATATTCAGTTGGTCGCTTTTGTTTTGCTCATTTGCAAAAAAAATGATTTATGCATAAATTGGAAAAACAGCCAGAGCCGTTGTGATTGATTAGAGGATGTAATCAATTACTTCGGCTTCTGATGTCAAGGAGTTCAGAGGACAGAATGTCCTTTGATGGGGTTAAGGGGCAAAGCCCATTATCAGGTTAAGGGTGAAACGCCTTGCCCAGTTAAGAGACGTTTCGTCACTTAGTACTGGGTATTTCCTGACGATAAAGGCAGGATTTATGGCAGCTTCGCTGCAACTCTCTGCGAGAACAGAAAGAAAGGAGACGATAAAGTGAAACTAACTAGACATAATGGAAGAACTGGAAAGAATGGTGTTTATAATCCCAAGCACAATGATCGACAGTTCGATATTGACAATAGTGATCATATCGATTTGGAACGAGCCAAGAGAAATGTTTATTGGGATTGTTATAATGGTATCAGATCTGCTTCAGTAACAGGAAAAGAGGATGAGATTGTCGATTCCTTTGAAGAAGTTGAACAACTTTTTTATAAGATTCATTATCAAGACTATGTGGAAGGACAGAATGCAAGAAATTTAAAAAATCATCATCCTGAAAGAAACAGAACAACAGATGATATTAGGACTCATAAGAAAACTTGTCCGGAAGAAACCATTTATCAGATTGGAACAAAAGATGATTATGTTGATCCGGATGTGTTGTTGACTATCGTAACAGAATTTATTACAGAACTTAGTGATCGTTTTGGAGAACATTTTCATTTATTGAACTGGTCCTTGCATTTGGATGAGTCCACTCCACACATTCATGAACGCCATGTTTTTGATTGTAAGAATGCTTATGGAGAAATATTTCCCCAACAGGAAAAAGCACTTGAAACATTAGGTTTTGAATTGCCAAATCCGGAAAAGAAGGCTGGTAGATTTAACAATAGGAAAATGGTTTTTGACGCTACCTGCAGAATACTTCTTTTTGATATTTGTAAAAAGCATGGATTAGAGTTAGAAGAAGAACCAAGTTATGGTGGAAGGGAATATCTTGAAAAGCAAGATTATATTCGAATGAAGCAGAAAAAGGATATTACATCTTTGGAAGAATCAATTCAGAGCCAAATAGAAGTGGTTAATCAGAAAAAATATGAGATCTTTGAACAAGAGGTTCAGTACAAAGAAAACAGTATAAAGATTATTGATCAAGAGAAAAAGCTCAAAGCACAGTCAGAGGAATTTTTTGATAATGCGGAGCGAATTCTTCAGCAAGACGAAACATTGAAACAGCTTGAATTTAAAATTGAAGATGTAGAAAAACTGATAGATGATGTTACAGATGAGGTTTATGAAAAGGCGGTGGAAAGAATTGCAGATGAAATTGAGATTGCTACTAGGAAAGAGGATATTAAATTGGTGGAGGATAGTAAGAAATGGGTTTTAAGCCCAGAGAGAAAGGCATCTAAAAGGGAAAAACAGTATGCTCTTGATCGGTTAGATGGAGTAATTAAAAAGATTGAATATGCAATTACGAAGACGATTTCGAAAATGAAAAACAGATTATTGAAACCGGAAAACAAAAATATCATGGTTCAAGAAATAAAAAAAGAAGTAAAACCATCTATATTAAAAAAATTATCTGAGAAGAAAGCAAGTATAACAAGAAATGGAGAAACTGGAAAATTGAATAAAGAATCCTCATTAGATAATGAGCGATAAGAGCATTTTGGGAATTCCGTTGGAATAAACAGAGTGCTCTTTTTTTGATTGGAGGGATTATGGGATTATTTGATGAAGTGAAAGAAAATGTAACAGTTCGGCAGGCGGCTGAGTTCTATGGATTTAAGATAACAAAATCAGGGCTGATCAGTTGCATTTTTCATAATGACAAAACACCAAGCATGAAAGTAGATAGAAGATATTATTGTTTTGGTTGTGGAGTGACTGGTGATGTGATAGATTTCACAGCACAGCTTTTTGGACTTTCCTTAAAAGAGGCTGCATTAAAATTAGCAGATGATTTTGGAATTCAAATATCTAGAGTAGACAGAAGAAAAATAAAAAAATCAAGGAAGATTTTGAAGAGCAAACCAGAAAAAAATTTAGTGAAATCAGAAGAACAAGAGTATATAGAATGTGTTCGTGCGATGTTGGATTACCGTATATTGTTGCAAAAATGGAAAAAAGAATTTGCACCTAAATCGCCGGAAGAAGAGTGGGATGAAAAATTTGTAGAGGCGTTGAAATATCTGTCCATTGTTGAATATTACTTAGATCTTTTATTATTCGGAGAAGAGGAAGAAAAAGAGCAAGTTGTTGAAATGATTAAGAAGGAGGTTGAAAAGATTGATAGAAGATGCAGAAAAAATGGATGAAAATAAAAAGAAGGATACTTTGAAACGGATGGGTGAGATGGCAGATCTAAATGCAATCAGACAAATTAAGGAATGTTTACTGAAAAATGAAAAGGGAGATATCAAAGGAACGGTTCAAAATTATATGATGATTTTTCGAGATGATCCATTGATTCAAGGTTGTCTTCGATATAATCGGTTGTCTGAAAGAGTCGATATATCGAGGAAACTTTGGTGGGATGAAGATTGGGAGATTCTGACCGACAATGCGATTGATCAGTTTTATCTATATTTTGAAGTGTACTATGGATTAGGAAATGAAAAAAATTTGTATAAGGCATTGCAAATTGAAGCTGCAAACAGAGCGTATCACCCGATTTGCGAATACCTAGAAACATTAAAATGGGATGGAGAAGAACGAATACGATATGTGCTGAAAAAATATATGGGGGCAGATGATTCAGACTATGTATATGAAGTATTAAAACACTTTATGATGGAGGCTTTATTGCGAGTGTTTTATCCGGGAATAAAAGCGGATGAAATGCTTTGTCTTGTGGGACAACAAGGCGCAGGAAAGTCCACATTCTTTCGTTTTTTATCCTTGAAAGATAATTGGTTTTCGGATGATTTAAGAGATTTGGGTGATAAGAAGGTATTTGAATCGATTAGAGGACATTGGATCATAGAAATGTCTGAAATGATTGCTGCTATCAGTGCAAAAAGTAACGAAGAAATAAAATCATTTTTGAGCCGACAAAAGGATACATATAGAACGGCCTATGCACGTTTTGAAAAAGATCGAAAAAGGCAATGCGTATTCGCTGGTTCTACGAATACCTATCAGTTTATTCCGTTTGATAGAACTGGTGCAAGAAGGTTTCTTCCAATCATGATTGATGCTTCAAAAGCAGAGAAACATATTTTAGATGATGAAGAGGAAGCCAGAGCATATTTTAATCAATTGTGGGCAGAAGCAATGATTATTTATCACAGTGAAGAAAACAAAGGTAATCTTCTGAAATTCACAAAAGAAATGCAAAAAGAAATTGATGAGTACCGGAAACAGTTTATGCAAGAGGATACGTTGGCAGGAACAATCCAGGGGTGGCTTGATAATTATAAAGGAAATTATGTATGTTCTATTCAGGTTTGGAGTGAGGCTTTTAATCACGGGGATCGTGAGCCTAAGAAGTATGAGACAAATGAAATTTGTCAAATCATGGATACTCAGATTATTGGATGGAAGCGAGGTGGTTATCATAGATTTACCTCAGAAGGGTATGGAAGACAACGCTGTTGGACTCGAAAAAGTGAAGAGATAGAGGGCGGCAACGAAATTGGCGGAGATGGATTTAGAGAACTTTCGGCAACAGAACAAATGGAACTTCCGTTCCATTAGCCCGACAAGAGAGAGGAAATCTTCCTGATAATACAGCTGTTTTATTCAAAAAACGAACTTTGTTGCCAGTTTTGATGACATATGAAAATGTTGATTTTACTGGTCATTTATACTGTTTTTTAAGATGGCAACAAAGAACATTAAAAAATAAAATAAGAAAGAAGATAATGTATTGATTTTCGGTATGAAAGAAATAAAAAGTTTTGAAATAGTTTGTTGCCAGGAGCTTGATGAGATAAAAGCACCTGAAAAACAAGTTCCTCTCTCTGTCGGGGGAATTAGGAAAAATAAGTCTATAAAAAAGGAAGGAGGAAGATGCCTATGGTAAAAGAAGTTCCTATTTGGGAAAAGAGTAATTTAACTCTTGAGGAAGCAGCTGCATATTCTGGTATCGGAATTAACAAGCTCCGCAAAATGACGGATGAGCAGAATTGCCAGTTTGTTTTATGGAATGGAACAAAGCGATTGATTAAACGTAAAAAATTAGATGAATATACGGAAACAGCATATTCTATATAAATTATTGGTGTAAAAAAATGAATGATTAGGCGTAGAAAAGGGACTTTGCAAGCGTTATAATAAGTTTGCAGAGTCCTTTTCTTTGTATAGAAAAGGAGAAAAGAATGCAAAAAAGAAAAGATCATAAAGGGAGAGTGTTGAAAGACGGAGAAACCTATCGAAAAAATGATGGACTTTATATGTATCGTTGGATTGGTGGAGATAAAAAAAGACATGCGGTATATTGTTCTACATTAGAAGGCTTGCGTGAAAAAGAAAAAGAAATTCAGAATGATCTGCGGGATGGGATTCAACAAGGAAGTTCGAACATTACATTAAATGATGTCTATAAAATGTGGAAAAATGATAAAGTGGGATTAAAGCAAACTACTCGCAATAATTATATTTATATGTATGAGCATTTTGTTATGAATGATTTTGGAAACAGAAAGATAAAGGAAATCCGAAAATCAGATGTGAGAAGATACTATAATGGTATTGTGGATTCTAAGAAAATGTCAGTTGCAACATTGGAGAGTATTCATACGGTGCTTCATCAAGTATTTATATTAGCGGTTGAGGATGGTTATATTAGAATAAATCCTAGCGACTTAGTTTTAGGAGATGTGAAACGATCACATAACTTTGAAACACCTAAACGTCATGCTCTTACAATTCCGCAGCAAGAAGCTTTTGTTTCCTATATAAATAAAAGCGAAAAATATAAACATTGGCTTCCATTGTTTACATTCTTCTTGGGAACAGGATGCCGTGTATCAGAGGTGGTTGGGTTACGTTGGGAAGATGTTCATATGGATGAGAATTATATTGAAATTAATCACAATATGGTGTACTACCAGAGAGATAAAGGCAAGTGCTATTTTTCAGTAACATCACCAAAAACTACTGCAGGATACCGAATTATTCCAATGTTGCCAGAAGTAAAACAGGCAATTTTGAATGAGAAAAAGTATCAAGAGGAAGTAGGATTAACTTGTCAGGCATCAATTGATGGATATACAGATTTTATTTTCTTGAACAGAAATGGTTTTGCACATAATCCTCAGACAATCAATAGAACAATCAAACGTATAACTTTGGCATATAATGAAGAAGAAATAGAAAGAGCAGAAAGAGAACGTAGAGCACCAGTTTTACTGCCTAACTTTTCTTGCCATAATTTGCGACATACATTTGCTACAAGGTATTGTGAGAATGAAACAAATCTTAAAGTAATTCAGGAAATTATGGGACATAAAGATATCGCAACAACGATGGAAATTTATGCGGAAGCAACAAAAGAGGCGAAAGTTAAATCATTTGAAGATTTATGCGGTAAGATTAAAATTTCATAATAAGGGACGCACACCAACAACTGCACCACTTTTACACCAAATTGGTGGTAACTTGTAATAAAAGTTGTAGAGTTATATAAAAATGTAGATTGTTAGAAGCTTGAAGAATAGAGAAGCGTAGAGGCAAATAGATATATATAAAATCTCGCTGCAAGCTCCCGACAATGAAGTC
>ERZ1673739.2846-NODE-2846-length-13249-cov-4.663104_pt1 | contig 13249 bp, 8 predicted proteins | sample MGYA00580210_ERZ1673739 | MGnify/ENA primary metagenome ERZ1673739 (study PRJEB41218, sample SAMN15661749) | gut metagenome | host: Homo sapiens | place: Canada: London | collected 2015-08-20/2019-03-30 | study: EMG produced TPA metagenomics assembly of...
CTGGATAAACATCGCTATCTCTGGTCATATAAACCTTGATGCCGCTGCCCTGCAATTTCTGGGCAATCTTTTGGGCAATCGTCAAATTCAGATTTTTTTCCTGCATACCGTTTCCGCTGGTGCCCGGGTCTTTGCCCCCATGTCCTGCATCCAGCAGCAAAACTTTGTCATAGACTTCTTTGGGATTTTTCACCCGGATAGCATAGCTGTCCCCTTCATCAGTCACTTCATATGCACTGATGCGGTTCTGCTTGAAACGGAATGTGGTATTGCCACCTTTGGTGGACACTTCGATATTTTCCACCACCGTTCCTTTCACATCATATGTACCATAGCCGTAATCGCTTTCATAATCTCCTGGTAATGTCACATCAAAATATCCATCCAAATAATGATCTTCCATTTTCACGCTTCCTGTATCTATTTTATCTTTTTTGTCCAGAAAAAGCACATTGGCATTTTTATCATAACGCATGTTTTTCAATGTCGTTGGATAGATTTCCAGAATCAGGTTCTGGGTTTCTTCCCGATAGCTGTACTGCACCAGATCTTCTACCGCCAATACCAATTCTACCGTATTCCCCTTAGACGTATCCACCTTTCCATCCAAGACATACTGGAGGTCAGCTGTATTAATTTTATCATTCAAATTGGACTGGCAATTAGGGATGGTCACAATAATCTTCTGAGGGTCAGCCGTCATGGCAACACTGGCTCCGAAAGAGCCTGTCCCACCGATGGTGATGATGTCTTTATTCTGGCTGTGGACAGCGGAAATCTTGTCCACCGTTGTTTTGCCAAAAGAAATGGTGATATTCTTCTTGTCTGCACTCTGTGTGACTTCATAGTCCTTTTTCCCGCTCAAATCAAATACCACCCGAGTAAAGGAATCACCATTATTTTCATGGGTTGCAGTGCGAATCCCTGTAACGATATCGCTGTTTGTTTTTGTGATTTCATCAGGAAGGCTGCTTTTTGCACCATAAAAATCCAAAACGATTTTCTGGTCATCTACAAAAGTCTTTTCATACCGTCCCATTGGTCCATCTGCCTGAATGGTGAATGTCTGGTCAGCATCTTTCGCAGATGGTGTCTGGATGCCCGTCAATGTGCCTGTCGTTGTCTGTCCGCTTTCCGGTGCTTTTGGCTCATCCTTTACGACGGTATCACCGCTCTGAATGGAAACGATTCTGTTGGGGTCATTCCATTTGATGTTCAAATGCAAAGCATCTGCCAATGCCCGGACAGGCAGCATGGTTCTGTCATTGACGATAGTTGCCGGAACATCCATGGTGAATTCCTTTCCGTTTTCATACCCTGTTTTGCTGTCTACGGTAAAAACAATGATGTCACTGCCCCGCATGACATAAATCTGTTTTGCAGCTTCATTCCAATTGACTTCACACCCCAGCTCCTGGGCAATCTGCCGCATAGGAAGCATGGTTCTGCCGTCAATGATGACCGCAGGCATGTCCTTGGGAACCATTTCTTTTCCGTTGATTTCTATTTTCACTTCCTTTGCCGCATAGGCATGGTGTTTGCCGTTATAAAATAAGTCCATCTTCACCTGTTCACCATAAACGGTTGTTGCGCCCAATAACCCCAGCGCAAGGGTTGTAAACAGAAGTTTTTTCCAATTCATTGTCGCACATCCTTTGCTTTTTCCTGCGTTTTCATAAATGCCCTATCTGCATTTTACCATCTTCCAGACACAGAAAAAACAAAAATGAAAATTGTTAAGATTTTCTTTAAAATTTTTATGAGAATAGGAAAAAAGCGGTAAAATACAAGGAAAGAAAGCACCTCTAAAAATGATGGAAATCCAGAAGTTTCTTGCGTTTTTCTTAACTTTATATACAGTCAAAACAAATTGTGATATGTTGAATAAAAAAGGCGATATGTCAGACAATGATTTTTATAAAATTCATTTGCAGCATCATTGATGCAAGGAATCAAGGGGGCATTTCCATGAAGAAAAAGATTCGGATTTATTCCAGTTTGGTTGCATTGACATTTCTTAGCACTTCCATCCTGTGCGGCTGCACCTACACTGATACATCTACCGCAGCAAAAACGGATCAAAGCCGATTCTATTTTCATGCGGCAGAAAAGGCAGCCGACAACAAAAGAACAAATTTTTATATTGATAGCGACAACAATCTTTGGGCATGGGATTCTGTTTATCCAGATTACCCTTATATTGGTAATGCCTTTCTGCCGCCAACGGAACCAGAACCCATCATGAAAAATATCAAGGAAGTGGTTCCCACTGGTATGTATAACGATTTATTTTATGTATTGGATACAGAAAATTCTCTATGGGAACTGCCTACGGATATGAACCCTTCTATCTCCAAGAAGAAACTGCTAGATGATGTGGCAGTGCCAAATATGGAACATGCTATCACCACCAATGGGGACTTATATGTCTGGGATATGCAAACCAGATATATTTCAGGAATGGTTGGTCTAACGAAAGAGGAAATGAAAACACCAAGGTGTATAGTGAAACAAGCCGTACATACAGATTTAGATACCAGTACCAGTTTTGCCATAGATCAGGATGGCAATCTGTGGTCTTGGGGTGAATGCCAGTATGGGGAATTAGGTCAGGGAGAATCATACATCAAAAGTTCATCGCCAACGATCATTGCCGATCATGTAGCGAAATTCTATCGCAGCTATGACCGTGGCGAGCCTACCATGTACGCACTGAAAACAGACGGGACTTTATGGGCATGGGGTTATAACCAATACGGCGCTGTGGGAAATGGCACAACAGAAACGGTATCAACGCCCACCAAAGTTCTGGATCATGTAAAAACATTTACCTGCACCGCTTGTCCTAGCAATGGTGCTTTCGATACATATACCAACGCCTTTGCCCTGCGGGAAGATGACAGTCTTTTGGCATGGGGATACAATGGCGAGGGTAATCTTGGAAACGGTACCACAGAACCCGAATTATCCCCCGTAAAAATCTTGGATGATGTAGCAGAAATTGAAACAGACGTCAACATGTACACCAACCTTTCTTTCGCCATCAAAAAAGACGGCAGTTTATGGGGCTGGGGTTATAACCGATTTGGACAGCTTTGCACCGGAAATTCAGAACCCGTACTTCTTCCCGTAAAAATTGCAGATGATGTCAAAGAGTATTGCCCCTTTTATGCAACACTGTATTTCGTAAAACAGGACAACACCCTTTGGGGCAGCGGATTCAACATTTCTTCTTTTTCCAACGATCAGCCGGAGCTTACACCACCCGTTCTGTTGCAAGAGAATATTGACCACATCCAGACCATTGACGATACGGTCTTTTCCTTTGGCACAGATGGCAGTCTATCTATCTGCGGCTATCATGATGTCGTTCGGATCAATGACGAGTTTGATTCTCCCTATGAAATCGATCGCAGAAAAATCCTTGACAACATTGCATGGATCGACGGCGAGCGCGGAGATATCTTTGCCATGACAAATGATGGCAAACTCATGAATTTCTCTGTTGTGACCGTCTATGACGGAAAAGTTCAGCCGACAGAACCAGTGGAAATTCCGCTGCCATTAACTTGACGTACGATAGCTGCTCTGCCTAATTTACTCTTAATTAAAAGCCCCCATCTCTACGCAGAAAAGGGGGGCTTTTTTCTATATTTTTTCTTAGCATTAACTTTCAGATGGGATCTGTCTGCCTTCATGGTCTACAGTATATTCACCAGTATGTATGATTTCAGAAACAGGCACAATGTCATATCCTTTTTCTTTCAATCCTTTCAAAATGGTATCCAATGCTTGGGGCGTATACTTTGCATCGTTGTGGAATAACAGAATAGAACCGTTTCCTAAATGCTTATGATTCAGAACTTGGTTGATTTCCGCTTCGACCCCCTGCTCTTTCCAGTCTAGACTATCCACATCCCACTGGATAGAATAATACCCATTTTCCTTTGCTGTTCGGATAACGTTATCATTGTATTCTCCAAATGGTGGGCGGAATAAATTCATGTCAATCCCCGTTAACTCTTTTACTGCCTCATGGCATCCCTGCAATTCCTGTGTAATTTGTTCTGACGATAAAGTGCTCATGTGGGGATGCGTTGCTGAGTGATTGCCTAAATCATGACCTGCGGCAGCAATTTTTTCCACCTCTTCTGGATATTTATCCACCCAATACCCACAAAGGAAAAAAGTTGCCGTCACATCATTGTCGTCTAAAATCTGTAGCAACTCATCTGTATCGTCCGCACCCCATGCAGCATCAAAACTGATTGCCACCTTTTTTTCATCTGTCTGCACACAGTAAATGGGTAATTCCCGTTTTGTCTGTGCCGTCAGAACCGCTGAAGTGTATTCTGCCACAGGCGGCAGAAAATGCGCACCTAAGCCAATGGCAGCCAATACTGATACACCTAAAATGACATACTTCTTCTTCAAATGAATCGCACGGAAAAATTGCATAATCTTCCCTCCGTTTTTGTTCTATCCTATGCAAAAAACAATTTTTCTATGATAAAAACGGACAAGTATTGGGAAAAGAAGACATTTTCTCCATGTCTTTTTCATGATATTTATTTCTCGAATTTTTTCAGATTATAGGAAAAATGTTCCATATCCTCTGGCAAAATCAAAGATTTTTTGCTATCAGCTTCTGTAATGGGACGAATGGGTCTGCAGGGATTACCGTAAGCCAGATAATTATCAGGGATATCCTTTGTAACTACACTTCCTGCACCAATGACAACATTATTCCCGATATGCACACCGCCAATGACAACGGTATTGCAGGCGATCCACACATTATCCCCAATGTGAATCTCATCGGCATATTCCGCCATAGTGGTTTTTCCCTCATCATCCAATCCCATTCTTTCCTGGGCAATCAGTGGATGGGACGTTGCCATCAGGGAAACATTGGGGCCAAAGCATACATTATCACCAATATAAATCCGTGCGTCGTCCATGACTGTCAGATTAAAATTGGCAAAAAAGTTCTCACCAATAAACGTATGAGAGCCATAATTGAACTGGATAGGTCCCTGAAAATAGTACACCTTCCCAATTTTTCCAATGAACTCCTGAATGATGGGACTTCTTTCAGGATCATATTCATCCATGGTATTATATTTCTGACAGGCAATATGGGCTTTATGCTTAATGTCCTTTAATTCCTGTTTTCTTGGGTCAAACATCTTTCCGGCAAAAATTTTTTCTTCTTCTATCATCATAAACACCTTCCTTTCCCATTTTCTATTTTAGCACTGCTTTTTTCAAAATACCAGCCCTCTGATCTTCCCCATTGCTTGACAATTTATCCTCATTGTGCTTGAATAAATACAATGAAAAGGAGTGTTGCATATGTATATCACAGAATTGGAAACCCCCGCCGTTTTGCTTGATTTGGATATTGCTGAAAAAAATCTTCAGACATATCAGCAGGCATGTGACAAGTATAAAAAATCACTTTGGCCCATGGTCAAAACCCATAAAAGCAGTTATCTGTTAAAGAAACAAATGGAATTGGGTGCAGAAGGCTTTTTGTGCGGCACCATAGACGAATGCGAAATGGCTGTGGAAGCTGGTGCAGGAAAAATCATGTATGCCTATCCCCCTGCCAATCCCAAAAACATCAGTCGTCTTGCTTCCCTTGCCCATAAGGCAGACATCATCATCCGTATTGACCATTTAGATGTAGCTCGTATGCTGGAAAGTGCTGCGGATAAAGAAGGCATCACATTTTTCTATTCTATTATTGTAGATATGGATTTCCACCGTTTTGGCATTGCGCCTGCCAAGGTAGTTGCTTTTGCCCAAGAAATGAAGCAGTTCTCTCACCTGAAGTTCTTCGGCATTTCCACACATCCCGGACAGGTTTATGGCTGCACCACCCAAGAGGAACGTCAGACAGTTGCAAAACTTGAAACAGAAACCATGGGCAGTGTCGCAGCTGACCTGAAAGCTGCCGGATTTACAGACTTTTTTGTCACCAGCGGCTCCACACCCACATTTGCACTGACTGTAGACCAGCCGGAAATCCAGATTTATCATCCCGGCAATTACATCTACCATGATGCCATCCAGATTGCCTTGGGAAGTGCTACTGAAGCTGACTGCTCTCTTTCTGTGCTTGCTACCATTATTTCTCATCCTTCTGAAGACATTTATCTTTGTGACGCAGGGGCAAAATGTCTGGGACTGGATCAGGGGGCACATGGCAGTGCCGCTGTTACTGGATTCGGCATTGTGAAAAACCATCCTGAATTAACGGTTTATGGTCTTTCTGAAGAAGTTGGCAAAATCAAAGTAAACGGTACCACTTCTCTGAAAATCGGCGATAAAATCCAGATTATCCCCAATCATTCCTGTTCTTCCGCCAACCTAACCAGCTGGCTGGTAGGTGTCAGAAATGATATGGTAACCGAACAAATTCCCGTGGATGTACGCGGAAATGCAAAACAGAAAAAATAATAGCAAAAAAAAGAGGATATCCCTAGAAATTTCTTTGGGATACCCTCTTTTTTATTTGAGAACAGCTAATTATAACATCTGTTCTCTTCTCTTTCTGTTTTCATAAGTGGAAATATGAGAAAAACCAAGTTCTCGAAGCATTTGATATGTCTTTTCGATACCAAAAGCCAAGTCGGAAGCACGATGGGCATCAGAACCAACAGTCAATATCTTACCGCCGGATTCTCGATACCATTTCAGCACCTGGGGTGTGGGCAATGTTTCTCCCGTACCTTTATACAACCCTGATGTATTGACTTCAATGCCTTTTTCCCGTTCTATTAATATAGAAAACAAATCTTTATACTGCTTTTCAAAGGGACGCAAATCTACCTGTTTTTCCAACTGACGATACAGATAACGCTGAGGCAATGTAATATGACCTAACACATCAAAATCATAATCTTTTGCCAATGCAATTTCCGCATCTAAAAAGTGACCATACAGTTCTTCCAAGTCCACAGCGGCATAATCCAGCCGGTCTAATTCCAGATCTTTTTCCAGATTATGAATGGAGCCGATGATGAAATCAAAAGAATACTTGTTCATCAAACGGCGATATTCTTCTGGATTCGCTTGTGGCTGCCCCAATTCAATGCCATTGCGAATCACCAACTGCCCAGCATATTTCTGCTGCACAGACTCCATAGCTATCTGCCGTTTCTCCAAATCTATTTCATCTTCAAACACACCATGGGTCAAAAAGTCCGCATGGTCTGTAACAGCCAACTCACGCAATCCCAACGATATGGCCTTTTCACACATACGTTCCAATAATTCCTCACTGTCACAGGAAAATCCCGTATGGGTATGGTAATCACATAAAAACACTGAAACACCTCCAAATTTCTTCTATGGGCATTATACCCTACCATTTGGATGCTGGCAACAGACATTTTTTCAGCCATATAAAAACAGCGGCAGTTGCCTGCCGCTGTCTGATTTCTATGAACTTAATGGATATCTACCCAAGATTCATAGCTGTTCTGATCTGCTCTTGTATAGTCATGACCATTTGCCGCTTCCATCATGGAGCCATATGCCCAGTGACCAAAGCTCAGATCGCTGAATGTACGCAGTTCATCCAGATGATCCATCATAAAGGACATATCTGCTGCACGGTTTTCCATACGGTTGATGACACTGGTTACTTCCGCACGAGTGATGTAACGGTCGGGACCAAATGTGCCGTCAGGATAACCGCTGATCCAGCCATTCTGTGTTGCGCCCGCAATCGCGCCATAGTACCACATATTCTGAGGTACGTCAGGGAAACTGCAAGCTGTGCCTTTTTCAGCATTTGCAAAATTTATCGCCATGGTAACAAATTCTGCACGAGTAATAGACGCATCAGGTTTGAATGTACCATCGGGATAACCGCTGATAACGCCCTTTCCTGCAAGAGTCATAACTGCTTTCGCATACCACTAGTTTGCAGGAACATCTGTAAATGCTTTCGCATCGCCGGTTTTATCTGTAAGCAAGTTATAGAACATTGTCGCTGCTTCTGCACGGGTGATAGTCTTATCGGGACCAACAGTGCCATCGGGATAACCGCTGATGTATGCGCTGTGGCTTTCTGTTTCCGCATCTTTCCATACAGCATAAAGGTCTACACTGCTGCCGGGCATACGGAAAGTATCGCCTACTTTGTAGTCTACTTTGCCGTCTTCTTCCAGACTCCAGCCTGCCAGTACTTTGCCAACAGGTGCAGTGAATACGTTACCTTTTACAGTAACTGTTTCACCGGGGATGAATTTTCCGTCTTTTTCGGTTTCGTCATCGTTGTGATAACGAACGTAGTAGGTGTTGGAAGTGTGGCTGCCACCGGAGGATGAACCACCGTCAGATTCTTCGCCTTCCCATACAAGGGCAAAAGGACTGAAACCGCCGGAACCAATTTTAAATTCAATATGATCATCCAGTTTCGTGAATGTCACAGGACTTACTGTGCAGTTTGCAATATCACCAGCCACATCATTGCTGGACATATCACGATGAAGATCTTCAAAATGCAGAAGTTCAAAATCTGTTGTCTTGTCTGTACCTTCTGGATATGGCCAGTAAATAGTTACATCATTAGATGCTTTCACCCATGTATTACCATTATGTCTGTCTACTAAATCCAGATATTTCAGATCGAATGCACATTCATTATAAGAATTCTTCAATTCTGTTTCTGCGCGATCTTTCAAAAGTTCTGTACGATTGTTTTCGGATGCTGTGTTTTCGATAATGTTATCAAACAACAGTGCAACGCCATCCTTGCTTGCCAATACATCGCCTTCATTAATGGTAAATGTTGTGTTGCTGTCTGCCTTCAATGCAGGTTCTCCAACTTGCAGAGCAGGATTTGTGGAAACGTCAGCGTATTTCACCTGATTTGTCGTGCCACGAACTTCCAGAGTTGCATCCTGTGTAATTACAGGATAGGTATCATTGCCAACTTTTGCAACTACTGTACCAACAGCACCTTTGTAGATTGCCATGTGAAGCTTCTGATTCAGCGCATCGCCTACTTTAAATTCATCACTGACAACTTTTGTGCCATCGTCTTTTGTAAATTCTACACGAACAGGATCCTGTCCATTGCCAGATTCTAATTTATAAACCCGTGTAGATTTACCATCATAAGGAACTGCTTTCCATGTTTTACCTGAGTTTTCTTCTACGAACTCGATTTCACCTACGCTAGAAATTTCATCAGGCAAATCAAAAACGAAGCCGGGTTCTGGCAAAGATTCACTTGCTGTAACATGTCCATTTTCATTATCTACAACATTTTCAAAGCCCTGTTCGCCGCCCATGTAAACAATCAAGTCTGCCAATTTCACTGTTACGCAGGATGCTTTTGCTACCAATTGGGTCTGAACTGCATTGGCGGGTACAAATACCTCTGCTGCTGTAGAATCCTGCAAAGTGATTTCCCCATTAAAATCACCGCTCGCTGTTACAACTTCATTTACGCTCAATGCACTGGCATTTGCTGCAAACTTCAAAATTGCATTTTTACTTGTTGCATTCTGCCAACCATCTTTCATAGAACAAGTAACGGTCAGTGTATTTCCAACATATGTAGCATTATCTTTATTGAAAATATCACTAATGAATGTGATTTGCGCAGGGTCTATATCGATATTTTTATCGAACTGTACATTCATTGTAATGTTTTTCAGATTTTCACCAGCTACCAATCTGTTTGTCAGATTTTCACTCATTTCATAGGTTGCGGTATAATCAATTACAGCACCATCTTCCATTGTTACTGCATTAGGTGCAGTAATATTCATTGTGCCATAATCTTCGGTAGGCTGTACCAGAGCTACCGCATAGCCATTTGCATTTGGTGCAGGGAAAGCAATATTCAGCCCGCCAGCTTTTCCTGTTACATTATAGAAAGCAACAGAAGTATCTGTAAGTGCATTGCCTGTTTCATCTGTTGCTACAACTGCCGCATAAACCGGCATGGAATCTACAAGCCCCGAAGGTTTGCTCATAAGCAGTTCCACTGAGCCGCTTGCGTCCTGACACCACAAAGAAGCTAACTCTTTGCCACTCCATTTATTGTCAACAGAAGCATTCAGCAGAGTCTGAACGACATCAGAACCTGCATTACCAAATTTAACATCAATGTCAGCAGGATTTTTCAGTACAACATTGTATTTTTCCAGATAGATGTCAGGGTTTCCAATGTTCATTTCACTGCTGATAGACATATTGCGATTGATATTGCTGGAGCCACTACTCAAAACTGCAATATCCTGTACTTTTCCACCAGCTTTATTTTCAGAAATCATTCCATTATTAAGTTGTACATTGGGTTCTTGACCACCGTATACACTAGCTTCATAACTTAATCCAGCATCTTTTAAACTTGATACATTATTTGTAATAGAACCACCATTCATTATAAAAGACCCGCTATTTCTTACATAAACACCACCATATTGCAGTGCACTGTTTCCAGAAATAGTTCCGCCATTCATTATAAATGTTCCTTTACTAACAATCAGTCCGCCATACTTTAACGCAGTATTGTTTGAAATTTCTGCCCCTTCATACATTGTAACTGTACTATGCTTATGATTGTGTGCCATATAAAGCCCACCTGACGAAGTATCAAAGGTCTTATTCTGATTATCCCTGATTTTACCGTAAATATCTAAAACACCATCTACTGTCTGCATATAAATTGCGCCATTTTTAACGCTATTATCATGAATATCACCATTCGGTCCAATTTTACAAATCAAAGGTTGAACATCTGGCTTACTGCTATTTTCAACATTGATGTTGATTGCATTATCCTTCTGTATGCCTGTAATTTCACCATCCATTTCTAAGTAATTTCCAATATTACCAAACTCAGAAATCCCTTTTACACCTTCTCCGCAATTACGGATAGAAGAACCTGCATTCATATAGAACTCGCTTCCTACCATAAATACAGCAGAAGTTCCAGAAGTCTGAATGCCTTCGATTTTCCCACTATTGGGATTTTCTCTTGAGTCACCATTCAAATGAGCTACTGCACCACCACGAAGATGAATTGCGGCACCGTTTTGTCCCTGCCACATATCCTTGTCGCCTGTAATGTTAGAAATGGTACCGTTAATATTCACACCATCTCCTGCAGTACCATCTATATAAAACGCACGCCCAATGACATCATGAATTTTTGCGCCTTCTTCCATAGTCGCTTCTGTACCCTGAACCCATACTGCGCCAGCAGGACCAACACTACCTTCTTCACCTTTTACTCTGTTTTTAACAGTATCATCATAGATTTCAGAGTCGTTTTCCATGGTCAGAGTCGCACCGCCTGTTACACGAACAGCAGACATACCCCCGAAGTTTTTCAGAACAGCACCTTCGCCGAGAATGATTTCAGCAGTTGCTGTATCAGTACCATAAGCAGCTACAATAGCATCCTGAACTATACTAGAATTCTTTGATTTATCTTCTCCATCAGAAGCCTGAGCAAAAATCTTACCTTCATATTTACCTGCATCATTCAAAGTGATGTTTTCCAATGTCAAAGAAGCGCCTTTCCCCTTCGGTGTTGTTACTTCAATCATCGCAGGATTATATGTACTTCTTGCAGTATCCTGAATTGTTTGGAAATCCTCTTCACGAGTGATTGTATGCCCATTCCCATTGATGGTAATGTTTTTATGAACTTCTGCCTCGTCGGTAATACGTGCACATTCTGTTGCATCAATATCATTCAACAATTCAATAGTAATGTCTGTTTCTTGACTTTTGTTTGCCTCAGCAACCGCAGCTGCCAAGGAATCATAATCGCCGTTTTCGCCAACAGTTAAAGTATCTCCTGCTTTGGGTGCTCGCAAAGGCATTTCTTCTACTTCACATTCCCCTTCATGGTCAGAAGGCAGAATACAGCCATCTTCATGTTCTCTTTCTGGCTGTTCATCTTCTGTCTTTTCTGCTGGTGCTGTCACGCAGTCACCCTCATGATCGGGAGCCAATGTGCAGCCGTCTTCATGCACGCTTTCCTGTTCTGTCACACAATCTCCTTCATGATCAGGAGCCAGTATGCAGCCTTCTGCATGTACTTTTTCCGGCTGGGTTTCTTCTACATTTTCTGTCGGTGTTGTCACACAATTCCCTTCATGGTCGGGAGCCAATATGCAACCCTCTTCATGTACCCTTTCCAGCACTTCTTCTGTAATCGCATTTTCCGACGCTTCATTTTCCCCTGTTTCTGCTGCATATACCCCCTGAGGTATCACCATAGCAGCAGCCACAAGAAAAGCAAATGCCCGCCGTTTCCATAGTCCTTTCTTCATACCTTTCCTCCTTCTACTCTTTTCTTGACTCTCTTCTAAAAAACCTCTTCTCATAAATCACGCCCTTCCCAAGCCGCTGTCACATCATCTGCTTCCAGCAGCTTTTCATAATACTGCAAAAGTATAATAGAAATGTTTTCCTGTAATTCCTGTTGCGTCCGTTCGTATAAACCACGCAAACAACTCGGGGTTGCTTTTTCAGGCTTTACACCTGCGGACTGACACAACTGTTTCATGGATGTATTGACTGCAACGCGATGCAGTTCTCCGCCTCTTTGCGCAACAAAAATGGGACCCTGACGAATCCCATTACGTGCACAATATGCCAACAGTTCTTTTTGCAGACCTGATGGTACCACAATCTTTCTGACATTTCCCCCCGTCGTAATTTCTCCTCTACCCTTTTTGATAAAACCAACGGTGACCTGAGGAAATTCTCTCAAAGAAACGCCTAGAACACAAATGGTCTTCATAATAAAATAAATTTGTTCTTTATTCATCTGTCTTGCAGCCTGAAGCAACCGAATATATTCACCACGACTTAAAACTGATTTTTCGACTTCTTCCAAACGAATGCAGGATACTTGCCAATTTCGTTCTCCAGCAAAATTCAAAAACTGGTTGATCACTGTCAGCCTACGGTTAATGGTACGCACTGCCAAAACCTTTTCTTCCTGCATATATTCTTTCCATTGCTGCAACGTTTCCTTATGTAATGTGGTATCTGGCAACAGCCATTTTCGCAAAGCCAGCAATATCCGCCGATATTCTGCAATTGTTTCTGGTTTATTTCCGGCTTCTATTTTCTTCTGTAAAAATGCATTGATGTTTTCGACTGTTAATCTAATTTCTTCCATTCATTCTCACTTGTTTAAAACAAAATTTCCCTTCTGTAATATATTATTTTTTTGTTATATGTGAAGATTGTCGAATTT
>ERZ1673739.2855-NODE-2855-length-13202-cov-22.164144_pt1 | contig 13202 bp, 7 predicted proteins | sample MGYA00580210_ERZ1673739 | MGnify/ENA primary metagenome ERZ1673739 (study PRJEB41218, sample SAMN15661749) | gut metagenome | host: Homo sapiens | place: Canada: London | collected 2015-08-20/2019-03-30 | study: EMG produced TPA metagenomics assembly of...
CGGAGGATCGTCCGGACGGCTATGATGAATACGGCTCCGGTCCGGCAGAGGAGAGTGAAGCAGGCACCGGTTCCCGGAGTCCCTTTGGCAGTCAGGAAAACCCCTATACCGGACACAGCCATATTCATTTTCTGGATTTCAGTAAGTGGTATGTGCGCCTGGGCGCAGGCCTTGTAGTATTTTGTGTGATTTTTCTTATAATGAGCGTCTTTTTCGGCATCGTAGGCCTGGCCGGCTTTATACTGGCCCACATCTGGCCGGTTCTTGTGATACTTATGATCATATGGATGTTCAGAGGGCCGAGGAGATAGATGGAAAAGACGAAGAAAAGCAGGTATCAGAGAAAGCTGTTTGCCTATTTTATGGCAGTAGCAGTGATTCCTTTGTGCATTTTGGGAATGTTTTCCTATCATACGGCAAAAGAGGCATCAAGGGAAAATATTCACCATGGAAATGAAGCTGCATTGGCTCAGATTGAAAATAAGACAGAAAAGGCTCTGGAGATGATTCGGATAGACTTTCTGGGAACTGCGGTTTCGCCTGTCACCCAGAGGATGATCAATAGTGCTTATGATGAGATTCCATATCCGGAGTTAAGAGATTTTAAAGACGGGATGGGAGGGCAGGAAAGTTACAGTGATTACGTAAAAAGCTATAGCTTTATCAATCTGAAACATGGCTGGATTCTTGGAAATAAGGGATATATCCCGCTGGAGGATGTTCATAATCTTCAGTGGATTGAAATCCTGGAGAAGAATCCTGAAAAGATTTTCTGGCTTAATGAAACAGGATGGAACCAGGAAGGAAAAACAGATGATGTAGCCAGAGAGACACTGACGGAACAGCAGAAGATAACTCCGGAGTATATCAGCCATGAATATCTTACACTGGTAATTAAGGTACCTACCTATTCTGAAAAAAGTGACGCCATGTTTGTGGTAAGTCTGGATCAGGCATATATGGAAGAACTATTTCGGGGAAGTATTGGAAATGGCGCTCTTTTAATTCTTGATCCAGAAGGAAATCCTGTATATTCGGAGGATGAAAAGCTGACTGAGGCCTATCTGGATGAGTCAGGAGAGAAAAAAGCGGATTATGATATTGTAAGCCGTACTGCCGATATGAGTGGCTGGACTTATGTGGCCGGCTATGACTCCCGGTATGCAGATGGTCAAATGAATCAGATTATAGTCACGATGGCAGCGCTGATACTGTTTGTTTTGCTGATTATCATGAGCATTCTGGGTGCTTTCAGAGTGTACCAGCCGGTAAAGGAACTGGTATCTCAGGTAAAGAAGATTGTGCCGGAACAGCTTCAGGCAGAGGGGGAATTTGACCTGATCCGTCAGGGGCTTCACGCGCTGACGAACTCCAATGAGGAACTTCAGACTATGATCAGACGGCAGAAGAGCCAGCTCACAGAGCTGTTTGCTTTTCGTCTGATCCGGGGACGGATGGGAGAGACAGAGGTCCGGGAAAGCATGGGGCGTCTGGGGCTGCAGTTTCAGCCCTGTCTTTATGTAGTTTCGGTGCTTTTCTGTAAAAATGGCAGGGATGAAAATACAGAGCAGATAGAGCAGGATGTGTTAAATCTGGAGCTGATGAAGCAGCTCCCGGAGGAGATTCTTACTATGCTGGCCATTCCGCCCTTTATCCACACCCATGCGATTGTGATGGTATTAGACGGGCCGGGGAAGGAGAAGCTGGAGCAGAAGCTTTTAGCTCTGCGTAACTGCCTTCTGGTATTTGCCGGGACGGAATCCGGCGGCTGGCTGAATATGGGCGTCAGCCGCAGTTTTGAGGATCTGTCACATTTCCGCGGAGCTTATTTTGAGAGTCTGGAGGCTCTTAAGATTAACGAGCACTGCGACCGGGATGAGGATACAGAGGGAATCTCCATTGAGGAAAGCTCTGTGACTTACTATGAAGACCTGATCCGCCAGGAGGAAGAGGCCAAACGATACGACCTGGCTCTGGATACTGCCATCAAGGCGGCGGTGGACAGCTGTGACCAGAAGGCAGCCTTTGAGGTAGTGGATACTTTTGTGCGGGAGGTGGAAAAGAGAGGGGTGGCGCTGTATGAACAGCACTATTACCTGAATCGTTTCCTTTTAGCCATTCTGACTGTCCCGGCAGATGCAGGCATACCGGTTCATGATCTGTTCGGAGAGGAGGATGATCCCTTCCGTCAGGCCAGTCAGCTTTTTGATTATGCTGCTATCCGTAGCTTCTACAAAAAGAAGGTGGTTCAGCCTGTAATCGGACGTATGAACCAGTTCAGGAAAAGCGGTTCTGAGATGATTCTTGAAAAAGTCATGGCTCTGATCGATCAGAAAAACGGGGATGTGACACTGGCAGAGTGCGCCCAGGAATTGGGATATCACCCCAGCTACATCTGGAGGGTACTGAAAAATACAAGAGACATTACATTTACAGATTATATTGCAGAGCAGAAGCTTCGTATTGCTACAAGGCTTTTGGAGGAAACGGAGCTGTCTGTATCTGAGATTGCGGAGCGTTTAAGCTACAGCAACGCACAGAACTTTATACGCCTGTTTAAAAAGCATATGGGTATTACGCCTGGACAGTACAGAAAGCACAGAAGGGAAAAGGCACAGTAGCCCTTTGTCAAAAGATACAAAAAAATGACCGTTCTCCGGGATAAAACGCACGGGCGGTCATTTTTTTTGTGTCTTCCGATTCTACAGATAGAGCATCACATAGAAAAAATAGGTAAAAAAAATGCTCTTCATCTTGCCTTCAGATAAAAACAGAGACAATAAGGTGATTATTTTTGTGTAGAATCGGATTGTTTTAATAGAAAAATGTGCAATATGCATAAAAATACAGGGATGATATTATGCAGAAATATAGAAACTAAATGATTATTGAAAAATTAGGGAAATCCGCTATGATGGAGCCATGAAAGACAGGGCGGCAGATAAAAAGCCGTTAAGATTATGAAAAGGGGGTTCCGTTATGGCGGATAAGCTTGCGTATCTGAAGCGTCACAAATGGATGTATTTTCTGATGCTTCCGGGAATTATTTATTTTATCATTTTTAAGTATGTACCCATGGGCGGCCTGATTATTGCATTTCAGAATTACAGCCCTTATCTTGGAATTGCGGGAAGCGAATGGGTTGGTTTTGAGCATTTTAAAAACTTCTTTATGAATCCTGATTTTAAGATGCTTTTAGTCAATACCTTTTCCATCTCCCTTATGAACCTGCTGTTCTTCTTCCCGGCACCGATTATCCTGGCACTTCTTTTAAATGAAGTGAAGAACAAGCTTTTAAAGCGTTCCATCCAGACCATGATTTACATTCCGCATTTTATTTCAATGGTAATCGTTGCAAGTATTACCTTTACACTCTTAAATGCGGAAAACGGAGTGATTACACAGTTGTCTACTATGATAACGGGAGAGAATCCGGAGTTTTTATCCGATCCCAAGTACTTCCGCTGGATTATTGTACTGCAGAATATATGGAAGGAAACAGGCTGGGGCATGATCATTTTCCTGGCAGCCTTATCCGGTGTGGACACACAGCTCTATGAGGCGGCTGAGATGGACGGTGCCGGAAAGCTCCGCCAGATGTGGCACATCACGCTTCCTGCAATTAAGAGCACTATTATCATTATGCTGATATTAAAGGTGGGAACGCTGCTTAACACAGGATTTGAACAGATTTTCCTGATGAAGAATTCCTTAAATGCATCCGTTGCAGAGGTATTTGATACCTATGTATACACACTGGGTATTACGCAGGGAGCGTTCTCCTACAGTACAGCTGTAGGTATGTTTAAATCTGTAGTCGCTACAATTATGGTACTGGCAACAAACTGGATCTGCAAAAAATGCGGTGAAACCGGTTTATATTAAAAAGGGGGAAATAAAACATGACAGCAAAATCTAAAACAAAGCGCACAAAAATGAAGCGCAGCCCTCAGGAACGGATCGGTTTGTTTATTGTACACGTAATCTGTATTACAGCCGGAGTATTGACCGTTGTACCGTTCCTTTATGTACTGTCTGGATCTTTTGCTACAGAAAAGGAGCTGCTTGAGAGATCCTTCTTTATTATTCCTCATACTATTTCCACTAATGCGTATAAATATATCGTTGCAGATGGAAGTATTTTCAGAGGTCTGTTAAACTCAACGCTTGTTACTGTAGTAGGTACGGTGGTTAATATGCTGTTTACCACTACACTGGCCTATCCTCTTTCAAAAAGCTGGCTCAAGGGCCGTAATGTCATCCTGAACATGGTTGTATTTACCATGCTGTTCTCCGGCGGTATGATTCCAAACTATCTGGTTGTCAAGGGACTGGATCTTCTGGATTCTTACTGGGCCTTAATCCTTCCGGGAGCAATCAGTGCCTTTAACCTGATTATTGTAAAGAACTTCTTCCAGGAGCTTCCGGGAGAGTTAGAAGAGGCGGCCAAGATTGATGGCTGTTCAGATCTGGGAATTTTCACCAAAATCGTACTTCCCTTATCCAAACCGGCTCTGGCTTCTGTGGGACTGTTTTATGCGGTATCACACTGGAATGACTTCTTTAATTCCATGATCTACTTAAACAGTACGGAGAAATTTCCGGTTCAGATTATTCTGCGTCAGATCGTTCTTCTGGCACAGGGGGCCAGCGCAGATGGAAGCGCAATTGACTTTGGAGCAGGCGGAACACCTCCGGAGCAGGCAGTAAAGATGGCAGCTACTGTAGTAGCATGTCTCCCTATTTTATGTGTATATCCCTTTGTTCAGAGATATTTTGAACAGGGCGTTATGGTAGGCGCTGTAAAGGGTTAATGAAAAATTTATGGAGGTAGCAAAATGAAAAAATCAACTTGGAAAAAAGGCTTGTCAGTAACGCTGGCAGCCGCAATGACGGCTGGTCTGGCAGCAGGCTGCGGAAGCAAAAAGGAAGCATCTTCCGGCACGGCAGAGGATGGAAAGTACAATCTGAAGATCATGAGCTATGACTTCTTTGGAAATCCCATGAAGGGTGATGTGGGGGCAGGCATCATGAAGCAGGTGGAGGACTATACAGGAACCCATTTGGACATCATGTGGACGCCAAAGGATAACTATGACGATAAGCTGAACCTGGTGCTGGCTGGCGGTGGCGATGATATGCCCCAGATTATTGCCACAGATACAAAGTCTCCGGCGATTATCAACGCTGCAAGAGCAGGCGCTCTGTGGGATGTTGAGGAGCTGATGAAGGAATTCCCTCATCTTAAAAATGCAAAGCCTGAGGTAAATGACAACATCCGTATCGACGGAAAGCTTTACGGCGTATACAGAGGACGTGCTCTGGGAAGAAACGGCTTGACCTTCCGCAAGGACTGGGCCGACAATCTGGGCCTGGAAGCTCCTGAAACCATTGAGGATGTTTACAATATGCTTCATGCATTTACATACGATGATCCGGACGGAAACGGACAGGATGATACTTACGGTCTGGCTCTGTCCAAGTCAACGGCTCCCATTGATATTATCCAGACATGGTTCGGCGCTCCCAACGGCTGGGGTGAAAAGGACGGAAAACTGGTTCCGGAGCATCAGACAGAGGAGTATCTGGAAGCATTAAACTGGATGAGAAAGCTTTGTGAGGAAGGACTTATTAAAAAGGATTTCCCTACCAGAGATATTGCTACCAAGTCAGATGATTTAAAGACACAGAAGGCCGGTATGATGGTAGATGCTCTGGATGACGGACGCCGTGTGCAGGATTACTTTGAAAATCAGGGGATTGAAGGACCTGAGATTAATTTTGTAGGAGCCATCAAAAAGGATGAGGCATCTGAACCCAGAACGGGAGCAACGCTTGGCTGTCAGGGCTTTTTCGTAATCACTAAGGCAGCTAAGACAGAAGAGGATGTACGTAAATGTCTGGATTTCCTGGACAAGATGAATGATGAGGAAATGCTTACATTGGCTAACTATGGTCTGGAGGGCAACCATCACACGATTGAAGCAGATGGAAGGCTTACACGAAGTCATGACGCGACCTTAAATCAGGAATATCAGGCGTTAAATCAGCTGGTGTCCTATACCGAGTACCCTCCGAACATGGATCCATATGTAGAACTGAATGAGACAGAGTATTACTATATGCAGCAGGATACCATTGCAGCCAATGAACAGTATGCAGTTTCTGACCCCGCAGCCGGAATTCTGGGCGATTCTGAGGAATACATCAAGAACGGTGTTGCTCTGGACAAGATCATTGAGGATGCAAGAGTTCAGTATATCGTAGGACAGATCGATGAGACACAGTTAAAGGCACAGTGGGATCTGTGGTCTCAGAGCGGTGGCGACAAGGTAATCGAAGAAGTAAATGCAAAGTACGCAGAATTAAAAAATAAGTAACAGGAAAGCTTTTGAAGGGCGCGGAAACAGACTGGGTGATAAAATCGGATCCGGCTGGTTTCCGGGCCCTTTTCCGAGATATGCCGCAGGGAAAGCGGCGAACAGGAGGAAATAACAATGGTATCAGAAAAAGCATTTGCAAATCCGCCGGTGAGCAGCCGGATTAAGCCCTTCTGGTTCTGGAACGGAACCATGACAAGGGAGGAAATCAGCCATCAGATCAAAGAAATGGCAGACAAGGGTCTGGGAGGTATGTTTATCTGCGCCAGACAGGGAATGGATGTGCCGTATCTTTCTGGTAAATGGTTTGAGCTGGTGGATTTTGCCTGCAGAGAAGCAAAACGGTATGGCCTGGAGGCCTGGTTATATGACGAATATCCTTATCCCAGCGGTATGAGCGGCGGCGAGGTGCTGCTGGAGCATCCGGAGGCAGAGCATAAGATATTAAAACATAAGAAGTTTCGGACAGAGGGAAAAATACGTGTGACAGAGGAGCTGGGCTGGAGCCGGATTTTGTATGCAAAGGCATTTCCGGTGGATGAGAATGGAAAGACAATCTGGGAAAATCCTCTGGATTTAGAGTCCTCTGTGGGAATCCTGCAGACAGAAAAAATCTACCAGCAGACCGGCCTGACCCGGTATAATAATAAGCGTTTCTTTTCCTATGGTCCTAAAAAAATTCTGGATGCAGTGCTGCCTGAGGGCCAGTGGGAGATTCAGATATGTACGGAAGAGGCTATGGGGGATTTTAAGTATTACGGAGGATTTTTTGACCCCTGTAACCGGGAGGCAGTAAAGACGTTCCTTGATACGACTCATGAACGGTACGCAAAAACAAATGGGGAAGAATTCGGCGTCAGCGTATTTGGCATGTTTTCTGATGAAGTGGGTCTTTTAAGCCCCATTCCCTGGTCCTCCAGGCTTCCTGAGGCTTTTAAGGTCCGCAACGGGTATTCTATTTTAGAGGTGCTTCCGGGCATTTATGAGCCGGATTATCCGGGAGCGGCAAAGCTACGATATGACCTGTATGAAACGGCTCATGAGCTTTTCAGGGAGAGCTATCATCATCAGGTCGCATCCTGGTGTGAGGAGCATCATCTGCTGTATGCCACAGAGGTGCCGTCCATGCGCCACAGCACCCAGAAGTTCAGCCATATTCCAGGAGGTGACACAGCCCATGAAAAGCTTGGAAAATCTCTGGAATGGATTTATGATGAATATATCCGCAACTATCGCAGCAACGCCAAGGCAGTAAGCTCTCTGGCCCGTCAGTTAGATCGGAAGTACGCTATGATCGAGAGCTTCCACAGCGTTGGCTGGACCATGAATATGCAGGATGCAAAGTGGATGATTGACCGTCTGGGAAGCAGCGGCATCAATCTCTACAATTTCCATGCCTTTTATTATACCATTCAGGATATTACAAAGCATGACGCTCCTCCTTCCCAGTTTCTCCAGAATCCTTACTGGAAGGATTACAGGAAGCTGGCAGACTATGTGGGAAGAATGGGAGAGATCATTACCAACACAGAGGCAGATATCCATATAGCAGTGCTGGATCCAATCGCAGCCATGTGGACTCTTCTTGGAAATCCCTTCCAGGGCTTTGTATACAAAGGCGAGTCGGAGGAAGAAAAGGCAGCCTGTGATCGGATCCGGGACGGCTGGGTGGCTGTGTGCAAGGAGCTTTTGTTTGCACAGCTGGATTATGACCATCTGGACGGCGAGCTTTTAGAAGAGGCAGAAATCTGTGATGGAAGTATCCGTATGGGAAGAGCGGCCTATTCGGTGGTGGTTCTTCCGGAATGCCACTGCATGGAGAAAAAGACCAGAGAAATGCTGGAGCGGTTTGTTCAGGCAGGAGGCCATGTGATCGCAGTGGGAGAGCTTCCTTCCGTTTCTATTGATAAGGAGGAAACAGATCAGGAGACAGAGGCAGCCTGGAAGGCGCTTACGGCCCATGCAAATGTAGTTTGCCTGAATGGAAGCAGAGAGGCGCTTCCTGACTGCTGCAGAGGCTATATCAGGGAAGCAGGCCGTGTGGAGGTTCTGGAGGGAGACAGAAAATCCGTCATCGGTGTGTGCAGACAGGATGAGGCAGGTTCTGTTTACCTGTTTGCAGCCAATCAGGGCGCAGAGCCTGTGAAGGTGAGATTCAGCAGTGAAAATGGAACAAACAGTGCCGTGTGGATGGATCTGGAAAAGGGGCGGCAGATTCCGGCAGAAAATCCGGAAAATAAGGGAATTGCCGTCACTCTGGAGGGCTTTGAGAGCCGGTGGCTGAAGCTCTCTGATTTTGAGGAGGAAGCAGTGGGAAGAGAGCCGGAAGGCACTTTGGGAAATTCCTGTCTTTCCCTGGTTCAGGCTTCTATGATGGATGAAGGCGGCAGGAGCCGGTGTGCAAAGCATATTTCCATGGCAGGAAAGTGGAAATGCTTTCCTCAGAGTTTGAATGTGTGCAGATTCGGAGAAACCGAGGTTTCGGTAGACGGAACAAATTGGGAAAAAGTGGAAGTAAAAACTTTTATTGAGCAGTGTGCCCAGACGAAGAGGCTTGGCGGAGAACAGATCGCCATGGAAGGGGAATTTGGAACACCCAGAAAGCTTAGACCCGCTTATCCCATTACCTGTTTCTATAAAGTGGGATTTAAGATAAGGAAGGGCGAGCTGCCTTCTGAGCTGTTCCTTCTTATGGATCGGGAGACCATCAGCGGAAGCAATGCCATAGAGATCAACGGAAGGGTTGTGGAGGCGTCTCTCTGGAAGCCGGTGCGGGTAAATGATTTTAACAATCAGGCAGCGGACATCCGTTCCTTGGTGCGGGAGGGTGAAAATGAGATCCGTATCCGGGTCTGCATTCGGAAGGATGAGGACGGCCTGAGAGATCCCTTCTATCTGTGGGGAAGCTTTGGCGTTGGTTTTGAGGATGGCTGTCATGTGCTTACCGCCCAGCCTGAGCAGGTATGCCCGGATGCTCCTTGGATCCAGGGCTTCCCATATTACAGCGGAACCATGGAATTTGAAACAGAGATTGAATTTGATAGCAGCGAGGCCTGTATTCTTGCCCTTGACTGGGCGTATCCCTGCCATGAGAACATAGAGGTACTGGTAAATGGAAGGAGTACCGGAATCTGTGCCTACAGCCCTTATCTCTGGGAATGTGGGCAGGGAACGGCAAAGCAGGGAATGAACTGCGTGACGGTTCGTATTTCCAATACACTGGCTAATATGCTGGATGGAACGTATTTTGACTATAAGGAACACCGCCTTGCGGATATCAGACAGGAGGCAGAAGAGCGATGACAACGTATTTTGACAGAGAGCAATCGATTGAGTACCGTCTTGGCAGTGAAACGGGGCCTGTTTTGCAGACCATAGCCAACCGTTTCTGCGCCGACAATCCGGCTGTGCCCGTGCAGTACAGTTTAAGAAGCACACAGGGATTTTCCATTACGAAGGATTATCTGGACGAAATTCTTCTCCATGAAAAATTTCCACAGATGGAACGGGAGCAGTATGTATACGCCAGAGCGGGGCTTACGCCCCAGGCACCCGGCCCCTTTCATTTTCGCTTCGGCGCATATGGCCCTGTGACCATCTATGTAAACGGAAAAAAATCATTTCAGACCAATCATACCCAGGAGCGCTTTTCCGAGACGCTTTCCGATATCTGTCTAGATTTAAAGGAGGGGGTAAATGACCTTCTCTTTGAATGTGTCAGCACTCCCTTAGGCTGCGGATTCCGTATCGGGAGCAGCTCCTATAAGGGCCGCAGGATCCAGTTTTTTGCAGTAGATGAAGCCCATAAGGGAATGAATGGATTTGTCTATACAGAGCCCCAAAAGACTGCCATGGATCCTGCAGATGCAGATTCCGTATGCTGGCTTCCGAGAGCTGTATGGACGGAAGAAGAGAAACAGGAATCGGTCTGCAGCCGGCTTTTTGACGGCAAAACCATGCTGTCGGTGACAAGGGTTTTTGTGCCTCAGGAGGGAATGATACGGATCCTTGGAGCCTGCGGGAGAACAGGACAGGAGCCGGTGGAGGTCTTTGCAGACGGAAAGCGGGCGGGAACCAGTAAGGACGATTCTCTAACGCTTGAGCTTTCGCTGGCAAGCGGATACCATACCCTGGCGTTTCTGGGAGGAGACCCGGATGTGACAGTGGAGGACAGGCAGGGGACGGTTCTGGAATTGGAAGCTCCGGTTTTATGTATGGGACAGCCCCAGACCTGGATTTATGCAGGTCCTTTTGACCGGGTACGCCCTTCCGAGGAGGAGATTTCCAGGATGCTTTCCTTTAAAAAGCCCTTTGAAACCGATCTGGGAAAGGAATTCTGGCGGGTGGATGGGCCAGATCTGTATCTTCGCCCGGTCAATGAGGGAACGCTTTACGGAGAGTGGAATTACCCTCTGGGCGTGACCCTTTACGGAATGATACAGACCGCAAGATATGAACATGATAATGCTCTGGAGTGTTATGTCCGGGGGCATATGGAGAAATGCACCGGATTTTATGAGTACTGTATGTGGGATAAAGAGCACTACGGAGCAGCTCCCTTCCACAATCAACTCACAACCATTGACAGCCTGGATGACTGTGGCTCCTTTGCTTCCGCCCTGCTGGAGGTAATGAAGGATTATGAGATCCCGGAGGGGGATGTTATCAGCGCCATGGTGGCGGATTATATGAAGGACAGGCAGCAGAGGATGGAGGACGGTACCTTTTACAGAAACCATTCTTACCTGCCTGTTATGAATGAAACCATCTGGGCTGATGATCTGTATATGAGCGTTCCTTTCCTGTGCCGCTACTATAAGCGCAGTGGGGATGAATGCTGGTTAAAGGAAGCGGCGGGACAGTTAAAGCGCATTTTTGGCTATCTGTATATGCCGGAGGAAGGGGTTCTCTCCCATATCTATGATACTCACTACGGGGTTCAGACAAAGGTTCCCTGGGGCAGAGGAAACGGCTGGGCTCTCTTCTCCGCTGCTGAACTGCTTTCTGTGATGCCAAAGGAGCATGAGAACAGAGAGGAGATTCTGGATATTTACCGGACGCTGTGCCGGGGATATTTAAAGGTACAGGATCCGGACGGAATGTGGCATCAGGTGCTTACCATGAAGGAATCCTATGAGGAAACCTCCTGCACGGCCATGTTTATATACGGCTTTGCAAAGGGCGTAAAAAATGGCTGGCATACAGACGGGGAGGCATACAGAAAGGCGGCCATAAAGGGATGGAGGGCGCTGTGCCGTACCTCCATTGACTGGAAGGGAAATATCTACGGCGTATGCCGGGGCTCCGGCTATTCTTTCAGCAGAGAGTATTATGCTTATGAGCTGGGCTGGAATTTTAATGATACCCACGGCACGGGCATTGTGCTCTTAGCCGGAATCGAGACAGAGCGTATGCTGTGTCCGGAAGAGTAAGAGGAGGAAAGAGAACATGGAACAGATATTTGATCCCAGAGAATTTGGTGCGGCAGGAGACGGAAAGACGCTGGACACACAGGCTATTCAGGCTGCCATTGATGCGGCTGCCAAAGAGGGAAGAGACGGAAAACGGTCTGTTGTCTGCCTGAAGGCAGGAACCTATCTTACCAGCTCTCTGTTTTTAAAGAGCCATATGGAATTTCGGATGGAGGACGCAGCTGTGCTTTTAGGCACCACAGAGGAGGAGCAGTATCCGATTATGAGAAACCGGGTGGCCGGAATAGAGATGGACTGGCCGGTGGGAATCCTCAATGTGATGGATCAGGAGGATGTGCAGATCACGGGAGAAGGCTGTATCGACGGACAGGGCCCCTACTGGTGGAATAAATACTGGGGAGAGGATCAGAAAGGCGGTATGCGTGCCGAGTATGATCCTATGGGCCTGCGATGGTGCGTGGATTATGACTGCAGACGAGTGAGAAACCTGGTGGTAATGGACAGCCGGAGGATCGAAATTGCAGGAATCGGAAGCCGGCGCTCAGGCTTTTGGAATATGCACATCTGTTATTCAGAAGATGTGCATGTGGACGGTGTCTGGATCCGGGATAATGAGGGACCCAGCACAGACGGAATCGACATTGACTCCTGCCGCCATGTAGTAGTAGAGAACTGCCGGGTGGCCTGCAATGATGACAGCATCTGCGTAAAATCAGGAAGGGATGCAGACGGACTCAGGGTAAACCGTATCTGTGAGGACGTACTAATTCAGAACTGCCAGGTACTCACAGGCTGCGGAGTAACCCTTGGAAGTGAGACCTCCGGCGGCATCCGCAATGTGACGATCCGCAATATGAAGTATCACGGCACAGACTGCGGCTTCCGCATCAAATCCGCTGCCACCAGAGGCGGCGTGATGGAGGATATCCTGGTAGAAGATCTGGAGATGGTAAATGTAAAATATCCCATCAATATGTGCCTGAACTGGCACCCGGCTTACAGCTACTGCGAAATCCCGAAGGGCTATGAGGGGGAAATCCCGGAGCACTGGAAGGTACTGGCACAGTCTGTTTCCAGAGAAATGGGCGTTCCCCAGGTGAAAAACCTGCAGATCCGCAATGTGCGCTCCTGGAATGAGGAGGGCTATGAGGGCTGTTCCCGTGCCTTTGAGGTAGACGCTTTCCCGGAACGCCCTATGGAGAATGTAGTGCTGGAGCATGTGGATATAAAGGCGAAGGAATTTGGCCGTATTGCGGGAATTAAGAACTGGCAGTGGAAGGATGTAAACATTTCTGTGGAGGGAAGAAACCAGGATGAGAATAATGTGTATGATGTGAGGTAATTCCACCATTTTCCATTGACAAATCCTGACAGAAAGAATATACTTTAT
>ERZ1673739.2859-NODE-2859-length-13189-cov-8.646338_pt1 | contig 13189 bp, 10 predicted proteins | sample MGYA00580210_ERZ1673739 | MGnify/ENA primary metagenome ERZ1673739 (study PRJEB41218, sample SAMN15661749) | gut metagenome | host: Homo sapiens | place: Canada: London | collected 2015-08-20/2019-03-30 | study: EMG produced TPA metagenomics assembly of...
TATCTGTTCATTATAAAAAGATTAAATTTGTGTCTTGACAACTGAACCACTATAATCAATGCAATAAAAAGAAAGCGTGATAGAGGTTTCTGTATTTTTATCAAAACTTTACAATAAAAAATAATAAAACATACTTTTTCTATTATAGGAATATATAGATAGAACAAATGATTAATAGAAAATATTAATAAAAACAATTGGACGAGAATAGTACAAAAAGGTACTATTAACGTAACTGATTTATAACATAGAGTTGTTAAAGATTATAAATTTGATGTGTTAGAAAGCTGTTGATAAAATGAACAGACATTACATATTTCAGAGGGGAATTTTAAAGATATGAAAGAGAAAAAGAACTGGCTGGGGAAAGTTGTATTATTAATCGCAGTGATTGCAGCAGTCGCTGTGTATTTTTTAGTCCCAGGTGTCAATAAAATGATGAACAAGGTATTTGCCATGTTTGCAAGCGGAGACTTTACGGTTGTACGTGATTTTGTGGCATCTTATGGAGCATATGCGGCTGTAATCTCATTTTTACTGATGATCTTTCAGTCCATAGCAGCACCGCTTCCGGCATTTTTGCTCACATTCGCAAATGCGAATCTGTTTGGATGGTGGCAGGGAGCAATCCTTTCCTGGACAAGTGCTATGGCAGGAGCGGCAGTATGTTTCTACATTGCAAGAATTCTGGGACGTGATGTGGCAGAGAAACTTACAAGCAAGAGCGGACTGGCTCAGATTGATACATTTTTTGAACGATATGGAAAGAATACAATCCTGATCTGCCGTCTGCTTCCATTTATTTCGTTCGATATTGTAAGTTATGCGGCAGGACTGACATCTATGTCATTTATGTCATTCTTTATTGCAACAGGAATCGGACAGCTTCCGGCAACAATTGTGTACTCTTACGTTGGCGGCATGCTGACCGGCGGTGCAAAGTTATTCGTGACCGCGCTTATGATTTTGTTTGCCCTCTCAGCACTGATCTTTATGCTGAGAAAAATATATATGGACCGGCAGTCCAAAAAAGAAAAAGGGAGGATATGAAATGGATACTTACTACAATCCGGAAGATCTGGCGAAGTTTGGAACCATTGGGGAAAAAGCACCGGAGTTAGCAGAGAAGTTCTTCAGCTACTATAATGCAGTGTTTGAAGAAGGTGCACTGACAGCAAGAGAGAAATCTCTCATCGCACTTGCTGTGGCACATACGGTACAGTGCCCATACTGTATTGATGCTTATACCAATGACTGTCTGAATAAGGGAGTGACAGAAGAGCAGATGACAGAGGCTGTCCATGTGGCAGCAGCAATCCGTGGCGGTGCAAGTCTGGTTCACGGTGTACAGATGAAAAACATCGTAAAGAAATTAGAGTTCTAAAAATTAAAATAAAACATTTGAGGAGATGAAAAACATGAAAAAAAGAGTCGTAACATTATTATTAGTAGCAGCAATGACAGGATCTATGGTTGTAGGATGCGGATCAAACTCCAGTTCTGACACAAAATCTGAGACAAAGACAGAGTCTACAGATACAAAAACAGAGGAGAAAAAAGAGTTGGCAGACGATGAGTATCAGTATGTATCTGCTGAGGATACAGCGAAAGCTGACGGAGTTCACGTACTCGATGTAAGAGAGTGGGACAACTATGTGACTGGAAGAGTTAAGAATTCTGAGTGGTGCCCAATCTTCCCATTAGAGGATGATTCCTTAGTTGACGCTATGACAGATTACGCGAAAAAGAACCTGAACGATGGAAAAGATATCTACATCATCTGTAACAGTGGTAAGCGTGGAGCTGAAAAAGCAACAGGTGTATTAAGAGATGCAGGAATCGAGTCAACATCTATCTACACAGTAGAGGGTGGGGCAAAAGCACTTGCTGACGTAAGCGGAGCTCTTACAACAGACCGTACAGAAGAGAACATCGACTGGCAGTATGTATCTGGAAAAGATGCAGTTGCAGCAGTAGATGACAAAGATGTTCAGATTCTGGATGTTCGTGATGATGATACATACAAAGCAGGACACTTAAAAGGATCTTTCCAGTGCGGATTAAAAGAGATTGAAAGTGCAGATGCTCAGACAGCTATGTACAAACTGGCAACAGAGAAGATGGATTCTTCTAAGAAAGTATATCTTCTTTGCTACAGCGGAAACAAGTGTGCTAAGACAGGAATCTCTATCCTGAAAGACGCTGGCTTTGATTTAGATAACCTTTACATCATTGAGAATGGTGCAAAAGACGGAGATGTATCTGCTGCATTCGTGACAGAGTAAATTTGTAGAAAATTAGTTCATAAGAGCCGGGAGGGGGAACTCCTGGCTCTTATAATTTCAAGGTTCTGTCAGCATACAACAGTAGGAGAGCTTCCTACGGGAAAAGCTGCAAAACAATTATCACAATATGCAGTTTCAGAAAAATGCGGTTTATGGTATAGTAAAGTATATTACGGTGATTGTGAGAAATAGTATTGCAGTGGGGATAACGAAGAATGAAAAATAAAAAAATGTGGATATTTATCGGAATTATTGTTGTGATTCTGGTACTCAATCACATTTTCGGGTGGTCTGCCTACCTGGGAAATACAGAGAATTTGAAATTTTTGGAAAATATGGTACAGGATAATCTTCTTCTGGCGGTGTTGATCTACACAGTGCTTACGATTGTAAGTTGTGTCGTTCTGGCACTCCCGGGAGTGACATTTGCAATTATTGCAGGGCTGGTATTTGGACCGGTACTTGGAACGATTTGTTGCTCAGTTGCGACAACGCTTGGAGCAATGGTCGCATTTGTTGTGGGACGATTTTTCCTTCAGGACAGTATCAAACCGATGGCAATGAAAAATAAGTATCTGAAAAAATGGCTGTTTGATGAGACGGGAAGTAACGAGATTTTTATTCTTATGATTACAAGACTGGTCCCGCTGTTCCCATATAATCTTCAGAATTTTGCCTACGGGGTAACAGATATTAAATTCTCCACATATTCTATATGTTCTCTGATTTTTATGCTGCCAGGAACGGCTATGTATACGGTTGGAACAGCCGGACTTGCAGACAAAGAGAACCGGATCCTTTATATAGGGATTGCACTTGTACTGGCAGTAGTTGTTATGGGGCTTGGTGCATTTTTGAAGAAGCATTATGTGCAGGAGGAACAAAGTGAAGAGTAAAAATGATGTGTCGGAGTGTATACACTGCCATGTCTGTCAGAAGCATTGTGAGTTTCTGAAAAAATATGGCATTGATATTGGGGACACTGAAAAGCTGAAGGAATTATCTTATCATTGCTTTTTGTGTGGAAAATGTACAGAGGTTTGCCCGATTGGGATTGACGGGCGGGATTATATTCTAAAGCTTCGCCGGGAAAATGTCCGGGAGGCAGAAGGGACATTTCGTGAAAAAGGGTATGGAATGCTCTTAAAAGAAAAGAAAGATTATATCTATAAAAATTATCGTAATGCAACTGGAAAATGCATCCTTTTCCCAGGGTGTAATTTTCCTTCTTTTTATCCAAAGACAATGAAGAAGCTTGTGAAGCTTCTGAAAGAACATGGAATCGGAGTTGCCTATGACTGTTGTGGAAAGCCGATTGCGGAGCTTGGACTGGAAGCTGATGAAAAGAGAATTATACAGCGTATTAATGATGAGTTTGAAAAAAGAGGCGTGGAAGAGGTTATCATGCTTTGTCCGAACTGTTATACCTTTTTGAAACCCTATTTGAAGGTTAAAGTGACAGACATTTATGCAAAACTTGAAGAACTAGGGATCGGTGAGAAGAATCTGGAGTCCGGCAAAGTATTTTTGCCTTGTCCGGATCGTGAGAAAAGAGAGATTCTTGCATCAGCAGAGCGATTCGTGAAGGGAAGTCTGGAATCGGTAAAAGGAGTACAGTGCTGTGGTCTTGGAGGCTGTGCACCGGTGAAAGAACCGGAAATTGCAAAGCACATGGCATCTGCACTTGCAGGAGAGAAGAAAGCATATAGTTATTGTGCTTCCTGCTCTGGCAATCTGACTCGTGGAGGCTGTCAGAACGTGGGACATCTCCTGACAGAGATTTTAAAGACTTATGAAAAGCCGGATGTGAAGAAATCCATGATCAACCGTGCGAAGACGAAATTTACATAATTTGTAACTGTTCAGAGCCAAGCAAAATTTCAAAAAACAGGTATAAAATGCGTAGCATTTTGGAAGTTGGATCTGAACAGTTCCATTTGTTTAAAAAATGACTCCGTACCAGGTGACAATTCAACAAAAGAATGGGGATAAAAGATGAGAAGAGCAATCATTGTATTTACAAGAGTTCCGGTGGCGGGGCAGACAAAGACAAGGCTGATGCCATATTTTTCGTCGCAGGAATGTGCCGGGCTGCACACCTGCTTTTTGAAAGATATTGCCGGGCAATGTCAAAAAACACAGGCGGATCTTTATATCTGTTACACTCCGGATGATAAAGGAGCTGCATTAAAGAATATATTTGGGGATGACAAGATTTATTTTCCGCAGATGGGGGAATCTTTGGGAGAGAGAATGTACATGGCAATCCAGAGGGTTCTTATCAAAGATTATGGATCCTGTGTGTTAATTGGAACGGATGTGCCGGAAATTAAGCAGGCAGATTTAGATTATGCATTTCGTCTGTTAGATGTGCATGACATTGTTCTGGGACCAACGCAGGACGGTGGATATTATCTTGTAGGTATGAAGAAGCCAGTGAGAGAGGTGTTTGAAAAACAGACTTACAGCCATGCAAGTGTTTTGGAAAATACAGCAAAAGCAGCTTTTGAGGCTGGTTATACAGTTGGTTTTGCAAGAACGCTTCATGATATAGATGAGAAAGAAGATATTAGTAAATTTCGAAACCGGATGCGTAAAACTCTGGAATTGCAGAAAAGTGAGACTGGACGTTATCTTCTGAAAAAACAGAAGATTTCTGTTATTGTTCCGATTTATAATGAAGAATCCACGATAAAATCACTGCAAAAACAGTTGATTCCTCTTCTGGACAAATGTGAAATTCTCTTTGTAGATGGCGGAAGCAAAGACCGGACATTGTCAATGATTGATTCCAGGTTCCGTGTACTTCATTCAGAAAAAGGCCGGGCAAATCAAATGAATCTGGGAGCAAAAGAAAGTTCCGGGGATATTTTGTTTTTCCTGCACAGTGACAGCGAGCTTCCGAAGCATCCGCTGGCGGAGATTCGTTATGTGATGAAAGACCATCTGGCAGGGTGTTTTGGAATTGCATTTCATTCAAAGCATTTCTTTATGTGGACGTGCCGTGTCATTTCCAATCACCGGATCAAAGACCGTAAGGTCATGTTTGGAGATCAGGGAATCTTCATAGACAGGGAGTTGTTCTTTGAGGCGGGAATGTTTCCGAACCTTCCGATCATGGAGGATTATCAGTTTTCACTGACTCTTAAGGAAATGGGCGTAAAACTTGGAATCGCAAAGCACAGGATTTATACATCTGACCGCAGATTTCCCAAGAAGACGATCCCGAAACTTAAGGTTATGTGGAAAATGAATCGGCTTCGCAAGATGTATCGGGACGGGGTACCAATTGACCGAATATCAAAGATGTACCGAGACGTAAGGTAAAATATAGCAGTGGATTTCAAGAAATAAAAATATCAAGGTAGAGGAAAAATCTATGGAGCGGATCAGAGGTCTGGAAGAATATGTGAAAAATAAAGAGTACAGAGAAGCACTGGGATTGCCAAAAGAGAAGACGGAAAATTACGAATTGCTGGCACAGGGAGAGTATAATATTAATTATGCATTTACACACCCTGTGACAGGAAAGAAACTACTACTTCGTGTGAATTGTGGAAGCCAGATGCATCTGGAGCATCAGATTGAATATGAAGCACATGCGTTAAGGTTAATGGAAGGCTCTGGCAGGACGCCAAAAGTGCTTTATGTAGATGGTAGCAAAAAAATATTGGAGCATGGCGTTCTGGTCATGGAATACCTTCCGGGTCATGCAATGGATTATCATACAGAATTGATGCTGGCAGCCCCATGTCTGGCAGATATTCACAGTGTCCCGATTCCAGAGGGTGAAGAAATCCTTATACACCCACAGAATCCATTGAAAGCGATTCTGGAGGAGTGCGAGGAGATGTTCAAGGTCTATCTGGAATCACCATTAGGAGATGGAGAGAAAAAAATATATATTCGTGAACTTTTGGATCTTGGCTGGAAACGGGAAGCTGAAATCCAGCTTGAAAGTGGTTATCAATGCTGCATTAATACAGAACTAAATTCTACGAATCTCCTGATCAACGGGGAAGGAAAGTCCAATTACCTGATTGACTGGGAGAAGCCGCTATTTGGTAATCCCGCCCAGGATCTGGGACATTTCCTGGCACCTACGACTACATTCTGGAAGACAGATGTCATTCTTACTTCAGAAGAGATGGAGAAGTTTATTGATGCATACATCAAAGCGGTAGGAAATCGGTTTAAGACAGATATGATCCGGGAGCATACTCATGCATTTATCCCAATCACATGTCTGCGCGGGATTACATGGTGTGCTATGGCATGGGTTCAATACCAGCAGCCGGATAAGTTGATTTTCAATGAATCCACATTCAAAAAGTTGAATGCATATCTGGATATGGACTTCTTAAAAAATATACGGGCTTATCTGGAGCCGTAAATATTCTTGAAAATGACACGAAAGGAGAAAGATTATGGAGAAAAAGGAAATTGCAGAGTTATTTATGAAAGGAATTGATTGCTCACAAGTTGTAGTTGGAGCATTTGCAGAGGAGCTTGGAATTACAACAGAGGAAGCTTACAAGATGTCGGCAGCATTTGGAGGCGGTATGGGTCTTGGTGAGACTTGTGGTGCTGTTGTCGGAGCAATGATCGTTCTTGGATTAAAATATGGACACTGCGAAGTGGAGCATATGGGGCAGAAGGATATTATGAATGCAAAACGTGCAGAATTTTTACAGAGATTCCAGGAAAAATATGCTGTCTGTAATTGTAAAGGGCTGTTAAAGCATGATATTTCCAAGCCGGAAGAGATGCAGAAGATTCTGGATGAAGGATTGTTATTTGATTTCTGTCCGGAAGTCGTAAAAGATAGTATCACTATACTAAAAGAGATATTCTAGCAGAGATATGAAGAGGTTTTTATGGATGAGATAATTAATGATTTTCATGATCTGGATCAGATACCTGTGTTTCAGACACAGATTGATCCAGAGATGATGAATACAGCAGACAGGTTGGAAGTGCTTCAGATGAATATTGGCCGTGTCTGTAATCTGGCGTGCAAGCATTGTCATGTGTGTGCAGGACCGAACCGGACGGAAGTGATGTCCCGGGAAGTGATGGCGGATTGTATTCAATTTGCAAGAGAACAACAAGTGCAGACCATTGATATTACAGGGGGAGCGCCGGAGATGAATCCGGATTTTGAATGGCTTGTTACAGAGGCATGTAAAGTCTGTAGTCATGTGATCGTGCGAACCAATCTGACAGTTCTGTTGAATCCGGAATATGAACATTTGATTGAATTTTATGCCAGACAGAAAGTAGAAATTGTATGTTCCCTGCCTTATTATAGGGCAGATCAGATGGATCGAGTACGGGGAACCGGTACATTTGACGGGGCAATACAGGTATTACAGAAATTAAATACACTTGGTTATGGAAAGAATCCTGAGTTGGTGCTGAACATGGTGTACAATCCGGCGGGAGCCTTTTTCCCACCGGATCAGACTGCTATGGAACTAGAGTATAAAGAGCATTTGGAAGCAGATTTTGGAATTGTGTTCAATGCCCTGTATACACTTTACAACAATCCAATGGGACGATTTGGAGCATTTCTCCGAAGATCCGGGAATCTTTCAGGGTATATGAAGAAGTTGTATGATGCTTTCAACCCGGCAACGGTGGAAGCTTTGATGTGTCGTTTTCAGATTTCGGTAGATTATGACGGAAAGCTGTATGACTGTGATTTTAACCTGGCAGCAGGGCTTCCGATCTTTTCGAAGGAGACCATAGCTGATTGGATAGGAAAACCTTACACAGCCCGGAAAATCCGGATGGATAAACACTGTTATGCCTGTACAGCAGGAGCCGGTTCAAGCTGAGGCGGCGCAACAGACTAAGCAGGCTGCTTAAAAAAGAAAAATTATGAATAAAAAGAGGAAAATGCAACAAAATGTTTCTTGCATTTTTCTCTTTTTTCGCGTATGATAATAATCACTCTAATTTATCTGAGAAAACTTCTGCCAGGTCGAAGAGAATCAGAATTTGTCACAATATGAAATCACACCGATAATTCCAAAAAAGTAATACAGATAGGAGGAATGCGGATGGGCGAAAGGGAAGGTTACGAGGTGCTTCGCCTGATTGAACATAATCAAAAATGTTATATCAGCTCTGATTATGTAGAAGGAAAGTCACTTATTCAGTGGTTGAAATATCACCCGAACCTTACAAAAAAACAATTATTTTTATGGATCCGTGATCTTGCAGATCAACTGGAGTGCATACATAAGTGCCGGGGAAACCCTTGTTACCAGTATGTGAATCCGTACAGCGTGATCGTCACGGAGGATATGACACTACATTTTCTTGATATGAGTGTGGAATCCAATGAAAAAATGCTGGTTCAGATGAATCGAAGAAGTGTGAGGGAGAACTTTCTTCCACCTGAAGTCAATTATTATCAGGCTGCCAGCATTGAATTAGATATATACGGACTAGGCAGGACAATTCAGTACCTGTTGTCAGTAACAGATCCGATCCCGGAACTAACCAGACGGGAGACGGTAAAGTTTCAAAAAATAATATCCAGATGCCTGGATGGGCATTCAAAACGGGCATTTAAGCAGATGTCCGAAATTCAAAAAGAAATTCCAAATGTAACAGAGAAGAAAAGTAAAGATAGACGAATATGGACGAAAAAAAGAACGGTTATGGCAATGATAAGTATTTGTGTATTCGTAGCCGCAGTAAGTGTCCGGGTTATTCAGAAAAAAGGAGATGAGAAGAACACAGAACTTAAGATGGAAAGTTCAGACGGTTTAAATATGTCAGAAGTTTCAGAGCGCGAAGCATTCGTAGAAGCGCAGAGATCCATGGGATTGTTGTATTTTCTGGAGTTGGAAGATTACGAAAAAAGTATTCAGGCATTTGAAGATGCCAGGGAAGATCAGATGTCGGAAAATCTGGCTGCATTAGTGCGGTATGTGGCTGGGATAGAAGATAAAGAGAGCAGCAATGAGAAAAAGGAATATGCAAATGAAAAGAAAATAGAGAACATATTCAGGAAAATCGAGGAGTGGATGCCGGACGATTCAAGGCTGGATTATGAGCGCTGTCTGATTCGGGGCTATGCAGTGGAGGAATCGGAAGAACATGCAAAAGCAATCTTAAGAATTGGTAAGAAAATTCTGGATGAGAAGCCAGAGGAGAGACTGGTAAAAGAATGTACTTCTTATATGGCTTCTGCGGCTGAAACGGCAAGGGACTGGGATATGGCTTTGGAAATGTATACAGATATGCTTGAGTGGGAAGAGGAGCCGAAGAAAGAAGATATTTATCAGAAGCTTGTGAAAATACAGGGAGAAAAAGGCTTAAAAGATCAGGCACTTGAAATATGCAGGAAAGGAGCGGAAGAATTAAAAGATTCAAAGCAGCTTAGAATTCTTTATATGCGTATGCAGTGTTCAGATTCAGATATTTCCAGAGAAATCTGTGCACAGACAGTAAAAGAGTATTTGAATCAAATCCCGGAAATTAAGGAAGAAACAGAATTTCAAAAATTGGCACAGGAATACGGAATAGTCATGGAAGGAGAAAATGTATGGGTAGGAAGATAAGAACCGGAGCGTTATTGATGTTAGTCCTGGCAATGATTTATACACAGCAGGCAGTTATTTATGCGCAGAATGAGGCAGAAAAAAACATGAAAAAGACAACAGAATCGGAAAATTCAGATGGAACTAATGGAGAAGACAAGGAACAAGAGAAGCCAGGAGGGGAAGAAGGGGATAAGGAACAAGAGAAGCCAGGAGGGGAAGAAGGGGATAAAGAACAAGAGAAGCCAGGAGGGGAAGATGAAGACAAAGACAAGGAACCGGAGCAGCCCGAGATTAAGAGATATGAGCTGGAAATCTCCAAGGCTGATGGAAAAAATGGATATTATCTATCAAAGCCGTCCGTTATGATCACACATAATGGCGCCTATGGAACAACTGTGTACGAATTAAAACATGGGGAAGATACTTTGCTACAGGGGAGAATAAAATACATAGTATCACAAGAAGCAGAAGAGCAGAAAACCAAGATTTCTCTTGAGGGGGAAGTATTTGAGGAAGGAAAAAATATTTTACATGTCTTTATGGAAGATGAAGAAGGCAATGTGATTCCGGAATATGATGAGACAATAGAAATACGGATAGATACACAAAGTCCGACAGTGACCTTGGAGGCGCCGGAAGGATTTTCTACCTGGTATCAGAAGGAAGCGTGGATTCGTGTGGTATCAGAAGATGGTGCATGGGGAAGCCAGGTTGATACGGTTACATGTTATGTTGGGAATAAAATTATTGGAAAATCAAAGGAGAATCAGTCAGAGTTTTTAATCACACAGACTTCAAAAAGTGGAGAAGGTGTGCCGGTAACAGTGACTGTCACAGATCAGGCAGGTAATAAAACGGAGAAAACGCAGAAGTTATTCATTGACAGTCTGGCACCGACAGTAAGTTTAACAGGGGCAGCCGATTATCTGATTACCAGTCAGCCCGTGACGATAGAATACCAGGCAACTGATGAAAATAAATTAGAAAGCTGTCGGGCAGTGATTGATTATGAAAAACCGGAAGGAGAGAAAAAAACGGAGGTCATAGATTCGGAAGAAAAGTGGAGTTTAAAGAACGGATCCGCAAGTCTTGTAAAGACATTTCAGGAAGATGGAATCTATAAAACCAGTGTACAGGCTGTGGATAAGGCAAAACAGAAGTCAGAACATTTCCTGCAATTTATGATTGATACTAAGAATCCAGTGATAAAGATGGTGGACGAACTGCAGGGGAAGTATCTGAAAAAGTTTTCATGGGATTATCCGGTGGATGTATTTATCAAGGACTTTACGACATTTGTCCATCAGATCCAGATGGACGGAAGGTTATATCCGATTGGGACAGAGATTGATACGGAGGGGCGTCATACTTTACAGGTAAATGCCATAGATGCCGCAGGAAATGAAGCGGTGGCAAGAGCGGAATTCGTAATAGATCACACACCTCCGAAGATTCAGTTTTATCAGGTAGAGGAAGGGGCACAGTATGAAGGAATCCTGAACTTTCAAGTAGATTCCAGAAAAAAAGAAGACTGGATAGAAGAAGTGTTGATTAATGGAAAAAGGCAGACATTAAAAAAAGAAGACGGGAAGTATACATTTCAGATTACAAATCCAGGAGAATATGAAGTAAGCGTGACAGCAGCGGATCTGGCAGGGAATGAAGCAGAAGAAGATATATCATTTGAAATCGTTCCAGAGAAGACGATATTGGAAAAGGCGGCAGCGCCAATTCAAAAAATATTATCTGGAAAGACAGAAAAGGAGCAGAAAAATCGGCAAGGAGAAAAAGAAAACCGTCATTTTGCCATGTTGAAATGGATTGTGATTGGAAGTATAATAACAATACTATTAATAATGACTGGTGTGGTATTGTGTAGACGCAAAAAAGACAGTGCGAAAGAGGAACAGGCAGACGAAGAATAATATATAAAGGTTCATAAAAGGGAGGATGCCGGGTAACCGCTAAGCGGCACCCGGCACGTATTATGAAAAAGTTTATTCAAAATGTATTACTGAACTTCTGTTGTTGATGATTTTATTATATGTAAGAGTTGTGGAGAAACAATGTTAAAGAGATGAAAGAATTTTAAAATAAACATGAACAAACTATGAACGTAAGGAAGTTTATTATTTCTTAATAAAATTCACAGAATTGTTAGCACTCGATGAAAAAGAGTGCTGATTTTCTATTGACTTTTAAAAAGCAAGGGATTATCATAGATTTAATCGGGGAGATTTCAAGATTTTGTATTTGCTTACTTATGAGTAAGTTCATGTAGGTTTCGATTTTATCCCTGGCATCAAAAACACAAATGATTAAATCAGCTTAAAATATCAGAAACAGGAGTGATTAGAATGGAAGTAAAAAAAGGTAGTCTTTCAATCAGCAGTGAAAACATTTTCCCAATTATTAAAAAATGGGTATATTCTGACCATGACATTTTTGTCAGAGAGATGATTTCCAATGGCTGTGATGCCATTACAAAATTGAAAAAACTGGATGTAATGGGTGAATACCAGTTACCAGATGATTATAAGGCATCAATTCATGTAGAAGTGAATCCGGAAGAGAAGACTTTGAAGTTCATTGATAATGGTCTTGGTATGACAGCAGAGGAAGTTGAAGAATATATTACTCAGATTGCATTTTCAGGAGCTACAGAGTTCCTTGAAAAATATAAAGACAAGACAACAGAAGACGATATGATCGGTCATTTCGGACTGGGATTCTATTCTGCATTCATGGTTGCAGATGAAGTTCATATTGACACATTATCTTACAAAGACGGAGCAACACCGGTACGCTGGGTAAGTAATGGTGGAACGGAATACGAGATGACAGAAGGAGACAAGCAGACTGTAGGATCTGAGATTACATTGTATCTGAACGATGATTGTCTGGAGTTTGCGAACGAGTATCGTGTAAGAGAAGTTATCCAGAAGTATTGTTCCTTTATGCCGGTAGAGATTTTCTTATCAAAGGCAAATGCAGAGCCCGAGTATGAGACAATTGACGAGACAGACCTGAAAGAGGACGATGAGGTTGTTGAGCACATTCATGAAGATGCCAAGACCGAAGAAAAAGAGAATGAAAATGGTGAAAAAGAAGTTGTAGAAGTATCACCTGCAAAAGATAAAGTAAAGATTAAAAAGCGTCCGGAATCCTTAAGTGATATTCATCCGCTCTGGACAAAACATCCGAATGAGTGCAGTGATGAGGACTACAAAGAGTTTTACCGCAAAGTATTTCTGGATTATAAAGAGCCGTTGTTCTGGATCCATCTGAACATGGATTATCCGTTCAACTTAAAAGGTATCCTGTACTTCCCGAGAATTAATACAG
>ERZ1673739.2864-NODE-2864-length-13144-cov-12.631446_pt1 | contig 13144 bp, 10 predicted proteins | sample MGYA00580210_ERZ1673739 | MGnify/ENA primary metagenome ERZ1673739 (study PRJEB41218, sample SAMN15661749) | gut metagenome | host: Homo sapiens | place: Canada: London | collected 2015-08-20/2019-03-30 | study: EMG produced TPA metagenomics assembly of...
TCTCTTGCCTGGAAGAAGATATCCGGGTTCTGAGCAGAACCTCTCTGGCATGGATGATTCGGGTTCAGAGCGTTTTTACGGAACTCTGCGATCGCATCCATATCAGCCATATCTTTCAGATCTTCATAATCCCATGTTTCGATCTTCTGGATCTCATGAGATGTACGGAAACCGTCAAAGAAGTTGATGAACGGAACTTTTCCTTTGATAGCTGCAAGATGAGCTACCGGTGTAAGGTCCATAACCTCCTGTACAGAAGACTCGCAAAGCATTGCGCAGCCTGTCTGACGGCATGCCATAACGTCAGAATGATCTCCGAAAATGGAAAGTGCGTGAGAAGCAAGTGCACGGGCAGATACGTTGATAACGCCCGGAAGCTGCTCTCCTGCGATCTTGTAAAGGTTCGGGATCATCAGAAGAAGACCCTGAGATGCTGTGTAGGTAGTTGTAAGGGCACCGGCTGCCAGAGATCCGTGAACTGCACCTGCAGCACCAGCCTCGGACTGCATTTCAGTAACCTGTACTTCCTGTCCAAAGATGTTCTTTCTTCCCTGGGTTGCCCACTCGTCTGTAGCTTCAGCCATAACAGATGAAGGGGTGATCGGGTAAATAGCAGCTACATCAGAAAAAGCGTATGATGCATGAGCGGCTGCATGATTACCATCCATGGTTTTCATCTTTCTTGCCATAGTTTTCTTTTCCTCCTTAAAGGTATGATGAAAATTATTTCTAGACTGTTATCCAGTCTAAAATTCCATTTCTGATTATATCATATTCCTGTGATATTGTCCAACCGGATTCTGGATTTTTTTGCATACAACAAAGGAGCGGCTCCTGTCCGCGTCCTTCACAGCAGCCTGGGCAAAATACATTCCTGTTCACCTTCGGTGACAGCATTTTGCCCTTTCCGTGCCATAATACGCGCCTGAAGCAGACCGCTCCCTTTTTATTTATCCTGACTGCTTACATCAGCAGCTTCAATTGATTTCACTCTGTCCGCACAGTCACATACTGTCGAAAAGTTCCTGAAGAGTTTTACGCTGAAAAAGCTTCCACAGCTCTTTCTGGATCTCCACAAGCTCTCTGTGAACAAGGCAGGGCGTTTTATCCCTGTTATCTCTGACGCAGTGATACTGGGGATCCATACATTCTATGATCATAAGTTCCGGATCAATGGCTGTATAAATATCAAACAGCGTGATCTCCCCCGGCGTCCGGTTCATGGAATAACCTCCATGGACTCCTCTGTAGCCTCTGACGAGCTTTGCTTTCTGAAGTTTTTTCAGGATTTTGTAAGCAAAAGGCGCTGTAATCTCCTCACGCTCACAGATTTCTCCGACACTGAGCCGCTCCGCACCTGAAAGTGCGCGGATCACTCGTACTGCATAATCACATTCTCTTGTAATCAACATATCTTTTCCCTCTCTACTGTCTCTTATGTCCGTCGCTGCTGTCACTGATCAAAGCCTGCAGTTTTTCTGAATATTTCCTTGGCAGCTTACTACCGGGATGCTATGTTCCCAATTATAGCAATTTGTTTGTAAAAATTCAACAATTTTTAAAAATACCCTGTATTAGATGCAATAATAATCTGCTATTTTTCTGCAAAGATCAACAGAATACCAAAAGCCAGGATCACAACGCCCAGTATTCTTCTGAGCCATACTCCCGCGGCGGCATATCTGGGATTTTTTATTGCCCGGTCCACATAACTGTAGCCGATCCCCGTTCCTACCAGAAGCACACTGTGACCCACCGCATAAAGCACCATAAGCAAAACGCCCCACCAGGCATTCTGCCCCAGCTCCGCAACAAGCGCCAGCAGGGCAACCATTACCGGGATCGCACAGTGGGAAGCAAACACGCCGCCCAGAGCTCCTGTAAAAAATGCGCCGATGTAACCTTTTTTCGTCATGTGCTCTGATATGTGGATATGGGGAATCAGACTGATGACGCCAAATACCTGAAGAGCCATCAGTATCATAAGAATCCCCATAAGAATTGTCCACCAGTGCCCTGCCTCATGCATCCGATGTCCGATAAAGGATGCCACTGAGCCAAAAATACCAAAAGTCACTGCCATTCCCGAAGCCATGGAAAGCGACAGGCAGACTGCTTTTTTGCGGTCTGCTTCCACAGCCCCCACACAGGCCAGCAGCATGGGTACCGAGGCAAGAGAGCAGGGGGTAAAAGAGGTAAGGATCCCTGCCACAAGACTCAGCACAGGCGCTGCCCAGAGATTTTGTGTCATCATCTCTGTAAGCGTATTTATGATTTCAGTCATAAACAACTATCTCCCTTCTATGAAATACAGCCATATTTTCTGTTCATTTCCTTTTAAAAGTTGATTATAGCAGTGTCCTGTTGATTTTTCAAGAAAATAACTCTTGCAAAATCCAGACTTTACGGTACAATGGGAATGAGCTGCAAAAACAGCATCCTGATAAAATGTAAAACCGAAACCGTAACGAAGAAAAGAGGTACTTTATGATTTCAGCAAATAACATCACTCTGAGGGTTGGAAAAAAAGCCCTGTTTGAAGATGTCAACATCAAATTTACAGAAGGAAACTGCTACGGTCTCATTGGCGCCAACGGCGCAGGAAAATCTACTTTTCTGAAGATCCTGTCCGGACAGCTTGAGCCCACCAACGGCGACATTGTGATCACACCGGGACAGCGTCTTTCTTTCCTGCAGCAGGATCACTTTAAATACGACTCCTATCCTGTTCTGGATACAGTTATTATGGGAAACTCCAGACTGTATGAGATTATGAAGGAAAAAGAAGCCATATATGCAAAGGAAGACTTTACAGATGAAGACGGCATCCGCGCCAGCGAGCTGGAAGGTGAATTTGCGGAAATGAACGGATGGGAAGCAGAATCTGACGCCGCAACCCTTCTGAACGGTCTGGGCATCGAAACAGAATTCCATTATTCACAGATGTCTGACCTTACAGGAAGCCAGAAAGTCAAGGTTCTTCTGGCTCAGGCGCTTTTCGGCAACCCGGACATCCTTCTTCTGGATGAGCCTACCAACCACCTGGATCTTCCTGCTATTGAGTGGCTGGAAGAATTCCTGATCAACTTTGACAATACGATCATCGTAGTTTCCCATGACCGTTATTTCCTTAATAAGGTCTGCACTCACACTGCCGACATTGACTACGGCAAGATCCAGCTTTATGCAGGAAACTATGATTTCTGGTTTGAATCCAGCCAGCTTCTTATTAAACAGATGAAAGAAGCAAATAAAAAGAAAGAAGAAAAGATCAAGGAGCTGCAGGAGTTTATCTCCCGTTTCAGCGCCAACGCCTCCAAGTCCAAGCAGGCCACTTCACGTAAACGTGCTCTGGAAAAAATCCAGCTTGACGATATGCGTCCTTCAAGCCGTAAGTATCCTTATATCGACTTCCGTCCAAACCGTGAGATCGGAAACGAAGTCCTTATGGTGGAAAACCTTTCCAAAACAATTGACGGTGTAAAGGTCCTGGACAACATCTCCTTTACCCTCGGACACGATGACAAGGTAGCCTTTGTAGGCGCTAACGAGCAGGCTATCACCACTTTCTTCCGCATTCTTATGGGAGAGCTGGAACCGGATGAAGGAAATTACAAGTGGGGCGTAACAACCTCCCAGGCTTATTTCCCAAAAGACAGCACTCAGGAATTTGACAATGATCTGACTATCACAGACTGGCTGACCCAGTATTCTGAGATTAAAGACGCCACCTATGTCAGAGGCTTCCTGGGACGTATGCTTTTCCCGGGCGAGGACGGAGTAAAACGCGTCAAGGTTCTTTCCGGTGGTGAAAAGGTGCGCTGTCTGCTTTCCAAGATGATGATCTCCGGCGCAAATATCCTTGTTCTGGACGAGCCTACCAACCATCTGGATATGGAATCCATTACTGCTCTGAACAACGGACTGATCAAATTCCCGGGAGTTATTCTTTTCACCTCCCATGACCATCAGTTTGTTCAGACAACAGCCAACCGTATCATGGAGATTCTCCCTGACGGAAAACTCATTGACAAGATCACAACCTACGACGAGTATCTTGCCAGTGACGAGATGGCAAAGAAACGTCATGTATTTGAGATCAATGAGGAAGACGCTTCCGACAACTAAACACTTTATAACATTCATCTGTACTGCAAAAACGGCAGGCACCACTTACAAAGTGATGTCTGCCGTTTTTCCCCGGGTTACTTCCAGAAGACTTTTTACCGGAACCTTCAAAGTCAGACCGATACGCCCGCCGCTTATATAAATTTCCTCAAAACTTTCCGCTGAGGAATCAAACACTGTGGGATATGCTTTTTTCATTCCCAGAGGGCTGCAGCCGCCTCTTACATAGCCTGTGATCTTCAGGATATCCTTTACATGGATCATGTCCACTGTTTTTTCTCCAACTGCCTTTGCCGCAGCTTTTCTGTCAACCTCTTTCTGGATCGGTACCACGAACACGTAATACCCTCCGCTTTTTCCTTCCATTACCAAAGTTTTAAAGGACTGCTCATAAGGAGCGCCCACAAGATCCGCGCTGTGGATCCCGTCTATAAATTCATCACACTCATAAGGAAATGCCTCATAGGAAATCTTTTTTCTTTCCAGCATCCTCATAGCGTTTGTCTTAGCCTCTTTTGCCATTTCGTCTGTCCTTTCCGGCCTTTCTTTCTGTAATTTTCTTCCATGGAAGAATACTTTCTCTGTCTTCCTCTTCCATCATTTCTCTGAGGATTTCCTCATCAAGCTCATCCTCGTCAATGGGGTCGTCATAATAATCATATCTGTCTTTTTCTTTCAGATCCGCATAAAATTCTCTTTCCCGCCAACTGTTGGAATATCCGTCCAATTCATCAGAAAATTCCTGCGGATTCTTCTGTTCCGGCTGATCTACCCGGATGGTATAGGTCTTTTTTCTTCCGGGATTCATACTGTAAGATGATCGTCCGCAGGAATCATCGTACGCATAAGAATCAAGGGGCAGATCAATCTCCGGATCCTTTGTCCGTCTTGGACGATACACAATAGTTTTGTCCGGATCCAGTCCGTACTCATCCACAATACGGCGTTTCCTGTCTTTTTCCCCAACCTGAATATCCACCGGAGTATGCCTTCTGGATGAACTTCTGTTTTCTGAATAATTTCTCCTTGCCGAAGAATCTCTTTTTTCCGAAACATTTCTTCTTTCATTTCTTTTTTCAGAGACTGTCGGCTGTCCCTTTGTATGTTTCTCAAACACATCTTCCTGAACTCTTTTTCTTCTTGCCGGAGACTCATAATACATTTCTTCTTCAATGTCCGGGTACAGATCATATTCTTCCTCCCGGCGGTGTTCCTTTTTGCCCCGGCTGGCAGAAGCTTCATATTCTTCTTCATCCTCTTTATATCTGCTGCGGTTTGTCGCAAACTGGATCAGCATACCCAGAACAGCAAAGGCTGCGCTGAGCCCTATCCCATAAGGAAAATCTGCCAGTCCCCCGATCTTTGCCAGAGACATTCCTGCCATTGCGCCGCCAAGAAGGCTGGTTCCTACAATGATCACTTCTTTTGCCCACTTCATGGCAAGAGTTCCCAGTCCTGCTCCTGCAAGAAGACAGATAAAAAACATCAGAGAAGTTGTCGGGTGAAGAACATAAACGGCAATTCCCAGGCCAAGTCCTGCTCCCAGAACAAAAATCCCCACCTTATAACTTACAAATACAAGAACAGCCAGCACAACGCCTACTCCGGCTCCGATCGCAAGCCGCACTGTATTATCACTGACCTCCATAAAAAACGAGGCTCCATATCCAAGTGCCGCTCCGATAACAAAAGCAAAAAGCATCATCCAGAAACGGAGAAGCCTGTACCCCAAAATACAATTTATCACACCAAATACCAGCAGGATTCCAAATCCTATCAGCTGTATGTCTGTTACTGCTGAAGCTGACCGGAACCGTTCTATCATATCCATTCCCCTCAGCAGGATATCCAGAATGCTGTTCATACTCTTTTTTCCTCCTTTATGTTATGTGTCAGAACATAAAATACATGGTTTTCATATTTTCCAGAAGTCCGTAATGATACTCCACAGACTCCAGCCCATAAAGCTGAAGATAATACTCTGCCACACGATCAATATAACTCTCCTGTATCCATTCTCTGTAAGCTTCATTATACGCTTCCTGCGTGCTGAATTTGAATCTCACCACAGCCGCGCCATTGTCCAGACGCATTTTACAATAGCTGTAAAGAGCTTCTGTATCATAGGTGTCAAAACAGCCCTGATTCAGCACATAAAAATTTTTGTCCACTGCTGTACATTCCGGTACGGGAAATTCTTCTGATGCCGTATAAATCTCCCGGTACTCATCAGGAAACGGACAGAGATAATCATACAGAGTTGTTTTGTGCTCCACAAACTGAACCGCATCCCCTTCCAGAAATTCCGGCTGATCTCCATTTGTGGCATCCACATAATAATACTGTCCGTCAAGCAGCACAATATTCCATGCATGTCCCTCCGTGCTGCCCTTTGTGCTTCCCTCCACATAAATGCAGGGGATCCCCAGTCTCTCCAGAAAATACTGGACTGATCTTGCATACCCGGCGCACACTGCCTGCTTTTTCCAGAAAACTCCTGCCAGATTCTGGTCATGATCAGATGAGACATACTCCGTCGTATCGATCAGATATGTATAAACTGTTTTGACCTTTTCATAATCATCTGCATTTTCCGGTATCATTGCAGTCATTTCCTGATATCCCTGCTCCATGGCAGCCTGAATCTCCTGAACTTCCTGGTCCGTATAAGTATATCCGGGCGAAAACAGGCTGTAATCCTCTCCCGGATACGTGGTCCGGTAAACAGCCTCCCTGTTGTGGATCCAAAAAAGCTCCGGATGATCCTTCAGAACAGCATGGTATGCTCTGTCGATCACCTCATCCTCCGAAGAAGTCAGATAAAATTCTTCTTTTCTCTCCCGGATACCCTGGAGCATCTGTCTGTAAATAACTTTTTCCTGATCTCTCAGAAGCTGAAAATAGTATTCCTGATGACCTTCCTCTGTCTGCGCAGTCTCCTGCTCCCGAAGTTTTTTTACCTGTTCCGGTTCCTGATCAAACACGGCTCTGGCTGCATCTGCCATCTGTTCCAGCCCTGTTTTTTCCTTCTGATCACCTACGGTTCTCTCTTTCTGCGATATCCCGAATATAAGGCCGGCAACGATCAGAAGCAGAAATAGCAGAAAAAGGAGCTTGGGAAAACGCCTTTTTTTCATTTGTTTCTCCTTTTGAAAAATCATGCCCATGCGGCTTTCATTTTTCCGCATGGGCATATGTTACGCTGCGTGTAAACAGTAACTGACTGATTTCTCTGTCAGCTCTTCCGTGTCAGTCTTCAAAAATAACCTCTATATCCTCAAATTCCTCTGCCTTTGAGGTACTCTGAGTAACTGAAATATTCTGGTCAAGGATTCCCTGAAGCGTATCTGTCACCTCAACATTGCCTGTTTCCCGATCTTCTTCGGACACTACAGTCTGCTCATCCTCTTCCATATCCTCAAAAATCACTTCTACATCTTCATCAGAGACAAAGATTTCGTCGCTGCTACCGCTATTTAACACAGCATCAGAAGCGCTGCCTGAAGTAAGATCTTCTGCTGTTCCATTCTGTTCCAGTTTTTCAGGAGCTGAAACGTTTGCTGCAGAAGCTGCGTCACTGAGCATCTGAGTCCGTTCTTCCTCTGTAGGATAAAAATCCGGCTGACGGATATATCGGAAGCTTGCACCGTAAGCCTCTCCTACTGTAACGCCGTTTTTGCTGGAAGAACAATGTACTGCGATCCAGTCTCCTGCATCTGTCTGACCGCAGATAATACCCACATGGTTGTCGCTTCCCGCCTCCGGTCCGCTCTGGAATACCAGATCTCCAGGCTGAGCGTCTTCTTCACTGACCACATTGGCATTGAGCCATTGCTCAGAAGTTCCGTCTCCTACGCTGCTCTGCATTCCCTGGTTCAGATATCCATTGATCACAGACCAGGTAACAAATCCGCTGCAGTCCAGTCCGTAGGCTCTTGTACTTCCTGTACTTGGACTTCCTGCCGCATCTACCTTTTCTGCATTTCCCCAGTTCGCATCCTTACCGATGGCTGTGGATTTGCCGCCCCAGAAATATCCCACCTCTCCAACCAGAGAATATGCTGCTGTGATCACATTTACACGTTCCTCTGAAACATCGTCACCGACACTCTGGCGCACAAAGCCTTTTGCGTCCGTTACAACTGCACAGAGAAGCTTGCAGTCTGTTTCCACATATTTTTTAAGGATATCTCTCTGATCCTGAGGAATCTTGTTTTTCTTTATGTAAGTATTAATATGATAATTTCCATAGGAAACATGAGAAAGATTCTCCTCATCTCTCACGATCGGATTCATTTCTGCAAAAATTTCCGCCAGTTTGTTTTTTGAAGAGGAATCCATTTGAAACTCCTTAACGCCGCTCTGACTCTCTTCATAAACATAAACAGCAAGAATATCCTGCCAGTTTCTCACCAGAAGGGAATCCGAAGAAGCCGTCTGACCGTTTTCACGGGTATCACTGGCATCTGTCAGGCCATTCTTTTCTTTATATTCCCTTTCAATCTGATCCATCACAGAAGCGAAATCCTCTGAAAAAGTAAGCTGATAATTATTTTTCAGACTGTCCAGATAAAACTCTCTTCCTGCATGAAGATTGGATACCATACTTGTGTAATATACCGGAGTACCTGTCTTTCCTGTTTCAGAACCATCTGAAAATTCCGTCTTATCATCATCCTTGCCTTCCTGTTTTTTAAGAACTTCCATTCTCTTTTCCATTTTTACAAGAATATCGTAATTTGTCACAAGCTTCTTTTCTTCTTCTGTAAAATCATCATAAATCTCACGAAGCTCTTTCAGCTTTTTTTCATGCTTTAATGTAAGCTTTTCCTTTGAAAGTTTATCAATCTCAGCAATCAGAGCTTTTACTGCCTGTTCATCCGGTTCCGGTGTTACGGTTGGCTGAGGCGTTACGGTTGGTTCCGGCCCCGGTGTTACTGTCGGTGAAGGCTGCGGTGTCACTGTCGGATCTGGTTCCGGTGTTACCGTTGGTTCCGGTTCCGGCGTCACGGTTGGCTGCGGTGCTTCTGTAGGCTTCGGAGCCTCTGTCGGCGCAGGCGTTGCAGGTGCCTCTGTCGGTACCGGAGCTACTGTAGGCGCAGGTGTAGCAGGTGCTTCCGTAGGCGCAGGAGCTGTTTCTCCCTGTCCTGAACCGTCTCCGAAATCCGCTGCAGCCTCTGTCCCTTCACTGCCTGCCATTACAGCCGCCGGACTTGACAGAACTGTACCGGAAATCAATGTAATACATAAATATTTTGTCAGATATTTGTTCTTCATTCTGGTTAATATTACTCCCTTCCAAGAACATATCTTTATTCCCCTATATAAAGGTATGCCTTCCTCAATGTCGTTTGCTTACATATGACCGTTTTTATTTTATCATACACTTTTTTCAAAATCAACCGCCGGAGCACAGGCCCCGGCGGTTTTAGTACAAAATTCATATTTTTTTCATATTTTTATATTTCAGAAAACACATACAGGAACTTTTTCCGGCTCCAGTCCCGGACACAGCCGGCACACTCCCCGGAACACCTGACAGCACACATCAAGAATATACCTGATATCATCTGAAATATTCCGTTCTTTTTTCAGATATTCCGCATGTTTTTCCCGAATATACTCTGTAAGCTGTCCAAAGCTCCCAAAGCTGATCTCAGCCGCCTGATACCGTGCCGCTTCGCCATTTCTTATACAGGTCTTCAACCGGTTTTTCAGTTCTTTTTCATAACTGTTATGCTCTACAAGAGATCCGGTAAAGGTTTTATTATGAGGAAAAGTAAAGTAATCGGCAATGTAGTGAAAAATCTCCCCAAGCCTGCGCCAGAACACTCTTTCTCTGTACTGATCCACGCCATCCTCTACCAGGGTCTTCAGTTTTTCCTGTATTTCATCAAAGGTTCCAAAAAACTCATGTCTTTTTGTTACAAAAGACGGTCTGATATCCGGAAGAATGTTTCCCAGGCAAAATGCCTTTCTGTGTGACTGAAGACTCTCAGAAACCGTCATCTGATCAGCCAGATATCTGGCCAGCAGTATATGTGATTTTTTCCTCAATTTCGTATTCTCTCTTTCATAAAAAACAGTTTACTGCAACCACTGTTCACTATAACAGAAAATCTCAGCTTTTACAAATAAAGTTTTTATAAAATCTGTAAACTGTTTTTTATTTGCATATCCAGAGCTTTTGATATACATTCGCCAAAACTGCCGGGGAAACAGCTCTGTTTCCTCCCGGCAGTTCTTCAAAATATCACGGATTACAGTTCTGACAGGGAGAATAGCCCTGTTGTACCAGCTCATCCCTTGTTCCCGTCATCTCCATTTTGTTTTTTTCTTTCATCTGATTTACACTGTGACAGTCCGGACGGTGAAATTTTCCTGTATTCACATTAAGGATATAAGTAGCCTCAGCTGCGCTTTTATCTGTGAAAGTCTCCTGTTCTGAAGATGAAAATGTTTCTTCTGTTCCCGCGCTGAGTTCCGGACTTTCCTGCGCAGAAAAGTCCTCTGTTTCCTCCCAGCTGTCTCCGGTACTGTAATCAATCCCCACTCCCGGCTGGACATTATAGCAATATACATTAAAAAGAACTCCTTGACCGCCGTCCTCTACAGACTGTGCTTCCATCTGAACGCCTGATGCCACCAGATCATCGCCGTTATATAAGGGAGTCACTCTGTAAAGCACATGGTTCCCGGTTTCGCGGATATAATCTGCAGTCATATCCTCAAAAGGCAGCATCCCTTCTACATTCATATACCTGGTCCCGGTGATCAGATTTTCTTCATTGGCGTTTTCCCCGGTAAGCTGATAGCCGATCAAATGACATCTGTTATACAAATATTTTCCATCTACACAATCGTATTTCTGAGTATGCCAGCCGGACGGGCGAACCTGTCCGATCTTTCCCCGTTCCTCTGTGGGCATCAGCTCCTGTCCTATATTTGCAAAAGCAGCTCCGCATCTTCCCAGTGAATCCAGTTCACTGTAGCTTTCAAAAGATTCAAGAGCAAGATCTTCTTCTGTAAATTCCGGAACATTGTCATTGAGTACTGTATAGGCGCTTCCTGTATAAGAAGGAACAGAAGCCAGACCCACCGCTCCATAAACCGTTTCCGGCATCCACAGGTTCCCTGCCGCGTTTCCTGTCAGCAGACCCACAGACAGTATGACGGAAGCTAGAATTTTCTTTAAGTTTTTCATTATACCCGCTCCTTTATGTAAGATTTTACAGTTTTTGCCATTTTGCGGCAAAATCTCTGCAAAAATCCTATCACAGAAGCAGATATTTTGCAATGCATTGGTTCCATAACCGCAAAAAGGGGTACGGAAAATTTCCGTACCCTGCTTTTTACTCTAATAGACTACTGAACACGTATCCTGTCTGGCCTTCATAATCAATCTGAATCCAGTCGCCTTCCTGGCCTGTTTTTTCAACCTGAGTTCCCTCGTCCAGACCACCGATAATCTCTGATTCATCACTGGCTTCCGCTCTGACATTACAGCCTTCTGTAACTGTCATAGTACTGCCGCTCTGTGAATCTGCAGCTGCCGCATCCTCTCCCAGTCCGTTCAGGAATTCTGCAAGACTGCTGTCTTTCTGCTGTGCCGCATCATATTCTGCCTGTACCTCTGCTCTCAGCTTCTGTACATCCTCATTATTCAAAAGGTCTTCCATATAAGAAGAAACTTTTGTATTCTGATCTGCCGCGCCCAGAATTTTATACTTCCCGTCACTGTTTTTTACAACATAGGCATACCCCAGCGAAGGTACCGGTGTGTCAATTCCACTGCAGATATAACTGTAACAGGTATATACTACATAAGAATTATCGTCCAACCCCTTTTTCGTATAGACACTGCCCGGTTCATAAGCTTCAATATAATCCTTGGCATTCGTGATCCTGCTCTCATCTGCTGAAGTCAGATCACTGACCAGAGTTTTTAACGTTGCAATATCTCTTTCCCCTAAAGCCTTGTAGTAGCTCTGCATAAATGCAGTAATGTCTGCATCGCCTTTTTCCAAGGGATTCATGTCTTCTTCTTTATTTCCGTCGTTTGTCTCCCCATCATCTTCCGGAGAAGAAGGATCATTTCCCTGGCTGTTGTCCTGAGCTGTTTTCTGTTCTTTATCAGAAGCACCCTTCCCGCTTCCAACACAGGCACGTACACCAAAGAACAAAACAGCTACGATTACCAGAATAGCGCCGCCAAGCATAAAATAGCGGAGGTTATCTGATAACCATTCCCTGAAATTATCCAAGTTCTTGTCCTCCTTAAATTACAACGCGCCGGAACATCCCCAGTTCCGCGCAAATACACCTGAAGGGAATCGAACCCCCGCACATGGTACCGGAAACCACTGCTCTATCCACTGAGCTACAGGTGCTTTTTACTGTCTGAACCCTTTTTGCGCTCTGTATTTTCTATAAAAATGCTTATTTTTACGCATTTACCAGATATACTCAGAACGACCCCTATATTGTCTTATGTGTATTTAAAGTGTTAATCAGTCGCCATTAGCCCCTTACTGCCATCACCGATTATAATTCTATAATGGGGAAACTATGGGGAATATTAAATACACATCCCATTATGACGAGGAAAGATCATTGTCTTTTCATCACTAACATATTATAAGTGGTTCAACACGATATATATATTACCACATTATTATTCAAAAGTAAAGTTTTTTCTTTTTTCTAAGCAAATCAGGCAATTTAATGGTTACTGTTCAGGAATCTCCTGAAGCAGGTATGTTCATGCATTGGCAGAGCTAATCAACACTTTCGAAAATTCTGAATTCCATTTTTCCGGCTGTTAAAATTATGGCTGCAGTTTCCGGAAATACTATCGGCATGAAGCACAGGGAAGCCAGAATAAGTTTTCTCGGATTTTTGATCATGATTTTTCCGTAAAGCGCCTCGCAGAAATTACCTGTTCCGGATTCCCCGTATGCATTTCCCTTTTATTCAAATTATTTTTTCAAAGGCTTCATCCGGAATAACGAAGTGC
>ERZ1673739.2867-NODE-2867-length-13132-cov-67.500956_pt1 | contig 13132 bp, 9 predicted proteins | sample MGYA00580210_ERZ1673739 | MGnify/ENA primary metagenome ERZ1673739 (study PRJEB41218, sample SAMN15661749) | gut metagenome | host: Homo sapiens | place: Canada: London | collected 2015-08-20/2019-03-30 | study: EMG produced TPA metagenomics assembly of...
GTGCCACAGATTTTTTCGGTTTAATGACATGGGTACTGTTTTGCAGGATCGTTGTGTCGCTCATGTTGTCCTCGTCATTTGTAGGGTCGAGATATTTTTCGTTGTGTTTTATTTCACCTGGCTACGGGCAAACAGGTCGTCGAGCTTCGCTTCGTACTGGTAGTAGTTGATGCTTTCGTACAGCTCGTTGCGGGTTTGCATGGTATCGATGACGCTTTTCTGCGTGCCTTCCTGGCGCAGGACGTTGTAGACATGCTCAGCGGCGCGGTTCATGGCGCGGAACGCTGAAAGTGGGTACAGCGCCATTGCGACATGGGCGCTGCGTAATTCGTCGGTGGTAAACAGCAGTGTTGCGCCAAATTCGGTAATGTTGGCGAGGATTGGCACCTGCACCGCATCGGCAAACTGGCGGTACATGGCGAGTTCGGTAATCGCCTCCGGGAACAACATCTCGGCACCCGCTTCAACATAGGCCTGCGCACGCTCAATCGCCGCATCCAACCCCTCTACCGCCAGCGCATCGGTGCGCGCCATGATCACAAAATCAGGATCGGTTTTCGCATCCACCGCCGCGCGGATCCGATCCACCATCTCTTCTTTCGAGACGATCGCTTTATTCGGACGATGACCGCAGCGTTTCGCACCAACCTGATCTTCAATATGCAATCCTGCCGCACCGGCTTTAATCATCGATTTCACCGTACGCGCCACGTTAAAGGCCGAAGAACCAAAACCGATATCCGCATCCACCAGCAGTGGCAGCGAACAAACGTCGGTGATACGGCGAATATCTGTCAGCACGTCATCAAGAGTAGAAATACCGAGATCGGGCAGCCCCAGCGACCCTGCCGCCACGCCACCGCCGGAGAGATAAATTGCCTGATATCCGGCACGCTGCGCCAACAGCGCATGATTAGCGTTGATGGTGCCAACAATCTGCAATGGATTTTCTTTAGTCAGTGCAGCGCGAAACGCTTTACCTGGAGAGTGTAGAGACATAGCCCATCCTTTGTTATCAACTTGTTATTTTCGTTAATAAAATAAAGCAAGGGGTGTGCCACAATTGCCTTAATAAAATTAAATGTTTAATTTCAATTTGTTAGAGATAACGTCATGAACTAATCCGCAAATATGCGTTTCAGTTAACGTTTCAGGCAATGTTTCACCGCGTTTCATTGCAACAATTATGAAACAAGACTAAACCCAATATTCGGTTTCTTAACTTTGCGGTGCGCTATGGCACATCCACCACGGCTTAATGACGACAAACCGGTTATCTGGACGGTATCTGTAACGCGCCTGTTCGAGCTGTTTCGCGATATCAGCCTCGAGTTTGATCACCTGGCGAACATTACCCCTATTCAGCTTGGCTTTGAAAAAGCAGTGACCTACATCCGCAAGAAACTGGCAAACGAACGCTGTGACGCCATCATCGCTGCTGGCTCTAACGGCGCGTACCTGAAAAGCCGCCTGTCAGTGCCAGTTATTTTGATTAAACCGAGCGGCTACGATGTGTTACAGGCACTGGCAAAAGCCGGAAAGCTCACCTCTTCTATCGGCGTTGTCACTTATCAGGAAACTATTCCGGCACTGGTGGCGTTTCAAAAAACCTTTAATTTGCGCCTCGATCAACGTAGCTACATTACCGAAGAAGACGCCCGCGGGCAGATTAACGAGCTCAAAGCTAACGGCACCGAAGCGGTGGTCGGTGCGGGGCTGATTACCGATCTGGCAGAAGAAGCCGGAATGACCGGAATTTTTATCTATTCCGCCGTCACCGTGCGCCAGGCGTTCAGCGATGCGCTGGATATGACGCGCATGTCGTTACGCCATAACACTCACGATGCCACCCGCAACGCCCTGAGAACTCGTTACGTGCTGGGCGATATGCTCGGTCAATCACCACAGATGGAACAAGTACGGCAGACTATTTTGCTGTATGCCCGCTCCAGTGCGGCGGTGTTGATTGAAGGGGAAACGGGGACAGGCAAAGAGCTGGCGGCCCAGGCGATTCATCGGGAATATTTTGCCCGCCACGATGCGCGACAGGGCAAAAAGTCGCATCCGTTTGTTGCCGTCAACTGCGGGGCGATTGCCGAATCGCTGCTGGAAGCGGAGCTGTTTGGCTATGAGGAAGGGGCGTTTACCGGCTCGCGACGCGGAGGTCGCGCCGGGCTGTTCGAAATTGCCCACGGCGGTACGCTGTTTCTGGATGAGATTGGCGAAATGCCGCTACCTTTGCAGACTCGCCTGTTACGGGTGCTGGAAGAAAAAGAGGTTACTCGCGTCGGCGGGCATCAGCCTGTTCCGGTGGATGTGCGGGTCATTAGCGCCACTCACTGCAATCTGGAAGAAGATATGCGGCAAGGGCAGTTTCGCCGTGATCTGTTTTATCGGCTGAGTATTTTGCGTCTGCAATTGCCACCACTGCGCGAGCGGGTGGCGGATATTCTTCCGCTGGCGGAAAGCTTTTTGAAAGTGTCTCTGGCGGCGCTCTCCGCCCCGTTTTCTGCCGCATTACGCCAGGGATTACAGGCAAGCGAAACCGTGCTGGTGCACTACGACTGGCCAGGCAATATTCGTGAACTGCGCAATATGATGGAACGACTGGCGCTGTTTTTAAGTGTGGAATCGACGCCGGATTTAACGCCGCAGTTTATGCAACTGCTACTGCCGGAGCTGGCGCGCGAGTCGGCGAAAATTCCCGCTCCACGCTTACTGACACCACAACAGGCACTGGAGAAATTTAAAGGCGATAAAACAGCAGCGGCGAATTATTTAGGCATAAGCCGGACGACGTTCTGGCGGCGGCTGAAAACTGAACTGCCGAATGCAGCGCGAACGCTTTATCCGGCATAAATTTCAATAGATGATGATCACCGATAAATTTACGCATCGGGGATGTTTACATAGGTTTCAGAATTACTTCTTCTTATAAATATTTGCCGTGCCGTGGATCTTATTGTCAGTTTGACCAGAGGTCAGTACCAACACATCAGCCCCTTTTTCATCCGCTTTTTTGATCAAATCCTCTTTCGCATCTGCGGTCGACATTTCATTACTGGTTGAAATATCACCTATTTTTTCATACTGCGATTCAACTTTTTCAAATTCCGCTTTGGTCATCAATTCAGCGGCATAGACATTGGTAACGGCAAACGCTAACGCACCGACTAACATTTTAGAGATTATTTTCATATTACGGCTCCAGAGTTGTTATCACACTATCACCCACCCACATTATTGGGTTGATTAATAATTAGTTCAGTCAGGGCATAAACGCCAGTAACCGGAAATAAGACACTTTGTGATCTCTCTCGCACCCGATTATTTTTGGTAGAAATATGATGAAGTTACTTCACTTATTTATGGATGAAATCACTATGGATCCTTTGCACGCCGTTTACCTGACCGTAGGACTGTTCGTGATTACTTTTTTTAATCCGGGAGCCAATCTCTTTGTGGTAGTACAAACCAGCCTGGCTTCCGGTCGACGCGCAGGTGTGCTGACCGGGCTGGGGGTGGCGCTGGGCGATGCATTTTATTCCGGGTTGGGTTTGTTTGGTCTTGCAACACTAATTACGCAGTGTGAGGAGATTTTTTCGCTTATCAGAATCGTCGGCGGCGCTTATCTCTTATGGTTTGCGTGGTGCAGCATGCGCCGCCAGTCAACACCGCAAATGAGCACACTACAACAACCGATTAGCGCCCCCTGGTATGTCTTTTTTCGCCGCGGATTAATTACCGATCTCTCTAACCCGCAAACCGTTTTATTTTTTATTAGTATTTTCTCAGTAACATTAAATGCCGAAACACCAACATGGGCACGTTTAATGGCCTGGGCGGGGATTGTGCTCGCATCAATTATCTGGCGAGTTTTTCTTAGTCAGGCGTTTTCTTTGCCCGCTGTGCGTCGTGCTTATGGGCGTATGCAACGCGTTGCCAGTCGGGTTATTGGTGCAATTATTGGTGTATTCGCGCTACGCCTGATTTACGAAGGGGTGACGCAGCGGTGAGCAGATAATTTACTCTCTACGTAATCAACCTGATTTGCCGAATCCCGGCCATCGGCGATGATAGCCCCCGTAATGCGTGGTCCTTATTTCCGATAAGTTTACTTGAGTCTTTAGCTTCCCATTTCAGCCCACTCTCCCCTGTGTGGGCTTTTTTCATTGGTCTGCCCCGTCCTGAATAGCCAAACAATGGCAATGTTCCACTTTGCAGGGATGATAATAAGGGGATCTGATTCAGAAGAGTTTTGAAAAGTTGGACCGCCATCGAGGCCTCGAACCCCGTACCATACAACAATCCTGGTTGTCGTCTGCTCTTCCTGATGAGCTAATGGCGGTTTTTGATATGAGCCTTACAGCATATTTTCTGTCAGGCTTGAGTGCGATGCGTAAGGTACAGAAAAGACCCCACACAAACATGATGGAATTATGATTTTTTTCATATGAATGTCAACCCACACATTCACAAAACATCTGCATGAGATCATTTTTTATACACCGCATAGCTGCGAAACCACTGCTGGTGCTTTTTTAAGCGAAGCGTCGCCGATCACAACAAAATATCGGCGAAAAAGGCGGTGGAATGCCATTTGGCATACGGATATACAGATGAAATGATTACCTGCTTTGCGATTCACTCTCTGGTGGAATAACAACTTGCAGGTGGAACCCTTTCTGAACTAAAGAGTGTAGCGGATTTTAACGTGCTTATTTACAGGATAATATCTGTCACCTAATTCCTGCACTCTATTCGATATCCATTCATTTAATCGTGCGTCATCTCTGTATGTTTTTACGTCCAGAACAGAGAGCAATAACATCACCAGTGATTCAGGAAAAACAGGGTGGATATTTTTTAAGTGTAATAATAATCCATGCGCAAGCGCCTGCTTAATGGGCGCGTCTGTCTCCGGAATAGACGACATTTCGCGAAGCCATTTTTCCACACGCATACACTCTTTCCCTTTAGGGAAAATTCTCAGCAAAGGCATATGGTGTTCAAGAAGAATACATTTGCAATCTGTTCGCACTGAATCGATAAACTGCACTAATTTCTTAAGCCCGGTAAAGCGTCCAGCCTGCACATTTGCTTTAATATCAAGAAACGCATCATCCTGGTCATATACCCAAACTATCCCTTTTTGATTTTCAAGTATGCGAAAAACAAACTTAACCGGGTGATCAGGGTAATCCATCCAGTCATAAAATCCAGGGAAATCATTAAACTGCACATTTATGGTGAGTGCGTTATCGTCTGACCACTCACAGTCTCGTACGGCAGCCATGAGATGAATGAGTTTGTCGTCATCGACTAAATCATCACGACAATCATAAGGATAATCATAATATTGTTTAATCAAAACCTTGAATATATCGACACAGGAAACCAGGGAGCTTTTGATATCCTCTGGTAACTGATTGTTTTTAACCGTATTAAGTATGCTTTGTTGCGTATATGGCATCAAATTATTGTGCGGAGCTTTTAATGATATCATCGCGATCTCTCTTAAATAAAAATAAACGTCGCAGATAATAAAGCTCTCATTAAACCAGGCACTATCAGAAATCGCTCATAACTAACGTGAGAAGTATTGTGTACTGGAGGGAGTTAATTTAACAATTTGAATTTACGTTATAGGTTTTACTGCTACTTTGATATTATTTCGCTCTCCTTAACTAAAAAGTTAAGTGGAGAGCGAAGTTAATATGTTAAACCACAGGGTATTTATTAATTTTTTCAGTCTGTTAGTGTGCGATTATCGATAACAAAACGATATTTCACATCACCACGCAGCATTCGCTCATAGGCTTCATTAATTTGATCGGCCCGAATCATCTCTATATCAGCCACGATGCCATGTTCGGCGCAAAAATCGAGCATCTCCTGAGTTTCTGGAATGCCGCCAATCATAGAACCGGCTATCGCACGGCGTTTCATGATCAGGTTGAAAACTTCCGGCGATTTATGCGGTGTCGCAGGCGCACCAACCAGCGTCATGGTGCCATCACGCTTCAGCAAGGTGGTAAAATCGTCGAGATTATGTGGCGCAGCTACTGTATTCAAAATGAAATCGAAACTCTTCACATGAGCCGCCATCTCATCGGCATTGCGTGAGTTAACAACTTCATCGGCCCCCAGGGCTTTTGCCGCTTCGCGTTTTGCCTCAGAAGTGGTAAATGCCACCACATGTGCCCCCATCGCGTGGGCCAGCTTAATCCCCATATGTCCCAGACCGCCGATGCCGACCACGCCCACTTTTTTACCCGGCCCGGCCTGCCAGTGACGTAGCGGCGAGTACGTGGTGATCCCTGCACACAACAAAGGAGCCACCGCCGCCAGCTGCTCTTGCGGGTGACGAATACGCAGAACATATCGCTCATGAACGACGATCTGTTGTGAGTAGCCGCCCAGAGTATGGCCCGGTTCGTCCGGCGTCGGCGAGTTATAGGTGCCGGTCATGTGATCACAGTAGTTTTCCAACCCGTCTTCACACTCTTCGCAATGTTTACAACTGTCGACAATGCAGCCGACACCGACCAGATCGCCCGGCGCATGTTTTTCTACCTGATCACCAACGGCTACCACACGCCCCACAATTTCATGACCCGGTACGCAGGGGTAAATCGTCCCCGCCCACTCGGAACGGACCTGGTGGAGATCGGAATGGCAGACGCCACAGTAAGCGATTTCGATTTTGACATCATTCGGTCCCGGTTCACGCCGTGTGATATCCATCGGTTCAAGTGGTTGTTTAGCGGAATATGCACCAACAGCTTTGATCTTCATTGTGTTTACTCCTGATTAGCTATGTGTATTTGGCGATGCCTGATATGTCATCGCGGCAAAACGCGTCCATTGAATATAGCCAATATTTAAACCACCCGATCCAGCCCCAACATGCCGCGAACCTGAATGAAACAGAGCAGCAACGTTCCCCATAAGGCGAGCGCCTATAAGTGTGATATTTGCTATCCGTAAAAGACTAAAATCGGCAAAACTGATGATCTTTTCACGTAGACAAATAGTTATCTACACAACGTCAATAAGGGCATATTCCTCAAAGATAATGTCCATTTCTGCCGACACTATCATATTGAGGTCGCCCCACTCCCTGGGGCTTAAATCTCTTACAATTCACCGTTGCAGGCGTTTCAAATGCGCATCAACCTGCCACACTCCCCCACACCAGTTGCCCTTTATGGAACGTTGCGGTTCTCGGCGAGATACGCGCCACCGCCTCGGCGGAACAGGAGGCGTCCACCAGCACAAAGCTGGCATCATCCTGCGCTTTTGGCCATACACGCTCGCCTTTTTCATTCAGCGGCAATACATCGCCAGTGGCTAGAAACAGCGAACGGGAGAGGTTCTGTTCGTTAGGACGAATATAGAGCTGCGCGTAGAGATTGGCTTTTTCCAGCATGTCGCCCAGACCATAAGGCGACCAGTGGTCGATAACGCTGTCAGTGCCAGTCATCACTTTTACGCCTTTGTCGTGCAACTGTTTGAGCGGCATATGCAGCGTGCCAATCGGCACCGTCGAGGCGATAGAAATTTGCTGCGCCGCCATCCGATTCGCCAGCGCATCGACCTGTTGTTCGTTGAGCGTAGCCAGCGCAAAGGCGTGGCTGATGGTCAACTTACCTTTCAGTTGCGGCGTTTTCTCTACCGTTTCAACCATATAATTGATGGCTGCCACGCCCGACGGAGTGGTTTCGTGCAGGTGAATATCGACACCTTTGTCGTAGTCCAGCGCAATCTGAAACATGGTGTCGAGGGATTTTTCCATCGCGCCATCAACACTGGTCGGGTCCAGCCCGCCGACGTAATGCGCACCCGCCTGCATCGCTTCGCGCATTAAGGGTTCCGATTTCGACAGCAGCAAACCGTGCTGCGGGAAGGCGACGATTTCACACTCGAAGCCCGCCTGACGCCGCGCCAGCACCGCCTGCAAATTTTGCAGATTTTTTAGGCCGGAAACCGGTTCGATATTGCAGTGGCTGCGGGCAATGGTGGTGCCTTTCGACTGCAATAGATCGATCAGTTTTTCCGCCCGCTCCTGCGTATACGGTTGTAACTCCGGCAGCATTTTCTGCTCGAGTTTGATCATGTCCTGGATAGTGGTGCCTGCCGGACGATTGAGCGAGCGCCACGGCCCGCCGTAGAAGGTTTTGTCGAGATGAATATGCATGTCGCGAGTGGTGGGTAGCATCAACTTACCGCCAGCGTCATAGTGCGGCAGCGTGGCGTCCGGATGCTGCTTGTTCTCGCGCAGGGCGACAATTTTGCCGTCCTGAATCTCCACGGTCTGGCGCGCCGTGCGGGTCTGCACCGCCACACCGTTTTCGTAGTCAAAACCGGTTTCCAGCAGCACGTTATCGAGATAGTAATGCGGGTCAGTGATTTTCATGGTGTTGTTCGCTTCGCAGTTTAGGGTGCCAGCTACCGCCGCATGGGCGAGCGGCACAGAGGTACCAAACAGCGCGGCGGCGGTGACCATCTTACCGCTCTGGCTCAGAAATTCACGGCGGCTATTGCTTTCTTTCATCCTACGTCCTTACGTTTTAATAATATGGGTGCCCGTTTCACCGCGCAGCGCCGCAGGCAGGCATTCCGGCGTGGTGATAATCACTTCTTTGCCGCCCTGCTCCAGGAACGTCAGGCTGGCGATGATTTTTGGCAACATGCTGCCGGGCGGAAAATGCCCTTCCTGCATATAGCGAGTCATGGTGGCAATATCCACCCGATCCAGCGCCTGCTGCTGCGGTTTACCAAAGTGGATACAGACTTTTTCGACGCCGGTGGTGATCACCAGAATGTCGGCGTGAATTTCACGGGCCAGCAGCGCGGTAGAGAGATCTTTGTCAATAACCGCGTCCACGCTTTGGTAATCCCCCGCTTCAGTACGCACTACCGGAATTCCACCGCCGCCCGCGCCAATTACGACAAAACCTTGTTGGATCAGCGCCTTAATGGCGGGTGCTTCGACAATACGTTTCGGTTCCGGCGAGGCGACCACGCGGCGATAGCCCCGTCCGGCATCTTCAACAAAACACCAGTCAGGGTTTGCCTTTTGTAGTTTGTCACGCTGGCTTTCACTGAAGAATGCACCAATGGGCTTGGTGGGATGGGCAAAACCTGGATCGTTTTTATCCACTTCCACCTGAGTTACCACGGTGACGGCTTTTTTCTCGCCGTGACGCGCCAGCCGGTTATTCAGCGCCTGTTGGATCAGATAGCCGATGCCGCCCTGCGTATCTGCCACACAGTTCGCCAGCGGCGTTAAGGGCAGCCCTTCGCGCTCGTGGGCAATCTCCGCACGGCGTAAATCCAGCCCGACCTGCGGCCCGTTACCGTGGGTCAGCACAATGTCGTAATCGGAAGCCAGCATTTCCAGCACCGTATCGGCCACGGCTTTCACCGCCTCCGCCTGATGCTCAATCGACTGGCTGGCGTTATCTTTGATAATGCTGTTGCCACCAATGGCAACGACCACAAGCTCTTTCATGTTGTTATGTCCGCTACAGAGGGTGATTAGGTTATGACCAACGCCAGACTGCCTGATGCGCTACGCTTATCAGGCCTACAATTCTCGGGCCATCCGTAGGCCGGATAAGGCGTTCACACCGCATCCGGCATAAACATGTAAGTCAGACGCCGTAACGTTCGCACCAGCCGAGAATGGCTTTCTCGAAGCAGGCGAATGGTGGATGCACAATGCCCGCGCCAATCATGCCGACGCCCGCATCTTTATGGGCGATGGCGGTGTTGATCACCGGCAGAATGCCGCTGCTACCCACGCGGGTGATGTCGATTGCCGACGGCACGCCCATAAAACCGAGCAGCGGAATGGTGACGTTGGGGTTTTCGCCAAGGGTGATTTCGCGCATCTGACGGGAGAAATCGATAGCCTCTTCCACCGTGCCGCCCACCAGTGCGACGATTGCAGGCGCGGTCGCCATGGCAAACCCGCCAATACCGTAGGTTTCTGTGATGGCGCCGTCGCCGATATCCAGCCCCGAATCTTCCGGCTTATAACCAGCAAACATCGGGCCGATGACCTGCTGCGCTGGGCCGGTAAACCACTGCCCCGGCAGGCCGCTGACCCGCAGGCCGAACTCGACGCCGTTACGCGCCATGGTGGTGACCACGGTGCTGTATTCGATGCCGTGCGCCGCATCCATCGCCGCTTTACACATCGCCATCCACGTCGGGCCGGAGAAGTAGTCGCTGCTGGCGACAAACTCGAACACTTCGCGCTGTTGCTCGACGGAATAGCCTGCCTGAATGATCCCCGGCGTCAGTGCCTGAATCAGCAGCGTCGTCCCGGCGTTATTGCGGTTATGGCACTCATCGCCCATATGCAGCGCCTGCGCCAGCATTAAGCGCAGATCGATCTCACCGATAATTTTCATCGCGTCGCGCAGCATTGGCCCCTGCACATCGCGCATCCAGTTGAGGCGGTCGATCACGCTCTGATCGTTGGCACCCATACGCAAAATCTTCGCCATCTGCTCGCTCATATTGGTATAAGCGATGTTGCCGTAGGTTTTGTTTTTCACGATGTGCATAAACATCGAGGCCGAGGTAACGCCCGCCATCGATCCCACGCAGTCGTGTTCGTGGCACGGCGAGAAGGTGATCTCCCCGGAGGCCGCCAGTTCAGTCGCCTCATCGAGATCTTTCGCCAGCCCTTCGAACACCAACGCCCCGGTGACCGCGCCTTTCATCGCGCCGCACATTTTTTCCCAGGTGATCGGCGGCCCGGCGTGAAGAATGGTTTTCGGCGTCATGCCCGGCACCACGTTAATCGCCTGATCAAAACCAATCAGCACCGGATGCGACTGGATAATGCGCTCCAGCGCCTGCTGGTTAGCGGCGGCGATTTTGTCTGCCAGCGGCGAATCGGCAATGTTATCCAGCGCCTGCACCACCTGCATATTGCCCTGCCCCGGCGGCGTCCAGTCGAGTTGAGTCACTTTTTTTCAGGTCATCGCTAAACATGGCGATACCGACGTTAATAACGTTCAACGGTTGGCTAAACAGTGACTGGCTCATCAGGCTTCCTCCCCTTTGCAGATAAATTCACGCGCCAGCAATCCGGTATTGGTGCTGCTGCTCGCCAGAATCACTCCGGCATCAAGCAGCATCTGGCTTTGTTGTTCTAATGATGGCGTATCGAGATCGGTGCCCAGCACATAGGCGAGAATGATCAACTCGCGTCCTTCGGCGGCGGCGATCGCTTTCGCTTCTTTGATCGCCTCGATGGTGGAGCCGACCGGATCTTCATGCGATCCAAATCCGAGCACAAAATCCATCACGATCACCGCCACTTCTGGATCGCGCGCTTCTTCGATCAAGCGACTGATGCGGTTGGTGGGGTCAATCATTGGATGCGGCTTGCCGTTGGTGAAGTCGTCATCGCCAAAGTCGAGGAAGGTGTGTTTGATGCTGCGGTTGATATCTTGCAGGCGGAATTCAGGATCGGGCTGAATGTTGCTGTAGACATCGCCATGTTTTTCCATCACCGCGAACATGGTTTCGTCGCACAGCGTGCCGCCGCAGAACAGGCCACGTATGTATTTCTGCTGCGGTTGCAGACGCGCACGCACATCAGCAATCAACGGCTGGTTAAGCGTATGCAGGTCGAGATTTTCCTGTTTCACGCCGGAGAGCATCACCGCTTTTAGCGCCGCCTCTTTGCTGCCGCGGGCAAACTGTAGCCCCTGCTCATCCACCGGCGTTTCAACGCGACCGAGGAAGCAGACCACCACCGGCTTGCGGCAGGCGCGCGCGCGTTCCAGCACTTTACGGGCCACCGCAGGCGCGGGCGGTTTGGAGATAAGCACAATGATTTCAGTTTGCGGATCGTTTTCCAGCATCCCGATGGCGTCGAGCATCATCAGGCCGCCGATTTTCTCGCTCAGGTCGCGCCCGCCGGTGCCAATCAGTTGTGAAACGCCGCCACCAAATTCATGAATGCGGACGCTCAGTTCCTGGCTGCCGGTGCCAGATGCGCCAACAATACCGATGTTGCCACGACGCACGGCGTTGCCAAAACAGAGCGCCGCGCCGTTAATAATCGCCGTACCGCAGTCTGGCCCCATCATCAGCAGCCCTTTTTCGTGGGCCAGTTGCTTGAGCGCCAGTTCATCTTCAACTGAGACGTTATCGGAAAACAGCATCACGTTGAGATCGTTTTGCAGCGCCTGACGCGCTTCGCGAGCGGCAAACAGACCGTTGACCGAAATCACCGCCAGGTTACTTTCCGGGATATGCTTTTTGGCGCTGGCAATAGTGGCGTAACGCGCCTCGTGCGAGCCGCTTTGCGCTTTGCTATTGAACAGTTCTTCAATCTCCGCCAGCAACTGCTCATTGTCCGCACCCGATTTACCATTGATGACAATCATCAGGTCGCCGTTTTTCGCCTGTTCCAGCTCCGGCGTCAGCAGTCCTAAATTTTTCAGCACACCTTTGTTCATTTCGGTCGCCATCGCCACAAATGCCTGCTCGACGCCGTCGAGTTTATTTGCACGCGTGGAGATAGACATCAGCGAGACAGAATCAAAATAGGTATTCGGTTTAATGACTATTTTAACTGACATAATTCCCTCCGTAGGTTTGGCTCAGCGCACAACCATCGGCCATGCCATACAGCATGTCGCAGCCGGAACTGGAGCCAATATGTTTAATTTTTTCTATTGCCTGAGTTGAATTCCCAGGGACGCCATAAATAATATCGTGAATAAAATGATGAATATTTTCCCAGCAGCGTTGTTGTAATGCGGCTTCCAGCGTTATGGCACTTAATAATGTGGTATTATTTCTGCCGCGTTGCAGACCGCGATAAAATTCCTCTTTGTATTTTTCCGCCGGATGCCCGGAAATAAATAAAATAAGTACCAGTCCGGTCAGATAATCATCGGCTGATGGCGTAAGGCCAATCCCTAACCCCATCATACTGGCGACCGCTGCGGCGATATTTTGTTTTTCGTTTACTGCCTGAATAACTGCCCGTCGTTTAATATGTAGTTCTTTATTTAACGCCTGATAAAACGGATTATCGCTGCGATAATTAAACAGGGTTTCATTTTCCCCCAGGTGCTGATGAATAATGTCGTGC
>ERZ1673739.2868-NODE-2868-length-13126-cov-19.122867_pt1 | contig 13126 bp, 20 predicted proteins | sample MGYA00580210_ERZ1673739 | MGnify/ENA primary metagenome ERZ1673739 (study PRJEB41218, sample SAMN15661749) | gut metagenome | host: Homo sapiens | place: Canada: London | collected 2015-08-20/2019-03-30 | study: EMG produced TPA metagenomics assembly of...
CTGGTTTCAGCATATTTGCCACCTTTGCCAGAAAGCGGATATTTGCAGAATTTTTGACAGCGTTTATAATTCCCTCGTTTTGCGTATGTATCAGCTGCATTGTTGGCTTAAGTGTTCTGTTGTCCTCTCCGAAAAGGTCGTCTGTGTATTCAAAGTCTGTCATAATGCCTGCACGTTCAAACTCTATAGCTCCATGCTCGCCATTTGCAAACAGATACCGTAAATACACCTGCCCTGCTGCCTCTACGACTTCGCAGCGTTGCGCTCTCAATGGATACCAGCCACAAAGCCGCCCGTACTCGTCCTCGATAGGTATAATAAAAGCGGTGTGTTCCACCGCTACATACGTTGCCAGGCGCTTAATAAATTTTGTTGTGTCCATAAAATAGTTGGGCTTATGCTGTAGTATCTTTTCCAGTGACTTAAGGGCGCTGCCCTCAATCTCCGGCTTAAGTTTACTGCAATGTGTCGCAAAGCTGTTTACTGCCGTTCTGGTTAAATCCATTTCATATACGCCGCCGTTATAACTGGTAAACGTCGGGCTGTATCCGTTCAGCATTTTAAAATAGCTGTCGATATATCGCAGCTCTTTACCATGAAAAAGATAATCTAAAAATTTCATGCCGTTTACTCTCCTTTCTATGCGGCATTTTTAAGCAGCTCGCCGCACTCTTCCCAGTATTTCTGCCGCACGGTCATTGCATCTATGACAGATACAAAGCCGTCGATATGCGCCCGCTGCTCGATTTTTATAGGTCTGAATTTTCTTGTTTCCATGTTGTGCTTAAGCGCAACATTTAAGAAATGTGTCTTTAGTAAATTGTTGTCGGCTATCTTAAAATCGCCGTCTTTTATGATGCCCTCAAACTCCCTTATAACTGGTGTAAGGTTTTCGCCTTGGTAAACGTCGTCCATGTGAAAACCATAATTTGCCATATCGGTAATAAGGTACTGGGCGCTGTATCTGTCGTAGCCGATTTTTAAAGGTCGTATGCCGTAATCTTCCAGTAACATAGTAAACCAGTCGTAAACGTCGTGGTAGTCTACGTAATTCTCGCCGCTTAAGGTTATCAGCCCCTTTTTAACAAATATGTCATACGGCACGCCGTCCGTAGCCTGTAAGTATTCCAGCCTGCCCCGTGGCATAAAGAACTGCGTAAACGCATACAGTATGCCGTCTTTCTGAATAACCACACTGGCTGCCGTTAAGTCCGTTGTCTGGCTTAAGTCAATACCGCCCACTGCGTAGCAGTCCCTAAAGTCCTCTAAGGTCTTTTCTACTCCGGCGTTCTCTACTGTCTGATATTCCAGCCATGCAATAGAGCTGTTCTGCTTGATATTGCAATACTTTGTAAGGAACTCTGCTTTTTTACTTAAGCTGCCCTCTGCTACGGCTATCTCGTCCATAAAGAAACTTTCTTTTACGGATACGCCCATGTTAGGGTTAGCCTTTTTCAGTTCGTCTATGTCGTTCCACTTCTCCACATCATCAATCATGTAAAGGAATGGTAATAGCCTGCGCTCTTTGCTGTTTCCTTTCAAGAAACTTGTGCTACGTTTCATTAGTTCATCATAAATACTGTCGTTGATATATCCGGCAGTGCTTATGCTCAATATCATAGGTTGAGTACGTGCGCCTAAAGCGGATTTCATAACCTCATACTGCTTTAGTCCAGCGTCCCCGCTCCATGCTGCCATTTCATCACATACCACAAGCTGCGGGTTAAATCCGTCTGACTTCTTGGCATTAAAAGCAATCGGTTTTATTACCGTGTTGCTCTCCGCAATATAAATATCGCTGCGCCGTTTCTTTGCCAGCTCCGCTAACTCGTCCTCTGCCTGTACCATTTGATAAAATCCGTCATACACCAGCGCCGCTTGGTCTAATTTCGGCGCTAAGCAGTATATTTCTTGTCCATACTCCGGCTCTAAGTACGCCATATATGCAATAATCGCAGATGCAAATAAACTTTTTCCGTTTTTTCTGCCAATTACAATAAAAATTTCACGGAAAATACGTATTTTTTCTGCGTCCTGTATGCCAAAAATAACAGAAACTATGGCTTTCTGCCATAGCTCCAACTTGATTAAATCATTACGTCCCTTGCTGTGGTGGCAAAAGTTCTCTATGAACCGTATAGCCTTATTCGCAGCCTTTGCATTAAAAAAATACTCCTGCTTTTGCAGCCCGTTTATAATGATTTCGTATATTTTCTTTATCCATTTTCCCGCTATGATTTCGCCGCTTGTAATCTTTGTGTGGTACTCATAGATATAATTTCGATAAGGTGGCAATATTGCTTACTCTTCCCGCAAAGCCGCCAGCCTGCTTGTCTTTCGTTTCGCAGCTGGTACTAATTCCGTAAGCTGCTTAATCACTGCTGCATAGTTCTTACTAAGCGCTATGTAGGTTTCTGCCTCTGGGCTTTTCTTTGTTCCCCACTGGTTCTGCCCGTTCTGGTACTCACTCGTCCAGCCGTCTTTTTCAAGTTTCGCCTGCAAGTCGTCCAGCTCAATGCTCATAAATGCAGCCTTTTCTATCAGCGGCGTTACTAATTTTCTTTTGTTTTCGTCTAAGTCCTTGAAAATTCCCTTAAGTCTGGTCTTTTCGGTCTTTATCCTCTGTTCTTTGGTTTTCTCTTTCTTTGTTGCCATTCCTTTACCCCGCTTTCCATTCCTGCGCCGCACCACACCCCCTACACCACCCGTGCGCACGCCCGTAGGGTAATTTTAGGGTATCCCCCTCGGTATTCGCCCCCTTTAATTATTTTTCTGATATGGGGGGAGTATGCCGCCGTTCTCGTCGAACCGGTACCGCTTATGCCTCTCCTGTTTGTGGTGTTCCTTGTTGTGGCAGTCTTGGCACAACGCCTCTAAGTTATCCCAGCACAACGTAACGCTTATGTCGTTTATGTTCTCTCTGTTAAGCCAGCGCTTATGATGCACTATCTTTGCTGGCTGTCCGCAGCGTTCACAAATATAATCTTGTGACATTAAATAAGCGGCTCTGGTTTGTTCCCATGCCGCCGATAAATAAAAGCTCTTAGCCCATGCTTTCATACTATCCCCTCTCTTTCTTCATTCCCCAGCGCCCTAAGTTTCATGCGCTGGGTGGAGGCTAAAGAATGAATAGAAAAAGAGTAGGCAACTGCTGCCGCACATGGCTTAAGCTATCGCCTACTCATTTCATGCTACCATTGTATCTCTTTTGTTTTCCCATGTAAACACCACGTTTTTACCACGATATTACCCGTTGTTGCACTGTTATCATTTCTCTTACTGGCACGCCTGCTGCTCTTAGCTGCTCGTATATGCTCCTTATCTCATGCCTAAACCAGCCTGCATACTGCATGGGTACTGGCTGATATTGCCGCTCCATAAATGGGTTATCTGCATACGCTGCCACTTGTGAAAACTCATACAGCAGCAGTGGCTTACTCTGGTCTAACAATAGCCGCAATATATATGCTGTCGTTCTTCCGTGCAGTCGTCCCTCTGGCGGCTGCCATATCCCAGTTATTATATATAACCTCTGCCACTCGTAAAGCTCAAATCCTAACGCCTGCTCTATATGCTTTATCAGTCTGTCTGCCGCCTGCTGTTCTCTCGCTGTTTCCCGCTTTCTTTTTATCCATGCCTTTATTTTTTCAAACACTTACTTTACCCTCTCTTCATCAATGCCCCACAATAATACTGACAGCTCATTTATGATACCTGTTACCCAGCGCCTCGGTGTATTCTTTCCTGTGTCCAGCTGCTCTGCAATTTCCGCATAGTCCATACCCTGCATGAAATACATTTCAAAAGCCTTGTACTCTACGCCTCTGCCTGCTGCTTCTCTGCGGCGCTCTATCTCTTCTACCGCTTTGTCTATATGCGCTGTCATTATCAATGTCTTAAAGCGTGTGCGTCTGATACTCTCTAAGTATGTACGCTGCTGCTCGTCCGTCATGCCCTTAAGCTCTAACTGCTGCCCGTCGCTTATTGCGTTCTCGATATGGAAAACTGCATCACGGTAACATTTCATAAGCGTAAAAGTGTTGTGGTATTTCTCTTTCTTCTGTTCCTGCTTTTCCTGTCTTTTCAGTTCCGTTATTGCAGCCTTTGCCTGTTTCTGCATCAGCTCTGTTAATTCGCTTTCGTGCAGCTGTACCCAGCTTTCAGCCTCTGGCGGCATTTCTGCCTCTGCCGCCGCCATTGTCTTTGTTTCTTCCTGCTCCATGTTCTGTACCTCGCTTTCTGTTAATTAAACGGCAGCTCTTCGTCTGCGCCCTCTGGTATGTTCATAAACCCGTCACTCTCTGGCAGCTGCTGCCCTCTCGCCTCTGCCTCTGCTTTGCTCTCTCCAAATCCTACGCTATTTGCCACAACCTCTGTGTAATATACTTTGCTGCCTGTGCGCTGGCTCTCGTAGCTGCCTGTTTTAATCTTTCCCGTAACCTCTGCCCTGCTGCCTTTGCTTAACCATTTCTGTGCCCATTCCGCAGTACGTCCAAAACACTTAATATTTATAAAATCTGTGTCTTTTCCGTCGTCTACCGCAAGCGTAAAGCGGGTAATAGCTGTGCTATTGTCCTGCCCGCCATATCTAAGCTCTGGCTCTCTTGTAAGCCGCCCTGTAAGTGATACGTTATTCATGCTTTCTACTCCCCTCTTCCAGTTTGTCCAGCTTTGAAAATATAGCCAGCAATTCCAGTGCTATAATTCCCAGTAAAATATTAGTCATTTTCTACCGCCTCGCTTTCTTCTCTCAATCCTGCCGCAGCATTGCTAAACGCTGCCGCCATGTTCTCGCATAATGTCGCCAGTGCTGGCTTTATACTCTGTACCCAGCGGTTAAGCGCTTCCGTCAATGTTTCTGCTGCTGTTGGCAATGTTTTATTTATCTGCCTTGCCATTTTTCTTACAAGCCTGCGCTGTTTTCGCTTGTCCAGCTCTAACGGCGGGTTTACTCCGTGTTTTTTCTTGTAGTTCTTTTTCCACTGTCTGTATTTCATTTTATGCCTCACTTCCTACGTTAAATTTCCGTGTCCGTTTCGGACACCTTACCTGTATAGTCTGTTACTCTGATACCCAAAATACAGTAGCCCTCTGTAAGTCCTGTATAATCTTCCAGCATATAAATAATATCTGCATCAATCGTGCGCCCTGTATGCTTACCGTCCTTAAATTCCAGCATTTTAAGGCTGTCGCCCTGTTTATAGCCTCTGTCATTCTTCCGCAGCTCAAAGCTCTTTTTCCCGCTTACTACGTCCTCGTAATAAGATGCCACTATTTTTATCTCATGCTGCTTATGCTCTGTGTTTCCCTCGCTTGGCAGATGCTCCATTTTTTCTGTGTCTGCCCGCTCCTGCAATTTCTTCTTTGTCTGGCGGTCTATAGCGTCCTGCTCTTCACTGTACCGCTGTTCGTCCGTCTTTTCAGCCTCTGCCTTGTTTATGTACTGGTCGCATTTCTGGCACGTTCCCGTTTTTACGTTGCAGTCCTTGTATTTCTGGCAGGAATAGCACAAAGACGTTATGCTTTCTGGGTGCGGTGTTTCGTAATCGTCCCCCGCCTTTTTCTCTGCTACCTTTTCCGCTATTTCCTTTGCCCTCACATTTTCGCCCGCTGCTGCTTTTTCCGCTATTTCTTTCTGCTCGTCCTCGTCCAGCTTGGCTGCCTCGTATGCAGCAGTGATGCCTAAATTGCCCTCTTTCAGCTGCTTTTTAATCTCCGGCGTTGCGTTGTTGTTGATTGCGTCCATTCTGGCTACGTTTGTGCTGCTCTCGTTTATCATAGCTGCTACTAAATCACGCATTTTGCCCTGTATCTCTAAGCCGTCCTCTTCCTTGGCTCTGATAAGCGCCGCTTTGGTACGCTCTACTAATCTGGTTTTTTCATAGGCTGTAAGCTCCTGCGTATATCCGTTGCCAGCCAATAAGCGCAGCTCATACATTGCCTCACTCATATCCATAAAGCGGTAAAGCACTTTCTCATACTCCTTATGCCCCCGCTCTAAGTTTAAAATATTTGCCGCATTACGTCTGTGTCCGTCGATTATACGGTATTCCCCGTTTACTCTCGCCAATACTGTAGGCTGCTCCTGTCCTACGTGTAAAAAGCTGTCTGCCAGCTCTTCTATGTTCTCTAATTTCTGGTGTGTATTCTCCTGCGCTGCTTTTACCTCGTAAGGGCTTAAATAGATTTCTTTGTATCCCTCTGTCTGTGCCTGCTGCCCTGCTGCTTTCGTCTTTGCGTTCAGAATGTCGTTAATGCCAAACTTTGCCATATTCTCTACCTCACTTTCTCAATCCTTTGTTTTTTCTTACACTGTCCCATTACTCCGTTGCACATTTCGCACGTTCTCCAATGCTCGCAAGCGTCGCTTTGCGGGCATTTCTGCCCTGCAAATTTGCTGCCCCAGTTCCAGCACTCCGTACCACCAGTCCTGCTGCAATGCCAGTAAACGCATATTCTCTCTTTATGTGCCACGCCCGCTACCTCGCTTTCCCTGTATATGCTGTTACAAATTTCTTGTACCCCTGCGCTGCTCCGCAGCATGGGCTATACTCATAAATCGGCTTACGCATAAAAGTATTTTCTGCCACTTTCTTGGAATACCGAATAATACCCAAAATATTAAAATCCGTCTTTTGTCCCAGCCACTCTACGCCTGCTGCCTCGCCGTCTGTATTCTGGTATGACGTAATCAGCACGCCTGCCAGCTTTAATGCTGGGTTAAACGCCTTTGCGTCCTCTATCTGCTCTGTCACAATGTCCAGCCCCTCTAAAGCGTCCTCGTCAACCTTTACGGGTACTATTACCTCGTCCGTGATTGCCAGCGCATTTACAACATTAAGCCCAATATCCGGCGGGTTATCAATGATGCAGTAATCATACGCCCGCTCTGTTTCTATATAGTCAAACTTTGCATAGCCGAACCCCAGCACTTTTGCTGTTACCAGCGCTTTGTATCTCTCTATCTGGTTTTCGCTGTCCTCTTTGGTTAAATTCCATGTAGCCCCAAATAGTGACATATTCGCCGTTACAATGTCGATACCCTCATACTCTGTATGCTGTATCAGCTCGTCTGCGTTTTCCCAGTCCCCAGCCAGCAGCTTTGTAACTGGTGCTACGTTCTCTGCGTCATATCTGCTGTACGCCTTGCTTAAGTTCCCCTGCTTATCGTTGTCAATCAGCAGCACCTTATAGCCTCGCCTGTAAAGCTCATACGCCATGTTTGCCGCTGTAAAGGTCTTGGCTACGCCGCCCTTTAAGTTCAAAATGCTTATTGTTTTCATTCTTTGCCTCTCTTTCCTGCGTCGCCCCTAACGCATGGTTACTGTTTCCTGTTCTTTTGTAAGCTCGTCTGAATGTAATAAATACTGCTCTATCAGCTGCGCTGCTGGCTGCCAGCCGTAGCAGACGGCGGTATAATAGCCCTGCTGCCGCAGATACTCTAACCACTCTTTCTGTTTCTTGGTCGTCGTGTTCTCGCCTGCCTTAAGCTCTATGTAAAGCCCATGATACCCAGCCCTTGCAGCTGGTAGCATAATATCCGGCACGCCAGCCTTTACGCCCTGCCTCTTAAGCACCGCTGCTGTTGCTTTATCACGTTTGCCGCCGTTTGGCACATGATACATATATTGCAGTTCCGGCATAATCTCTGTTCTGTATGCAGCCCAGCTAAATAATGCCTCTTGATGCCCGCTTTCGTCGTCCAGTCTAAAGTTTCTCATTTTCTCGCCTCGCTCTCTGCTTAAATTCTACATACTGGCAAATTCTGAAAAGCAGCCCGTCCTTATGCGGCTTGCTGTTCTCTATCGCCAAAAGCGTTATTGTTTCCTCGATTTGTAGTCCTGCATTTCCCAGTACGTCCCAGCGGCATATATCGTAGTATTTGCACCGTAGGCAGCAGCGCTTACAGTCCTTGCCTTTCTGGAATAACCAGTATTTAATTTTTTCTATCATGTTTTCTGCCCTTTCTGCTGCCGCTGTCTTTCCAGCTCTCCTGCTGTTCAGAAATAGCCGCCGCAATTCTAAACGCCAGATATGTTGCCACAATCAACGCCAGCAGTCCGGCTATTATCAGCACTGCTGCAATGGCAATGGCAATGCCCTTGATTATCTGCATTTCAGCCCCCCCTATCTGTTATTTTTACTAAGGTGTATCTTAAATACCCGTAGCCGTAATACTCTGGGCTATGTACTCCCATGCTCACGCTGTTCTTATCCACGTAATAGCCCTTTATTGCCTTTGGTTCTTTCTTGAAATACTCACGGTCTGAAATTATGTGGTACTCTGGTTCTGGTCTTACTAAATTCTTGCTGCAATTCCAGCGCTTGCCCTGTAATGCTCCGTCAGTACCCTTTTTGTGCGTTCCTGTGTACTTGATTAAATAACTTGCCAGCTCTGCATAGTTGCCGCTATCGTCCAATGGGAATACCTTAACCCTGTTATGCCCCTCGTATGCCTTATACCAGCAGCGTTGTAAAATCTCTGTGTCAATTTTATTTACTACAAGGTGGTGATGCCTCGCACCTTTCTTGCCTATCTCCATAACGTGTATGTATTTGAACTCTAACCCTGCTTTTCTGTACTCCTTTCTGCACTCCCTCAAAAATACGTCTATGTCCTGCCGCATCTGCTCCGGCGTTCTGTCCGGCTCCCCTTTCCTGCGGATATAGTCAAGCACTAAATGGTAGTCCCCATAGCCATAGTTTGCATTTATGAGTATCCTTAACTTTCTCTCTGCCTGTCTGGTGTTTACTTTCTCCTGCTCTTCTTTTGTTGGCTTTACCTTATCCCCTCTGCTGATACCTTTCTTTTTGTATCTGCTGGTAAAGTACCTCTCAATCTCTATCGTATTTCCCGCTTTTGTTACCCTCTCTACATATGGCATATATCTACCTCTCTGTCGGTTCGTTAATACTTTTATCAAGTGTTAAAACGGGCTGCCTGCCCGTTAAATTTCTTGACTTTGCGCCATACATAGCTTATAATTTTTATAGTATTTCAAAGCTGTATAGCTTAGCGCCTATGGTGTTTCCCCACCGTAGGCGCTTTTATTTTTTCATGTTTCCTGCCGCTCTCTTATACGGCTTAAGGCGTACTCATAAGCCCGCCTGTATGGTTCTCTGCAATCGTAGCCCGTGCAGCTATATAATTTGCTACCACTGCAAAACTCGCAGCTATGCAGCTTTGCGTAATCGCTCGCCGCCCTCTCCTGTCGCTTTTCCTCATATTCCAGATGCCGCTTAATCTGGTTCGCATCTATAACCGTAATCCCCAGCATATTTGCTGTATGTATTTCTCTGTCCATTCCCTCTGTTATGCCGTATTTCACGCCCGCAATAACAAAATCGCAGCCTTTCAGCAGCGCAAGCCCAGCAGCCATGCCTCTTGCCCGCTCTTCCGGCTTTTTATCGTCCATGCACTGCGTCATATATAAATGCGGCGTAATGGGCGCTAAACCCGCCTCTAATGCCTGCCGTGTCAGCTGCTGCGCATAATCTATGTTTCTGTCCAGTTCTGTGCCGTCTTTCGCCCTGTATGGGCTGCATATATAAACCTTTCTCATGCCTTTTTACCCGCTTTCTGTTGTGCCTCTGCCCGTGCCTGTTCATTTCCTGCCAGATATGCTGCTAAGCACATCAGCTCGTCTGCTCCCTTTTGGTCTATAAAATTACAATCAACGCAGCGTTTACAGTACCCCGTAATTTGTAAATATCTGTCGTATACTTCCTGTGGTGTCTGGCACTGCTTTAAGCTGTCCACCATGCCTACAAGCTGCTGTATTGCCTTTATTCCTGCCTCGCCGCCTTTTCCGTGTATCCCTACTGTAATCTGCCGCATTTTTGTTGCGCCGTCTGCTCCTAAAATTGTTTTACTTTTCATTTTCTGCCTCTTCCTTTCTTCTAATCAGCCGTACTGATACCTCGTAAGCTGTGCGCTGTTCTCTTTCTCCTGTGGCTGTGTCAAGTACCTTTTCATACTGGCGGCTCTGATACCGTCCCAGCAGCTCTACAGTGTCGCCCTGCTGCCACTGTGCCGCCTCGTCTGCCTGTTCCTGCCAGCAAATGCACGGTAAAAAGCAGCTGCCGCCTGTAAGCTCATTTCTTACCTTTACCGTAATATCAGTAATGCGCTTGCCTCTCGGTGTTTCTCTGTGTGTTGGCTTATTCGCTATAACGCCTCTTACTGCTGCCTCGTCCTGCTCTACTGCCTTTTCCGATACCGCCACAAAATCTGCCAGAATATATACCAGCAGTCTACCGCTCTGGAAGTCCTTAAGCGTCTGCACCTTACCTGTCAGTAAAAGCCTGCTGCCCTCTACAAATTCCTGCATAACGTCAAATTCTATGCCGTTGCAAGCCCTGTATGGTACGTCCTCTGCAAATACTACCGTTACCTCGTCCGGCACGCCGCTTGGTCTTACCGTTTCCAGCTTTGCCATATAACCACAAAACGGTAGCCCGCATAGCTGCTTAATTTCCTTAATCTGTGTAAGCGTTCCTACCAGTCCCGCTGCATTCCCCTTGATACCGCCACCTGTAAGCTCGTCCATGATTGCAGTATCTAAATCCCGTAAAAAATCTGGCTTTTTCTTTGTCATACTTCCTGCCCTTTCCTTTCTTATATGTAAATGGTGTAGTAAAGCGACATCTGCAAATCACTAAACTTATACTGTGCTGTCTGGTCTGGCTCTAATGGTTTCATAAGCCCCAGCTCTTTCCAGCGTCTGTGCGTTATCTCCGGCACTGCTCTAAACTTCTTTACCTCATGCCCGCTGTATTTTCGGTATTCCTCGCTTATCTCATGGTCTGCAAACGGTTTGAACACTGCCAGATACCCTACGTAAACCTCTGCTTTTCCCTCGATAATGCGCAGGCGGTCTGAACTCTCCAACGTGCCTATAAATTCCTTTACTGTCACTGTCTGCCTCTCCTACTTCTTCGGCATTTCGTACAGCCTCGGTATTACTGCTGCAAACGGCTGTACGTCCATGCCGCCCCTTATTACAGCTGCACCGCCAGCCGTAAACAGATAGCTTACGCACGCTTTCTGTATCTCGTCCAGCACCTCTAAGCAACGCTCTTTTGTGGCATACTCTCCGATTTCCTCTAAACACCCGTCACTTATGCAAATTACATGGCGCTTTTTGTCTGCCTCTGCGCCGCCTCTCTTTTTCTTTATGTCCTCGTACTCTCCATACTCTACGCAGGCGTAATTACCGCCCAGTCTATACAGCTTTTCTTTATTCTGGCTGCGTATGTATACCTCGCTCATTGCCTTTATCTCCTTGCCTCTAAGTTTTCCATTTCAGAAATGCAGTTTGACGGTATCAGCTCATAAGCTGCCGCCTCTATTTCTGTAAGTGCCTCTTTATACTCAATGTATCCCCACGCCTGCCGTGCTATCTCTGGTACGTTTTGCCGTTCCTCAAAATTTTTTATATGTAAAATCTCGTTTCCCTGCGGTTTTGGAAATGTTCCCAGTGATAACGGGCGTAAATGGCTGTAATATCTGTGGCTCATTCTCCCGCCTCGCTTTCCGTTGTTTCGCCCAGCAATATTTTTCTAAACATACTCTCAAAAATAGGTACTGGTATGCTGTTCCCCGCCTGCTTATACAGTGGCATTGTGTAACGCCCTACTTTTTTATGTACCGCAGCCGCCGCCTCGTAATCTGCATCTGTATAGCCTTGCAAGCGCCAGCACTCCCGTTCTGTAAGGTATCTGTAGCGCCCGCCGCCCATATCTATTACCTGCGCTGGTGTTCTGTCTTGCCTTGCGGTAATTGTAAAAGCGCAATCCTCTATTACCGTTGCCCGCCGTATTCCTTTCTTTCCGATTGCGTCTAAAACGCTCGGTTGTGTTACGTCATACACTGGCGGCGCATCTGGTAGTAAAAAGTCGTTTATATCTTTCATGGGCGTTTTTATTAAATCATCAAAAGAAAATTTTTCTTTTCCCAATACAGATACTGTGAAAACTCTTTCTCTTGCTTGCGGTAAACCGAACTCTCTTGCGTCCAGTATTTCAAAATTGCTACTATATCCCAGCCGTTCCATTTCTGATAAATACAAGTTGAAATTTACCCGCATATAGCGACTTAACACATTTTTGACGTTTTCCCATATTACGTACTTTGGTTTCCATTCTCCCATTTGCTCGATAATATGAATTGTTTCCCACATAAGGCTTGAACGTGTGCCGCTACCTTTGTCTGCTCCCTTACCTCTATTTATCCGTCCCGCCTCTGCTGTCGCTTTTCCTTGGTGTCCTGCTATGCTAAAATCTTGGCAAGGGCTGCCATGTATTAAAATGTCTGGTTTTAAATTCCAGCCTACGACGCTCTGTGTCTTATATGGCAGCTCGTCCGCAAACATTGCGTTATAGGAACGTACTGCCTTTTCGTCTATCTCTACATAGTCAATGGCTTTTACTGGTATGCCGATATTGCGCAATGCGCAACGTGGGCTACCTATCCCGCCGAACAATTCTAAAATCTGTATCATGGTTCTTTTTCCTTTCTTTCGTAGTAAAATAGTAATCATTCATAATCAGCATTTCTTTACTGAAAATGCACGTAAGCCCCAGCGGTACTGTAATAAATGCTATCGTTATGTCGCCCTCTGTCGCCCATACTGCCAGCACGGTAATTGCAAGCATTGCAAGCCCGCAGGCTTTCTGTTTAATGAAATACCAGCGGCGGGCTTTCTTTGCCTGCTCCTGCTGTCGTCTCTGCTCTTTTTTCTTTCGCATATCTGCCATTGCATCTGCGTAGCCTTTCTGGTATGCGTCCTCTACTATCAATGCCTCTGCTGCCATTCTCTGCCTCTCTTCCTTTCGGCGGCGCTCTCTGTCTTTCCATGTGTGCCGCTCTCCTGTTCTGGCGTTTGGTTTTACCGTGCGGGCTGCTTTTCGCATTAAAAAGCAACTGAAAACCTGTTGACCGTCCACATACTTTCTGGCTGGTATGACCGCCGCTATTTTTCCACGGTATACAGATTGCAGCTATTAGCCTGCTGCCCTCTGCCGCAGGCTCGCCATGCCTGCTACGCAATGTGCCGTGTGGGACTTGAACCCACGACTTGCCGCTTATGAGGCGGCTGCTCTAACCAACTGAACTAACGGCACT
>ERZ1673739.2878-NODE-2878-length-13072-cov-59.230621_pt1 | contig 13072 bp, 8 predicted proteins | sample MGYA00580210_ERZ1673739 | MGnify/ENA primary metagenome ERZ1673739 (study PRJEB41218, sample SAMN15661749) | gut metagenome | host: Homo sapiens | place: Canada: London | collected 2015-08-20/2019-03-30 | study: EMG produced TPA metagenomics assembly of...
TGAGGGTTACCTGGTGATGAAGTCTCTTGATCAGGAGATCTGATCAAGAGACAGCACCCCGGAGGGGCGAGGGAGAAAAAAAGAGTGCGGTGTCGTTTCAGAGTGAGGGAGTACATACAGCGCCGAACGGTCCCCACTCCCTGAGGGAGAGGGTTAGGGTGAGGGGGCTCAAACGACTATGCCGCATTCCCTTTCGCCATCGGAGCCAGTGCCGTAGGCAACTCTTTACCCAGCCCCTGCACCAGCGAATCTTGCGTAATTTCACTGATCGATTTCGCGCCAGTCAGCGTCATTGCCACTTTCATCTCTTTCTCGATCAGATTTAGCAGGTTAGCTACACCCGCCTGGCCCGCTGTTGCCAGCGCATACAGGAAAGCACGACCCAGCAGTACGGTGTCGGCACCGAGCGCAATCATACGCACGACATCAAGCCCGTTACGAATTCCGCTATCCGCCAGAATGGCGATATCACCTTTCACCGCATCTGCAATAGCGGGCAACGCACGAGCGGAAGAGAGTACACCGTCCAGCTGGCGGCCACCGTGGTTAGAAACCACAATTCCATCAGCACCAAAACGTACTGCATCGCGCGCATCTTCCGGATCGAGGATCCCTTTGATCACCATCGGGCCATCCCAGAAATCGCGGATCCACTCAAGGTCTTTCCATGAGATGGACGGATCGAAGTTATTCCCCAGCCAGCCGATGTAATCTTCCAGTCCGGTCGGTTTGCCGAGATAAGCTGAGATATTACCTAAATCATGTGGACGACCGTTCAGGCCCACATCCCACGCCCATTGCGGATGCGTCACCGCCTGCAAGTAGCGGCGCATTGCCGCATTTGGGCCGCTCATACCTGAATGCGCATCACGGTAGCGTGCGCCCGGTGTCGGCATATCCACGGTGAAAACCAGCGTCGAACAACCCGCTGCTTTTGCTCGCTCCAGCGCGTTACGCATAAAGCCGCGATCGCGCAGTACATAAAGCTGGAACCACATTGGGCGCTTGATGGCTGGCGCGACTTCTTCAATCGGGCAAACGGAAACCGTCGAGAGAGTAAACGGAATGCCATGCGCGTCCGCCGCTTTGGCTGCCTGAACTTCGCCACGACGCGCATACATGCCACACAAACCCACCGGTGCCAGTGCTACCGGCATCGACAATTTCTCATTAAACAGCGTCGTTTCCAGGCTTAAGTCGGACATGTTTTTCAGAATACGCTGGCGCAGTGCCACTTCTGACAAATCTTCCACGTTGCGGCGCAGCGTGTATTCAGAATATGCACCACCATCCATATAGTGGAACAGGAACGGCGGCAGAATGCGTTGCGCTGCGGCGCGATAATCGCTGGCTGCGGAAATAATCATGCGTTTTTCTCCCTCGAATGCTCATTATGCTCACCGGGCAGGCGGGTAATCCGTGCGTGGCGAGCCTGATCTTCATCGAATCGTTTCATGGTGGTGTGAACAAAACTAAGGTGCGCCATCATTGCTTTACGCGCCCCGTCGGCATCACCAGCAAAAATGGCGTCAATGACAGCCTGATGTTGTTCGGTCAGTTGTGAAAAAACCGGTGGCACCAGATACATCCGCTGACGGCTATGCTTCACTGAGGATTGCAGGACATCGAAGAAACCGCGCATGGTTTGCAGCAGCACGATGTTATGTGAGGCTTCGGCAATCGCCAGATGAAAACGAACGTCCGCTTGTGAGGCGATATCCGGGTCTTCACTTAGCGTTGCTTCAAAGCAAAGCTGAATCTTTTCTTTGTCGCCAGGTGTGGCGCGCATTGCCGCATGCCATGCGGTGCTGGCTTCAATGGCGTAGCGAGCTTCCAGAATATCGAAACTGTAATCCGGATCATCGGCCATCAGCATTTTTAGCGGCTGGACGATGTTTTGCTCCGACCATGTGTCATGACGCCAGCGAATAAACGTCCCGCCGCCGCGTCGACTGAGCAGCACGCCTTCGCTCACCAGTTTTGCCAGTGCCTCGCGCAGTGAATTACGCGATACGCCGAGTTGCATCGCCAGTTGACGTTCAGCGGGCAACTTCATGCCCGCCTCCAGGTTTTTTTCATCAATCAGCGCCCGCACACGATCGGCAACCTCGTCTGACAGGCGTCTGGGTAAAACAATCATTAAGGAATCATCCACGTTAAGACATAAGCCTGAAGCGTGGTGATCACGCCCACCATACAGGTGAAGATCAGGCTGTGTTTGACAGTAAAGCGGAACAAATCAGACTCTTTGCCCACCAGGCCTACCGCCGCACAGGCGATAGCGATAGATTGCGGGGAGATCATCTTACCGGTGACGCCACCGGTGGTATTGGCGGCAACCAGCAACAGATCAGAGACGCCAATTTGTTGTGCTGCGGTGGCTTGCAGCGCGGCGAACAGGGCGTTAGATGAGGTATCCGACCCGGTCAGGAATACCCCCAGCCAGCCGAGGAACGGCGAGAAGAAGGTGAATGCATGACCGGTGTGCGCCAGTGCCAGTGCCAGTGTTGATGACAGTCCGGAATAGTTCGAGATAAAGGCGAACGCCAGCACCATGCCGATGGAGTAGATGGGTAGAGCCAGTTCTTTCAGCGTGCTGCCGAAGGTGCTGATAGCGTCAGACGGTTTCATCTTCAGCCAGACAATCGAGAGCAGTGCAGCAAACAGAATGGCGGTGCCGGTGGCAGAGAACCAGTCAAACTTAAACACGGCGGCATAGGCTGTAGCCTCGCTGACCACTGGTGGCATACGGGCAACCAGTTTATCGAGGTACGGCACCGGAATGTTGATCACCCACTCATACAGCGCACCACCCGATGCGAACAGGGCTTTAAACGGCGGGATGCTCCACAGTGTTACGGTAGCGGTCAGGAACAGGAACGGTGTCCAGGCACGTAACACCTGACCCGCGGTGTAACCGGTGTGGGCCAGCGTCATATCAACCTGTGACGCCCCCAAGTCACCGAAGCGGAATACGCGAACTGGTTGCCAGCGTTTGAGGAACAGCGTCAGGCAGAGCAGTGATACCAGCGAAGAGATAATGTCCGGCAGCTCCGGCCCAATGAAGTTGGAGCTAAGGTACTGAGCGATGGCAAACGAGCCGCCCGCAACCACGACCGCAGGCCACGTCTCTTTGATACCGCGCCAGCCGTCCATAATCGCCATGATCCAGAACAGCACGATAATGGTCATAAACGGTAGCTGACGCCCCACCATCTGGCCAATCTCAAAACTGTCGATGCCTGTTACTTGTCCGGCAACCAGGATTGGAATGCCCATCGCGCCAAATGCCACTGGCGCGGTGTTAACAATCAGGCACAGTCCGGCGGCGTACAGCGGTTTAAAACCCAGGCCGACCAGCAATGCGGCGGTAATTGCTACCGGTGCGCCAAAGCCTGCGGCTCCTTCAAGGAAAGCGCCGAAACAGAAACCGACGATCAGCATTTGCAGACGCTGGTCAGGGGTTATCGAAAGAATAGACGAGCGAATGATGTCAAACTGCCCGGTTTTCACCGAGATCTTATAGACGAACACTGCTGCAATAATGATCCACGCGATGGGCCACAAACCATAGAAGAAGCCATAAACCACCGAGGCCAGCGCGTTAGCGACCGGCATTTTATAGAACAGCAAAGCCACGGCAAGGGCGATTGCTACCGTCCATGAGGCGGCGACGTATCCTTTCAGTTTGAGCTTAATCAGCGCAAAGAAGAAAAACAGGATGGGAAGCGATGCTATCAGACTGGAAAGCCAGATATTCCCGGCGGGATCGTAGTTTTGTTGCCAGAGATTCATTGCAGGTCTCCAGGAGTCCACGCACATCGTGTAATGAGTCTGTTGCTCATCTCCTTGTCACACGTTGTGTAAAAGTGGCACTGCCAATTGTGTTGTGTAGGGATAATGACAATGAATGGTTAACTAAATGTTATGTATTGGCAATATTGATGTGAGTTTTAATTGGGGAATTGTGAACCAGAGGTCAGATAAGCGAAGAATTGGTAGGGCCAATTCTTGTGGGGGGAGATGTCTGGTAAAGAAAAGGGCAATCCTCATCAGAGAATTGCCCTTAGATTGTTGACCCGGAGCGCCTTATCTTGCCTGATGCGCGTAACGCATCAGGCAATTTGGCGTTTGCCCTTAGTCACACTATCTTAATGGATCATTACCACTGAATACCGGCACCGAGTGCGGCGGAGTATTCACCCTGGCTATTGGTACTACCTTGTAATTTGTAGACCCAACGACCATTGGCGCTCACCATCGATACACCTAAAGCAACTGCCGATTCACCGTTGTAAGTACCGCCACCAATAGAGGCCATGCTGGCACCTGGAGTGTAAGCCTGCGGCAGACCGGTCATTGCCATTGCAGAAGCGATACCACCGCTCAACTTGCTTTCAGTTTTAGACAGTTTGTTATCCATCTCAACCATTCGCTGATCGGTGTATTGCTTCGTTTCCTGCACGCTTTGCTTCAACTGCGCGTAATTCACCGCGTCGTTGTTGTTGACGCCAGCGGAGACGTTGCTGATACGAGTCGTACCGCCGTTGCCGCCACCGAGGGTGATATTGCTATAGTCGATAGAACCATCAGCTTTGGTGTCGTAGCGCACGCCGCCTGCTTCAGAAGATTTCAGCTGCGACACGTTAACCGCATCGGTGGCATTAACACCGGCAGCTACGTTGGTGATACGGCGTTGGTTAGTAGAAGAACCTACAGAGATTGTATTTTCTTCCTCTGCAACGGAACCGGTACCCAGTGCGACGCTGTTGTCAGCGGCAGCAATGGAACCAGAACCAATAGCAACGCTATCTTTACCCTGCGCGCTGGCATCTACACCATCGGTATTGGTCTTGAAGTACTTGGTGCTACCGGTGGTGACGATATCGCCAATACCGTTTTCGATATTGGTGACGCGTGAATCAAGATTCGTTACCCGATTATCCAGGTTAGTAATGCTCTGGGTATTCTGGGAAACCTGCGCATCCGTTACTTTCAACTGACCCACGTTGACCGCATCGGTATCAGCCGAACCTGCTGCGACGTTAGTGATCTGACGTTGACCATCCGCACTACCGACTGAGAATTCACCGACAGAGTTCTGCGGTGCGTCCATGTTGTAGGCGGTATAATTGGTTTGAGCGCCACGAGTGGTCGTAGAACCATTACCTATCGCAATACTGTTGACATGAATGACTTGCGCATTGCTACCAATGGCAATGCCGTTAAGTGCATTCGCGTCCACGTAGGCACCATAACCGATACCAATACCTTTATCGCCATTCACGATGGTTTTCGCACCCATTGCCAGCGAGTCAGTTCCCACTGCCAGTGAATCTTCTTCCGTTGAATTAGCGTGGAAGTATTTAGTCGGCGTGGTTGCGACCGCACCAATCGCATTCTGCAATTGACGAACCGTAACGGCGTCATGGGCTTCGGAACCATCGGCTACGTTGATGATTTGACGATATTTACCGTCATCACCGATAGACAATGCACCGAGCAGTTCGCCATCCGTGGTGTCGTAACCAATAACAACGCCATTTTCCGTTATGCTGGTGTCACGGGAGCCTTTGGCAATCACTCGGCTGGAAACAGAGCTGCTACCCAGGGCGATACCCGTATCAACGTCGCTGTAGCTGCCCTGACCAATAGCTACGCTGCTATCGCCTTTGGCGACAGAGTTATAACCTATAGCTGTAGCGCCAACACCCTGTGCGCTGGCGTCGTTGAACGCTAAGCCGTCGTCGTTAGTACGCACATAGTTAATACCCGCACCGTTTTCTTGGATATAGGTTGCGTCGGTGTTACCAGCGAGCTGATTGATAATTTGGGTGTTCTGCTCAATCATCATATTCGTCGCATTCAACTGAGAACCGTTCACTGCATCGGTACTGTCCTCACTAATACTGCCATTAGCGACATTAGTGATGATGCTGGCTTTACCGTCATGGCTGGCATTGTAGGCTCCAGCACCGCCATTGGCAGTCTCATCCCACAGCAGGGCGTTATCATCAAGCGCATCCAGGGCGTCACCGACGTTGTTGTACTCGGCGTTCGCAATGGTGTAAGTCGGTGCGGTGATGGTGCCGTCAGCGTTGACTTCTGCGTCACCACCCAGCGCATCAGCGATGTACTTATTGGTGGTATAGAGTTGTGAGCCGTTAATCGCGTCGCTGCTGGCAGCAGAGATTGCACCGTTAGCGACGTTAGTGATTACACTGGCAGTTTTATCTTTTCCGTGAGCGGCGCTAAATGCACCATTTTCACCGGCGTCCGCATCCCAGAGCAGAGCGTCGTCAAGAGTGGTATCGATAGCATTCAGGGCATCACCGACATTATCGTAATCAGCATTAGCAATGGTGTACGTCGGCGCAGTGATGGTGCCGTCTGCATTGACTTCGGCACCACCCCCCAGCGCATCAACAACATAACTGCTCACGCCGTGGAGTTGTGAGCCGTTTACTGCGTCAGAACTGGAGTCTGAAATTTCACCATCTGCGACATCAGTGATCACGCTTGCGTCACCATTAGTACCGTGTTTGGCACTGAATTTACCTGCGGTGGCATCCCAAAGCAGAGCATCGCCGAGAGACGTGCTAAATGAGGAGTTAATCGCAGCCAGTGCATCGCCGACGTTATAATAATTTGTTTCACCGATTTTGTAGGTTAGACCGGTAAACACACCGTCAGTATTCACAGAAGCATTGCCGCCGAAGTAGGTGGCGATGTTGCTGCTTAAGTCATAAAGCTGGCTACCGTTAATGGCATCGGAACTGGTTGCAGTGACTGTGCCGTCCAGGATATTGGTGATTTTGCTGGCGGTATTGTTGCCATGAGCTGCAGTGAAGACACCATTGTCCTTATCCCATTTCAGCGCATCCTCACCAAGATTAGTCACCGTCTCAGTCAGATTAGAGATGTTGGTGGTGTTAGTGGCGATATTGGTGGTATTCGTCGCCACGGCATCGTTGGTGGTTTTCAGCTGAGAGCCGTTAACGGCATCGGTGCTGCCAGTCGTCAGGTCGCCATCTTTAACGTTGGTGATTTTGCTGGTGGTCTCGGTGCCATGAGCTGCCGTGAATACACCATTGTCCTTATCCCATTTCAGCGCATCCTCACCAAGATTAGTCACCGTCTCAGTCAGGTTAGAGATGTTGGTGGTGTTAGTGGCAATATTGGAAGTGTTATTGGCGATATTGGTGGTATTCGTCGCCACAGCATCGTTGGTGGTTTTCAGCTGAGAGCCGTTAACAGCATCAGTGCTGTCAGCCGTCAGGTCGGCATCTTTAACGTTGGTGATTTTGCTGGTGGTATCCTGGCCGTGAGCTGCACTGAATGCCTTTGTAGTTTCGTTCCAGAGCAGGGCATCAGCCTGAAGGTCACCAACGGAATCCGTCAGGTTGGTGATATTGGTGGTATTGGTGGCAATACTTGCTGTATTCGTGGCAATGTTGCTGGTATTAGTAGCGATATTGGTGGTGTTGGCTTCGACATCGTCATTGGTAGCTTTCAGTTGGGAACCGTTAACCGCATCCTTACTGGAGGCTGAAATCGTGCCATCCGCAACATCGGTGATTACGCTGGCAGTTGGGCTACTAGTACCATGAGCAGCGCTGTATTTGCCTTTGGTTTGGTCCCATTGCAGGGTGTTTTCATCAAGTACAGCGAGCGCAGCCCCTACGTTATTTTTGCTACCATTTTTTAAATTGTAGGTTGGTGCTGTAACAGTACCGTCATCAACATCTACTGCAGCCCCTCCTCCAAGCCTTTTTGCTACCGAGTCGCTAATGGCATAAAGCTGTGAACCATTAATGGCATCGTAACTGTCAGACTTGATCGCGCCATTTTTCACATTAACGATCTTGCGTTTTAATGAACTATTGCCGACAGAGACGGTATTGTCTAAATCCGCAATGGAATCTGCGCCCAGTGCGACAGAGTTAATACCGTTGGCACTGCTATTACTACCAAGCGCAAGACTCTTATCACCAGTTGCATTACTGGCTGTGCCTAAGGCAATGGTGTTTAAGCCTCTCGACTGGCTACCATTACCCAGAGCGATGGCATCCACGCCATCAGCTTTGTTGCCCTGGCCTATGGCGATTGCATTATCTGCCAGAGCCTGGCTGCCATTTCCTAATGCGATAGTATTGACTTTATCGGCAAGGCTTCCGAACCCCATTGCCATGCTATTAGTCCCTTTTGCCTTCGCATTATTGCCAATAGCAGTTGCATTTTCAGCGGCTTCGGTCTCAGCACCTATCGCAATAGCGTTCGCTGCGCTGGCAAGTGATTGTCTGCCAAATGCGAGGCTGTCAGTACCGCTAGCTACACTGCTACGCCCCAGGGCAATTGCGTTTTCTTCAGATGCGACGCTACTTGCTCCCAGCGCCATTGAATACGCTTTTGACGCATTGGCGGTGTCGCCAAGAGCAATACTCATAATCTCAGTAGCTTTAGTGGCATTTCCCAGGGCAATGGCGTTTGCTCCTTCCGCTTTGGAAGAGTCCCCCATAGCAATAGACAATTTACCCAATGCTTTTGAATAACGGCCGAGGGCCATTGAGTATTGGCCCAATGAATACGAAGAGGCACCCAGTGCTATACTTCTATCGCCTTCTGATATTGCACTAACCCCAAAGGCCATTGATGCACCGCCAATCGCATGGGTTTTTGACCCGATGGCAGAGCTATATTGGCCTTCAGCTATAGCGTCATAACCCACAGCAGTACTGGAACCACTGGTGTTCATAAAAGTATTTGCTTTCGCCCCTTTGCCTATAGCAACCCAGCCGTCGCCAGCTGATCCACTACCGTAATCAACACCCTGACCGTTGTCATTCCCGGCATTCGCCAATGCCCCAAACGACGACAACATTCCACCCGCAACCAGCGCAGAAATTAACAGCTTACTGCGCCCAGATTTCTTGCCACGGCTTTTTGCCGTTTCGCTGGTAACAGTATAATTCCCTGTCGCAGGGTTCCAGATAACTTTAAATATTTTGTTCATTAATGATGCTCGCTATTCCTTGTTATAAGCGTACTAACTGCATTTATTTTTTGCTTCTTTTCTGCCGATTTTCAGCAGAGGGAAGATTGTCGAACTGAATATTTTCCATGTTGATGGCTAACTTCAGATATCCCAGGTTATTGGGCGATACACCCTTCAGGGTCAAATTAATGTCTTGCCATTGACCTGGTAATAATTTCAATGTGGATTTCATTGATGTGTTGAAAAGTAATTGTTGCCACCGGGCAAACTCTTTGGCATCGACAGGTTTTTCACCACCCCATGTCGCATTAAAACCAATATTTGAGATAGGTGTACTTAATAAGTTGACCAGTGAAATATGAATAACACTGCCATTCTCTGTGGCGTCAATGGATAACACTCGACCCGCTAAAGCCACCGAACCATTGTTCAGGATGAAATACTTCGTTTTTGCTGGGTTAAACTCGGTAAAAATAAAAGTGTTTTGTTGATCTTTAACGGATTTAATTACGTGAGTTAAAGTCTTTGTACTGCTTATTATGCCAGTTTGTTGTTTTTGAATAGTTTCCAGTTGACTCTTTAGCTGTGCTTGTTGTTTTTCAAGTAGATCAATTTTATTGTTATGTTCTTCTTGTTGTTTCAATAAACTACTTTCTGGCTTGCCTTCTTCAATGTAGTCACATCCCGTTAATGCGCAGAGAACTGAAACAGTGACAGCACTGAAAAAAATCTTCTTCAAGTTCATGTAAAAATCCTTATTTCCTCCGACCAGCGATCAATGCCGGTAGAGTTGTCCATTGTATTATTGGTGAGCTATGTTGCTTTACATTAATGACAGTGATGTGTGTCGATTAAATATTGTTTTAAGCATTCATCATAAAAATGTATCATTCGTTTCAAAAGATGTCTGTGTTTGTATGAATATATTATTTTTCGTGGATTCTAATGATGATTATTAATAAATGTCAAATATGAAAGAAACCATGTCTGGGAAAAATTTTACAGATAATTGATTTTGTGAATATGATGATTAAAATTTCACAATTAAATCCGAAAAAAAGAGACGTAAATGCTTGTTAATTAACAAATGATATCTTCTATATATTTTTATTGTTTATAGATGGCTATTTCGGTAAAAATGCATTTTCAGAATATCAACCAGCGGTAAATCGAAGTAAAGGGAGTGAATTGTTTGGTAATTAGGCGAGTAGACAGGAGAGTCCCCGCATTGACCAGCTAAGGCAAGCCAGATGCGGGTTGATATGATCGAACCAGTCGTCTGAGGGGCTTAAAACGTAGTCTTAGAAAATCCAGTCATCTCTTCCAGGCCCATTTCGCGCCCCAGCGCGGTCATTGGGTGCACAACCACCAGTCCGCGAACACTTTTCTTCAGCTTGCCCATATCAGCCTGCTCTTTTTTGGTAATTGCACGCTGGAACGGCATCTTCATCAGCTTCTGTGCTTCTTTACTCAGTTTTTGGCTATGAACCTCACGCAGGCGAGCAATTTCTGCTTCCAGCGTGGCTTTCTCTTTTTCCAGCTCGGCATATTTGTCTGCGGCTTCAACCAGCGACAGATCGGCCTGCTGGTGGCGGATGGCGTCCAGACGATCGCTGAGACGTTTGATTTCGTTTTTTTCGACTTCTTTCATGTGATGGCTTCTGATAAAGATAAATTTATAGCCCCTAGTATGCGCGACCAGGTGCTTTGTTCACAACTGATGACATTGTAATAGTTCTGCAACGTAATCATTAACATGCTCAAAAACTACGCAATTCGTTGATTAATTAAGAAATCTATAGAAAAAAGATAATAAACAGCAGCGGATGATTATTGAGGATTCAGCACGTTTTCCTTAATGTCATCTTTACCGGGAACCTAAACTAAAATTGGCCGCCGCGCATTCCCGGCGCGGGGTAATACGGAGATATCATCATGGGCAAATTAGGTGAAAACGTTCCGCTTCTTATCGATAAAGCCGTAGATTTCATGGCATCAAGCCAGGCGTTCCGGGAGTATCTGAAAAAACTTCCTCCCCGTAACGCGATTCCGTCTGGAATACCCGATGAAAGCGTGACGTTATATCTACAACGTCTGGAGTATTATCGTCGGCTTTATCGGCCGAAGCAGGTAGAGGGGCAGTAAGCAGACGTTGCTTACTTTTGAAAGGCTTTTTTTAAGCTGATTCTGGAAATCAGCTCAGTCAGTGAAAGGACCATTGTTGATCGCACAGCCTGTTGATAGCGCTGAATTTGCATTGCATACAAACTGGAGTCTGCTGGTTCAAACTGTGGCGGCGGTGGTAACGCCGCCACGCAGTGCAGTTCACCAAAGGGTCCAAGGATTTCGTCGTCGGTAAAGGCGTACTCGTTGCCGTCGTGATTTAGCTCTTCACGCAATGCCATCAGCAGTTCCGCATCTTCGTATTCCTGGCGGTTAATGACGCCCAACCCGTAAATGAGTTTTAAACGCACAGAAAGATCGCCCAGCGGACCGTCGCCGTCGAGTAACGGTTCTACAGCATACTTCACCGCGTAATCGTCTTTGCGGAATACCTGAAGCACCAGAAGATTTACCGCCTCGGTCAAAAGCTCGACGGCGGTGATCAGAAAGCTTCGCACGGTTTTGCCAGCATTCAGACGCTCAAGCACACGGTTTTCAAAGGCCTGGGTTTGTTCCATTGTTGCCTGCATATCTGACAATCTGTTATTCGGGCGCAGGGTGTCCTGCGCCTGGTCCACCATTATTGCATTGCTTTATAAGCGGTTACCGCCTCGGATACAACCTCGCTGTTGGCATCAAGACCGGAAATCTGTGCCAGCGCCGCCTGCGGACCTTTGTCAGCGATCAGTGCTGCCAGTTCCTGAGCCTGCGGATCATCTTCACTGCGGAAGTGCATTGCACCAGCAATCCCCTGAATCAGATTCTTGTGCGGAAGGCTGTATTCCAGCGTACCGAGCAATGGCTTGATCAGACGGTCGCCAGCACTCAGTTTACGCAGCGGCTGACGGCCTACGCGCTCTACATCATCTTTCAGATACGGGTTCTCAAAACGACCGAGGATTTTCTGGATGTACGCCGCATGTTTGTCTGCGTCAAAGCCGTAGCGCTTGATCAGTACCGCACCACTTTCTTCCATCGCACCTTTTACCACCGCGCGGATTTTCTCGTCGAGAATAGCGTCACGAATGGTCTGATGACCGGCCAGTTTTCCGAGGTACGCGGTTATAGCATGACCCGTGTTCAGGGTGAAGAGTTTACGTTCGACAAATGCCATCAGGTTGTCGGTTAACTCCATGCCTGGGATGTTCGGCAGTGCGCCTTTGAACTGCGTTTTATCGACAATCCATTCGCTGAAAGTTTCTACCGTCACTTCCAGCGGATCGTTAGTTGCCGAAGCCGAAGGCGGTACGATGCGGTCAACGGCGGAATCGACAAAGCCAACGTGTTCTTCTACCCACGCTTTGGCGTCTTCCGGCAGGGCGTTCATCACATGGCCTTTCAGTTGCGTGGTACCGCGTACCATGTTTTCACAGGCGATGATGTTCAACGGGGATTCATTACCTTGTTCTTTACGTTTCACCAGCCCTTTGGCGATAGCCGGAGCAATACGTTCCAGCACAACCGGGCCAACGGCGGTAGTGACTAAATCGACCTGAGCAATCAGATCAACGACATCATCACCAATGCTGCTGACAGCATTGACGCCGGAAACGGTATCTACCTGCTCGGTTTCACCAACCACATGAACCTGATAGCTATGACGGGCATTCAGGGCATCAAGTACCACCTGATTGACATCGGCAAACGTCAGTTGGATACCCGCGTCTGCCAGCAGTTTACCGATAAAGCCACGACCGATATTACCTGCGCCAAAATGTAATGCTTTCATAGTATTAACCTTCATCAATGTTTTTACCCGAGAGGGCTGGGGTGAGGCTTTTCCCTCACCCAAACCCTCTCCGTGAGGAGAGGGTAGGATTGGATTACTTACGACCTGCCAGCAGTTCCAGCACTTCATTCACGCTGGTGGTGTGTGCCAGACGCTCGATGACGGACTCATCATCCAGTGCATTG
>ERZ1673739.2879-NODE-2879-length-13065-cov-29.507763_pt1 | contig 13065 bp, 5 predicted proteins | sample MGYA00580210_ERZ1673739 | MGnify/ENA primary metagenome ERZ1673739 (study PRJEB41218, sample SAMN15661749) | gut metagenome | host: Homo sapiens | place: Canada: London | collected 2015-08-20/2019-03-30 | study: EMG produced TPA metagenomics assembly of...
ACGGCTGCATTATCCGCCGCAATGCATTAGTGGGAATGAACGCGGTAGTGATGGACGGTGCGGTGATTGGCGAGAACAGCATTGTTGGTGCATCCGCATTTGTGAAAGCCAAAGCAGAAATGCCAGCTAATTACCTGATTGTCGGCAGCCCGGCGAAAGCGATTCGTGAACTCAGTGAGCAGGAGTTGGCATGGAAAAAGCAGGGTACGCATGAGTACCAGGTGCTGGTGACACGCTGTAAGCAGACGTTACATCAAGTCGAGCCATTGCGGGAAATTGAACCTGGCAGGAAACGCCTGGTATTTGATGAGAATCTGCGACCGAAACAGTAACAGATGTAAAATTATTTTGTCCCTTTAATTATAAAGCAGAGTTATGTTTAAGCTCTGCTTTATTTATTTGAGTATTAATTCATACCGTTTTTTCATCATATAATTATTTATAATGAGAATGTGGTTTTAATTTGTAATTTATATTATATACACAATTTATATATTTCATGGTCTTTTTTTATTCACCTGAATTATAATTGTGAATTATAGGAAAGTATGTTTGATTAGATAATAATCTACTGGCAATATTGGATGTCTTCTATGTTTTAAATAACTAATTGGTCGGGTTAGTGCATCCGGCTTTCTTTATATTCGCCAGAAGGATTTATTATGCAAAGGAAAACTCTATTGTCGGCCTGTATTGCATTAGCTCTGAGTGGTCAGGGTTGGGCGGCAGATATCACAGAGGTAGAAACCACCACAGGTGAAAAGAAAAATACCAATGTGACTTGTCCGGCAGACCCAGGAAAACTCAGTCCGGAAGAGCTTAAACGCTTACCCTCTGAATGCTCTCCTTTAGTCGAACAAAACCTGATGCCATGGCTTTCCACAGGCGCTGCTGCGTTAATCACGGCCTTAGCCGTAGTGGAACTAAACGACGATGATGATCATCATCATCGCAACAATTCTCCACTCCCACCGACACCCCCTGATGATGAATCAGACGACACTCCAGTTCCCCCAACTCCTGGCGGAGATGAGATAATACCGGACGATCCGGATGATACGCCTACACCTCCCAAACCGGTTTCGTTTAATAATGACGTTATTCTCGATAAAACAGAAAAAACGTTAACTATTCGCGATTCAGTTTTTACTTATACCGAGAATGCTGACGGGACTATATCTCTGCAAGATAGCAATGGTCGTAAGGCAACGATTAATCTTTGGCAGATTGATGAAGCGAATAACACTGTTGCCCTTGAAGGGGTGAGCGCAGATGGCGCAACGAAGTGGCAATATAATCACAACGGTGAGCTTGTTATTACGGGTGATAATGCCACAGTAAACAACAATGGCAAAACCACCGTTGACGGTAAAGATTCCACCGGTACGGAAATCAACGGTAATAACGGGAAAGTGATTCAGGACGGCGATCTGGATGTCAGCGGCGGCGGTCACGGTATTGATATCACCGGTGACAGCGCGACGGTGGATAACAAGGGCACCATGACCGTCACCGATCCGGAGTCCATGGGTATCCAGATCGACGGTGACAAGGCCATCGTCAATAACGAAGGCGAGAGCACCATCACCAACGGTGGCACCGGCACCCAGATTAATGGTGATGACGCCACGGCAAACAACAACGGCAAAACCACCGTTGACGGCAAGGATTCCACCGGTACGGAAATTGCTGGCAATAACGGGAAGGTGATTCAGGACGGCGATCTGGATGTCAGCGGCGGCGGTCACGGTATTGATATCACCGGCGACAGCGCAACGGTGGATAACAAGGGCACCATGACCGTCACCGATCCGGAGTCCATCGGTATCCAGGTTGACGGCGACCAGGCGGTTGTTAACAACGAAGGCGAGAGCGCCATCACCAACGGTGGCACCGGCACGCAGATTAACGGTGATGACGCCACGGCAAACAACAACGGCAAAACCACCGTTGACGGCAAGGATTCCACCGGTACGGAAATTGCTGGCAATAACGGGAAGGTGATTCAGGACGGCGATCTGGATGTCAGCGGCGGCGGTCACGGTATTGATATCACCGGCGACAGCGCAACGGTGGATAACAAGGGCACCATGACCGTCACCGATCCGGAGTCCATCGGTATCCAGATTGACGGCGACCAGGCCATCGTCAATAACGAAGGCGAGAGCACTATCACCAATGGCGGCACCGGCACTCAGATCAACGGTAACGACGCCACCGCGAATAACAGTGGAAAAACCACTGTTGATGGAAAAGATTCCACGGGTACCAAAATCGCGGGCAATATCGGCATTGTAAATCTGGATGGTAGCCTGACTGTTACAGGCGGTGCGCATGGTGTTGAGAACATTGGTGACAACGGCACGGTTAACAACAAAGGAGATATTGTTGTTTCCGATACTGGATCGATTGGCGTGCTCATCAACGGTGAGGGGGCAACAGTATCCAATACGGGTGATGTTAACGTTAGCAATGAAGCGACAGGGTTCAGCATCACAACCAACAGTGGGAAGGTTTCGCTGGCAGGCAGTATGCAGGTTGGCGATTTCTCGACCGGGGTAGATCTTAATGGCAACAATAACAGCGTGACGCTGGCGGCAAAAGATCTAAAAGTGGTCGGGCAGAAAGCGACGGGCATAAACGTTTCTGGCGATGCGAATACAGTGAATATCACTGGTAACGTTCTGGTTGATAAGGATAAAACCGCAGACAATGCGGCGGAATATTTCTTCGATCCATCCGTGGGTATCAACGTTTACGGCAGTGATAATAACGTGACGCTGGATGGAAAGTTAACTGTTGTATCAGACAGTGAGGTTACTTCTCGTCAGAGTAATTTATTTGATGGCAGCGCAGAGAAAACGTCAGGTCTGGTTGTGATTGGCGATGGCAATACCGTTAATATGAATGGTGGACTTGAACTGATTGGAGAGAAAAACGCGCTTGCAGATGGGTCGCAGGTTACTTCCTTGCGCACAGGATATAGTTATACCAGCGTTATTGTCGTTAGTGGTGAGTCGTCGGTATATCTGAATGGAGATACGACAATCAGCGGAGAATTCCCTCTGGGGTTTGCCGGGGTTATTCGGGTACAGGATAAAGCTTTGCTGGAAATTGGCAGTGGCGCTACGCTAACAATGCAGGATATTGACAGTTTTGAACATCATGGGACAAGAACCCCAGAACTTACTTATGCTGATTCCGGTGCGAAAATTGTTAATAAAGGTACTGTTGAAATTCAGAATTTAGGTTTTGCTTTTGTTACTGGTGAAAATACAACAGGTATAAATAGTGGCACGATCTCGTTATTACAAAATGGTAAAGATCCGGCACCGTCTCCCATTGTTTTACTGGCTACTAACGGAGGGAGCGCCACTAATGCAGGTACGATCACAGGTAAAGTGACGGAACAACATAGCGTATTTAACAAGTATTCAACGGGCACATCGAATTCATTTATTTTTAATAACGATGTCAGTAGCATAACAGGGTTAGTCGCTCAATCGAATAGCACAATTATCAATACTGACAGCGGCATCATTGATTTGTATGGTCGTGGTAGTGTCGGCATGCTTGCTATAGCAGATTCAACAGCAGAAAATCAGGGTAAAATTACACTGGATTCTATGTGGGTAGATGCAAATGACACTACCGCAATGCGAGATATAGCTAGCAACAGCGCCATTGACTTCGGTACAGGTGTGGGAGTTGGTACTGATAGTTATAGTGGTGCAGGGAAAAATGCAACAGCAATTAACCAATTGGGCGGTGTTATAACTATTTATAACGCCGGCGCAGGTATGGCGGCCTATGGCGCCAGCAATACAGTTATTAACCAGGGGACGATTAACCTCGAAAAAAATGGTAATTATGACGATAGTCTGGCAGCAAATACTCTGGTAGGGATGGCTGTTTATGAGCATGGTACTGCTATCAACGACCAGACGGGTGTTATCAATATCAATGTTGGTACTGGTCAGGCGTTTTATAACGATGGCACAGGAACAATTGTTAACTATGGTACAATCTGCACTTTCGGCGTGTGCCAATCGGGGAATGAGTACAATAATACAGATGATTTCACCTCACTGATCTATACCGGTGGCGATACGATTACACGAAGCGGAGAAACTGTAACGCTAAATAAATCTGCTGCTGTGACTGATAAGCTGGCTGGGAATGTTGTTAATAGCGGAACGCTTTCCGGTGATCAAATTACGGTATCAAGCGGTCTTCTGGAAAATACCAGCGGTGGCATCATCAATAACTTAGTAAAACTTGACAAGGGTGCCGTCATTAAAAATGCCGGGGTGATGACGAATAACGTCGATGTTAGCGGTGGAATCCTCAATAATGCCGGAGAAATGACTGCGCAAATTACCATGAATGCTGGTGCTGATAGTTCGTTAGTGAACAACACCGGAACCATCAATAAAATCGTGCAGAACGCGGGGGTATTCAATAATAGTGGCAGTGTAACAGGGCGGATGATGTCGGCTGGCGGGGTCTTTAATAATCAAACTGACGGGGCGATTATGAGAGGTGCTGCGCTGACAGGTACTGCAGTGGCAAATAACGAAGGAACCTGGAACCTCGGAAGTAGTAGTGAGGGTAACAACACCGGGATGCTGGAAGTTAATAATAATTCAGCTTTCAATAACCGCGGCGAGTTTATTCTTGATAACGACAAGAATGCTGTGCACATCAACCAGTCCGGTACGCTTTATAATACCGGTCACATGAACATCAGTAATTCTTCCCACAACGGAGCCGTTAATATGTGGGGCGGAAATGGTCGTTTTATCAATGACGGAACGATTGATGTTTCTGCGAAGTCACTGGTAGTCAGCGCTAATAATGCCGGCGATCAGAATGCCTTCTTCTGGAACCAGGATAACGGGGTCATCAACTTCGATCACGACAGCGCCAGTGCCGTGAAAGTCACCCACAGCAACTTTATTGCCCAGAATGACGGCATCATGAACATCAGCGGCACCGGTGCTGTGGCTATGGAAGGTGATAAGAACGCGCAGCTGGTTAACAATGGCACCATCAACCTCGGTACCGCAGGCACTACTGACACGGGTATGATCGGTATGCAACTCGATGCCAACGCCACGGCGGATGCGGTAATCGAAAACAACGGCACCATCAATATCTTCGCCAATGACTCGTTTGCATTTAGCGTACTGGGTACAGTAGGTCATGTGGTTAACAACGGCACGGTGGTGATTGCCGATGGGGTTACGGGTTCTGGACTGATCAAGCAGGGCGACAGCATCAATGTTGAAGGTATGAACGGTAACAACGGTAATAGCAGCGAAGTGCATTATGGCGACTATACGTTGCCGGATGTGCCGAAGCCCAATACGGTTAGTGTAACGTCGGGAAGTGATGAGGCTGGTGGCAGCATGAACAACCTCAACGGCTATGTCGTCGGTACCAACGTTAACGGCAGCGCCGGGAAGCTGAAGGTTAACAATGCCAGCATGAACGGCGTGGAGATTAACACGGGCTTTACCGCTGGTACGGCAGACACCACTGTGAGTTTTGATAACGTAGTGGAAGGTAGCAACCTGACCGACGCTGACGCCATCACCTCAACGTCCGTGGTATGGACTGCCAAAGGCAGCACCGATGCCAGCGGTAACGTTGACGTCACCATGAGCAAAAATGCCTACACCGATGTGGCAACAGATGCCTCGGTGAATGACATCGCGAAAGCACTGGATGCGGGTTACACCAACAACGAACTGTTTACCAGCCTGAACGTCGGCACGACTGCTGAACTGAACAGTGCTCTGAAACAGGTCAGCGGTAGCCAGGCGACCACGGTATTCCGCGAAGCGCGCGTGTTAAGCAACCGCTTTAGTATGCTGGCAGATGCCGCGCCGAAAGTGGGTAACGGTCTGGCGTTCAACGTTGTCGCGAAAAGCGATCCGCGTGCCGAGTTAGGTAATAATACCGAATACGACATGCTGGCATTGCGTAAAACTATCGACCTGAGCGAAAGCCAGACGATGAGTCTGGAGTACGGTATCGCTCGTCTCGATGGTGATGGTGCGCAGAAAGCGGGTGATAATGGCGTTACAGGCGGTTATAGCCAGTTTTTTGGCCTGAAACATCAGATGTCGTTCGATAACGGCATGAACTGGAATAACGCCTTGCGTTACGACGTTCACAACCTTGACAGCAGCCGCTCGATTGCATTTGGCAACACGAACAAAACGGCTGATACCGACGTGAAACAGCAGTACCTGGAGTTCCGCAGCGAAGGGGCGAAGACTTTCGAACCGAGCGAAGGACTGAAGGTTACGCCATATGCGGGTGTAAAACTGCGTCACACACTGGAAGGTGGCTATCAGGAGCGCAATGCCGGAGACTTTAACCTGAATATGAACAGTGGCAGCGAAACGGCGGTGGACAGCATCGTCGGGCTGAAACTGGACTACGCAGGTAAAGACGGCTGGAGCGCTAGCGCTACGCTGGAAGGCGGGCCGAACCTGAGCTACGCGAAGAGCCAGCGTACGGCAAGCCTGGCAGGCGCAGGCAGTCAGCACTTTAACGTCGATGACGGTCAGAAGGGCGGCGGCATCAATAGCCTGACAAGCGTCGGCGTGAAGTACAGCAGCAAAGAAAGTTCGCTGAATCTGGATGCGTACAACTGGAAAGAGGATGGCATCAGCGATAAAGGCGTGATGCTGAACTTCAAGAAAACGTTCTAATTTTTAGCATGTGATCCCTAAACCGCAACGCTGATACAGGTTGCGGTTTTTTTATTGCCGGATGTGGTACGTGACGCGTTTTGTTTTGTGTCTTTCAGGACAATAGAGCAACTCATCCAGTAATCTTGTTTACACCTTCGCATTATTTATCTCTTTTCGTTTCTATACTGATTTTTCTTAATCCGTTTTATTACAGGGCAGGGTGCGATGAGCAGCAATACATTTACTCTCGGTACAAAATCCGTTAACCGTCTTGGTTATGGCGCGATGCAACTGGCAGGTCCTGGGGTTTTTGGTCCCCCAAGAGATCGCCACGTCGCTATAACCGTGCTGCGCGAGGCGCTGGCATTGGGCGTCAATCACATTGATACCAGCGACTTTTATGGTCCGCACGTCACCAATCAGATTATCCGCGAAGCGCTTTATCCTTACTCTGACGACCTGACAATTGTCACTAAAATTGGTGCGCGGCGTGGAGAGGACGCTTCCTGGTTGCCCGCCTTTTCTCCGGCAGAATTGCAAAAAGCGGTGCACGATAATCTACGTAATCTCGGCCTGGACGTACTGGATGTGGTTAACTTGCGCATTATGATGGGGGATGGTCATGGCCCAGCGGAAGGATCGATTGAAGCCAGCCTGACCGTGCTGGCAGAGATGCAACAACAAGGCCTGGTAAAACATATTGGCCTGAGCAACGTCACACCGACGCAGGTTGCAGAGGCGCGCAAGATTGCCGAAATTGTCTGTGTGCAAAACGAATACAACATCGCGCACCGTGCTGATGATGCAATGATTGATGCTTTGGCCCACGATGGCATTGCCTACGTGCCGTTCTTCCCGCTCGGGGGCTTTACACCGCTGCAATCGTCCACACTTTCCGATGTTGCTGCGAGCCTGGGTGCAACACCAATGCAGGTGGCGCTGGCGTGGCTGTTACAGCGTTCACCGAATATTTTGCTGATCCCAGGGACGTCTTCGGTTGCGCATTTACGGGAGAATATGGCTGCTGAAAAATTGCATCTTTCTGAGGAAGTGTTGTCTACGTTGGATGGTATTTCGCGAGAATAACGAATATACAAAAGGGAAAGATGCATTTCCCTTTTTTTCTTTTTTAATGGCATGGAGTGCATATGTTTAAGGCCAGGAATTGCGGCTGGATACGTTTACTGCCCCTGTTTATGCTGAGTCTACCAGTACAGGCGGAACTTCGATGTGTTGCAAATGCAGTTGATATTGAATCATTTTTTTCTGCGGCTACCGCTGAAGATAAACAACAAGTTGAACAAGCTATCAACAGTAGCGTGAATCTTGTCCCCTTCGGTTTATCTGCATCGAACTGGAAAGTGCATCGTGGCGATTTAGTGGTAGAAGGTAATATAGAGAGTAATCAAAAATTGATTGTTCTTGGGAATTTGACAGTCAAAGGTAATATTTCCACTTTCTCTCTTTCTAATCCATGGGTTATTCTCGGTAACGTGACGGCAACGAATATAGTTGCGGATTCACCACTGTTAATTACCGGTTCGATAAATGCAAGTGGACTGGTATTTATCGACTCATATTACGATAATCCGTCTACGATTAAGGGGAGTATTAATGCGCGTGGGATATTTATCAATGACATAATTGCACCTGTTGTTGCGTCTTCGACAAATAGTGAATTCATGGTCCGTGCGAGTGACAAACATGACACTGAAAATGTCAAAAAAGCGCTGATGATAATAAATCCTGATGCATATTATTGGGGGCTAATTAATGATGAAGATGCTCTGAAAGAAATTTTTAAGCGAAGCAATATTCGCATGGCAGGGAATGTCTGTAATCAGATGAAAAAAGAAGCGCTGTTTCGCCCTAAGCCTTCTCCTGAGTTAGTGCAAGAATTGCAAATGCTGGATGAAGGCAAAGTTGCTGCATTTGAAGGACGAGACATTGCGACATTTGATCTTGCCGTAATGCGAACTCTCCCAAGGCTTAAAGGAATTTCAGCTAACCTACGCAAACAACTTATTAATAGCAATGATGAACAAACGATTGAAAGTATGGCGAGATATATGCCTGACAATGAGATTCTGGAGTTGACCGATCAGCAATTGGGTTACCAGCCTGTTGTTCTGGGGTTGCTCGACCGTGAACCGCTCTCTGTCGAAATAATGACGCGAATGAGTCGTCTACCTGATGGTGTCGGTCCGTTGAATCTTGCGCTACGTGAAAATCTCCCTCTGGATATCGTCATGACTCTGGCGAAAAGAGATTGGGATATGATCATTCAGGAGCTTTATAAAGATGCGTGGTTATTGCCTGAATCCATTATTGATGGCTATATCCGCAGTGATGATTCCTCTATTCGTCAGGTCGGTGCTGGAGGACAACTCACCTACAATCAGGCAATGCAGTTGGCGAACGATTCATCAAACAATGTTGTCACAAGCTTAGTGTTCAAGCTGGCAGAGATGAAACACCATGGTCAATTGTTGCGGATGACGCCACAAGAGAGTGACAAAGTTGCAGGCTATTTATACCAAAAATTCGAGAATGACGATGATCTAATACGTGTGTTATTTTTAGCATTGCCAGATAACTTACAGTTTAATTTTGTTAAAAGGATGGAGAAAAAATCCCCGGCCTACTTTTGCTGTCGGGATATGCAGGTAATTCACTCTGACGCTGCTTTACAACGGTTATTGACACGTTTCAACGATCCTGAAGGGTGGAGTAATCTGGCGAAAAATCAGTATCTGAGCACGTCGATGAAACAAAAAATTTGGCAACGTGCTTTATCGCATCGGAAAAATAATCCGAAAGCAGATTCAGATGCATATGAAACCAGCGCTGATATGATTTTGTCTGAGCTGATTAGCCACGGCGAAGTTGATGACCAGATGCTATTAAATGCCACCGCCCTGATACGTTCGGACGACTGGGACTTTTTAGAGAGTGCATTAATTAGTTGGGATAATTTACCCGCTGTTGTTCTCAAGGAATTACAGCAAAACACGCCACGCAATGATATTTGGGCGAAGTTTTTTCTGAGGCAGGAAAACAGTTCCCGTGCGCAGGTTGACGAAGCGTTACGTGTTTATTATGCACTAGACCCCGATGCGTTAGCACAACTGGATGTACTGGCAAAACAACCGGATCGTATATGGTGGAGTACACTGGCGAAAAGCAATCTCACATTTTTCAAGTTCGGCGCACTTAACAACCGCCACACACCGCCTGCAGTACTGGCGGCAGAAATTGATCCCGAGTGGTGGATTGTGGCGATGAATAATCCCCGTTTTCCAGTTGATGTATTAAAGGCGAGGCTGAAACGTGATCCTTTGCTGGCGTTAGAGCTTGTTAACCCTGAACTGGATTTAGTCCGCCAGCTGGCGCTTAACGGTAAGACGCGCGCAATACGGGAACAAGCGATGAGAAAACTTGATGAGTTGTATTGATCCACAACGTAATGTTTTTTAACTATCTGATTAATTGGGGATAATCATTCCTGACAGTGAGTCCCCAATACCTTGATATATTCTGAATTTTTAATGAAACGGCGTGTTGCGATATCTCCGTCAGGGGAATTGATGCACCATAGCGCAAACCGAATTATCAAGGATTGATAATGACGCTCTACCAGATAAAACCGCTCTTTCAGTCGCTGTTAAGGCCGACGATGTTTTGGCTTTATAAGCACCACGTTACAGCGAATCACATCACTCTTACGGCACTGGCGCTTTCTCTTTTTACCGGATTGCTGTTGGTGTTGGTGGCACAACCCATCCTCTTTTTGCTATTGCCCATCGTGCTTTTTATCCGTATGGCGCTCAATGCGCTGGATGGCATGTTGGCGCGTGAGTGCAACCAGCAAACACGTCTGGGGGCGATTTTGAATGAGACTGGCGATGTTATTTCCGATATTGCGCTCTATTTACCATTTTTATTTTTACCGGAAAGTAACGCATCACTCGTGATACTCATGTTATTTTGCACCATATTGACCGAGTTTTGCGGTTTACTCGCGCAGACGATTAACGGTGTTCGCAGTTATGCCGGTCCATTTGGCAAAAGCGATCGCGCGTTAATATTTGGTCTGTGGGGTCTGGCCGTTGCCATTTATCCACAGTGGATGCAGTGGAATAATCTTTTATGGAGCATTGCTTCAATTCTGCTTCTCTGGACTGCGATTAATCGTTGTCGGAGTGTGCTTTTTATGAGTGCTGAAAGATAATGCTGGAAAAATCTCTGGCAACACTTTTCGCGTTGTTAATTTTAGCAACGCTGATAAACCGTTTTCTGCTATGGCGGTTACCGGAGAGAAAAGGGGGTGAGGTTACATTACGTATTCGTACCTGGTGGGGCATCGTCATTTGTTTTTCACTGGTGATTTCAGGTTCACGCTGGATGACGTTGACGTTTTTTGCGCTGATAAGTTTTCTGGCATTGAAAGAATATTGTACGCTTATATCCATACATTTTCCGCGGTGGTTATATTGGGTTATTCCTCTTAACTATTTGCTTATCGGTTTTAATTGCTTTGAGCTGTTTCTGTTATTTATACCTTTGTCTGGGTTTCTGATATTAGCCACCTGGCGAGTTTTTGTGGGTGAACCCTCCGGTTTTCTGCATACCGTGAGCGCTATTTTTTGGGGCTGGATAATGACCGTTTTCGCCTTGAGTCATGCCGCCTGGTTATTAATGTTGCCATCCATGAATATCCAGAGCGGGGCGTTACTGGTGTTATTTCTTTTGGCATTAACCGAGTCAAACGATATTGCACAGTATTTATGGGGAAAATCCTGCGGCAGAAGAAAAGTGGTCCCTAAAGTCAGCCCGGGAAAAACATTGGAAGGTCTGATGGGCGGCGTCATCACCATCATGATTGCGTCACTGATTATCGGACCGTTACTGACACCGCTAAATACATTACAGGCATTATTAGCGGGTTTGTTAATTGGTATTAGTGGTTTTTGCGGCGATGTCGTGATGTCAGCCATCAAACGAGATATTGGTGTTAAAGATAGCGGAAAACTATTGCCAGGACATGGCGGACTCCTTGACAGGATTGACTCATTAATTTTCACCGCTCCGGTATTTTTTTATTTTATACGCTACTGCTGTTACTGAAGGAAAATAGAGAAAATGGAAAATTCACGCATCTCTGGGGAACATTTTTTTACCACCAGTGATAATACAGCGTTGTTTTATCGGCACTGGCCCGCTTTACAGCCCGGGGCGAAAAAGGTCATCGTCTTATTTCATCGTGGCCATGAACATTCTGGTCGTCTACAACATATCGTTGATGAACTGGCGATGCCAGATACTGCTTTTTATGCCTGGGATGCCCGAGGGCATGGACAAACTTCGGGGGCGCGTGGTTATAGCCCATCTCTTGCGCGTTCAGTGCAGGATGTCGATGAATTTGTTCGTTTTGCTGCCAGCAATAGCCAGGTCGGACTGGATGAGGTGGTAGTGATCGCGCAAAGCGTCGGCGCAGTGCTGGTTGCCACATGGGTTCATGATTATGCGCCTGCAATTCGCGGGCTGGTGCTGGCTTCTCCGGCCTTTAAGGTTAAATTGTATGTGCCGCTGGCACGTCCTGCGCTGGCGTTATGGCATCGTCTGCGTGGTCTGTTTTTTATTAATTCCTATGTGAAAGGACGCTATTTGACCCACGATTGGCAACGGGTGGCGAGTTTCAATAATGATCCGCTGATCACACGGGCGATTGCCGTCAATATCTTGCTCGATCTCTATAAAACGTCTGAACGTATTATTAGAGATGCGGCGGCGATTACGCTCCCCACGCAACTTCTGATATCAGGCGATGACTATGTGGTGCATCGCCAACCGCAGATTGATTTTTATCAGAGATTACGTAGCCCTCTGAAAGAGCTGCATCTGCTGCCAGGCTTTTATCACGACACGTTGGGTGAAGAGAACAGGGCGCTGGCATTTGAAAAAATGCAAAGCTTTATTAGTCGTTTATATGCTAACAAATCGCAAAAATTTGATTATCAGCATGAAGACTGCACAGGACCATCAGCGGATCGATGGCGGCTACTTTCTGGTGGACCCGTGCCATTATCGCCGGTTGATTTAGCGTATCGCTTTATGCGAAAGGCGATGAAATTGTTCGGGACGCACTCTTCGGGCCTGCATCTCGGAATGAGCACCGGCTTTGATTCAGGCAGTTCGCTGGATTATGTCTATCAAAATCAACCGCAAGGTAGTAACGCATTCGGGCGTTTAGTCGACAAAATCTACCTGAACAGTGTTGGCTGGCGCGGTATTCGCCAGCGCAAAACCCATTTACAAATACTGATTAAACAAGCCGTTGCCGATCTCCACGCCAAAG
>ERZ1673739.2903-NODE-2903-length-12956-cov-140.904736_pt1 | contig 12956 bp, 9 predicted proteins | sample MGYA00580210_ERZ1673739 | MGnify/ENA primary metagenome ERZ1673739 (study PRJEB41218, sample SAMN15661749) | gut metagenome | host: Homo sapiens | place: Canada: London | collected 2015-08-20/2019-03-30 | study: EMG produced TPA metagenomics assembly of...
TAGAGCATTAGCCTTCCAAGCTGAGGGTCGCGGGTTTGAGTCCCGTCTTCCGCTCTTTTTTCTTTTTGCTGTTATAGCTCAGCGGTAGAGCACTTCCTTGGTAAGGAAGAGGTCCCGGGTTCAAGTCCCGGTAACAGCTCATAAAGATGTAAATGCTGATTATTAATCAAATAAATAACAAGTAAAGCTATGGCTAAAGAGAAATTTGAACGTTCGAAACCGCACGTTAACATTGGTACTATCGGTCACGTTGACCACGGTAAAACCACTTTGACTGCTGCCATCACAACTGTATTGGCAAAGAAAGGTCTGTCAGAATTGCGTTCTTTCGATTCTATCGATAACGCTCCTGAAGAAAAGGAAAGAGGTATTACTATCAACACTTCTCACGTAGAATATCAGACTGCTAACCGTCACTATGCTCACGTAGACTGTCCGGGACACGCCGACTACGTTAAGAACATGGTTACTGGTGCTGCTCAGATGGATGGTGCTATCATCGTAGTTGCTGCTACTGATGGTCCGATGCCTCAGACTCGTGAACACATCTTGTTGGCTCGTCAGGTAAACGTTCCTCGTCTGGTCGTATTCTTGAACAAATGCGACATGGTTGATGACGAAGAAATGTTGGAGCTGGTTGAAATGGAAATGCGTGAACTGCTGTCATTCTATGACTTCGACGGTGACAATACTCCTATCATCCGTGGTTCTGCTTTGGGTGCATTGAATGGTGTTCCTCAGTGGGAAGAAAAAGTTATGGAATTGATGGATGCAGTTGATAACTGGATTCCTCTGCCTCCGCGTGATGTAGATAAACCGTTCTTGATGCCGGTTGAAGACGTATTCTCAATCACTGGTCGTGGTACTGTAGCTACAGGTCGTATCGAAGCTGGTGTTATCAAGGTAGGTGACGAAGTTGAAATCCTGGGTCTTGGTGAAGACAAGAAATCAGTTGTAACTGGTGTTGAAATGTTCCGCAAATTGCTGGATCAGGGTGAAGCTGGTGATAACGTAGGTTTGTTGCTTCGTGGTATCGACAAGAACGAAATCAAACGTGGTATGATTTTGTGTCACCCGGGTCAGGTTAAAGCTCACTCTAAATTCAAAGCTGAGGTTTATATCCTGAAGAAAGAAGAAGGTGGTCGTCACACTCCGTTCCACAACAAATATCGTCCTCAGTTCTATTTGCGTACTATGGACTGTACAGGTGAAATCACTTTGCCGGAAGGAACAGACATGGTAATGCCGGGTGATAACGTAACAATCAACGTTGAGTTGATCTATCCGGTTGCATTGAACGTAGGTCTGCGCTTCGCTATCCGTGAAGGTGGTCGTACAGTAGGTGCTGGTCAGATTACTGAACTTCTTGACTAATAATATCTTATAATAGATAGACTGATAGTTCCCGGAGGAATTCGGGAACTATTTTTACGGGAATAGCTCAGTTGGTAGAGCATCGGTCTCCAAAACCGAGTGTCGGGAGTTCGAGCCTCTCTTCCCGTGCTAAAATTAAAAGAATATGTTTACAAAGATAACAAATTATTGTAAGGAATCTTATGACGAACTAGTCCATAAAGTATCATGGCCTACTCGTTCAGAACTTTCTAGTAGTGCAGTGGTTGTTTTAACTGCTTCCCTCCTCATTGCACTCGTTGTTTTTCTAATGGATTCTGCCTTCCAATTTATCATGGAAGATGTTATCTATCCGCACTAATAAACAGTAAGAAAACATGTCTGAGATTGAAAAAAAATGGTACGTATTACGTGCCGTGAGTGGAAAGGAAAACAAGGTGAAAGAATATCTTGATGCAGACATCAAGCATGGTAACCTTGGCGACTACGTGTCTCAGGTGTTGATTCCTACCGAAAAGACGTATCAGGTTCGTAATGGTAAGAAGATCGTAAAAGAGAGAACTTATCTTCCTGGTTACGTTTTGGTAGAAGCCGCTTTGGTTGGAGAGGTTGCTCATCATTTGAGAAATACTCCTAACGTTATTGGCTTCTTGGGAGGACTGGATCACCCGGTTCCTCTGAGACAATCGGAGGTGAATCGTATTCTGGGTACGGTAGATGAACTTCAGGAAAGCGGAGAGGATTTGAATATCCCTTATACCGTAGGAGAAACAGTGAAAGTAAGCGTTGGCCCGTTCAGCGGATTCAGTGGCCTCATTGAAGAAGTAAATGCGGAAAAACGTAAGCTGAAAGTAATGGTCAAAATATTCGGACGGAAAACTCCGTTGGAATTAGGCTTTACGGATGTGGAAAAGGAATAATGCATTTTGTTACGTGCAATTGTTCTATTCGTTAAATACTTATATAAAAATTACAAAAGAAAATGGCTAAAGAAGTTGCTGGACTAATCAAATTACAGATTAAAGGAGGCGCTGCAAATCCATCACCTCCCGTTGGACCTGCTCTGGGTTCTAAGGGTATCAATATCATGGAATTTTGCAAGCAATTCAACGCCAGAACCCAGGACAAGGCAGGTAAGGTATTACCTGTAATCATTACCTACTACACAGACAAGTCTTTTGATTTCGTAATCAAAACTCCTCCTGTAGCTATTCAGTTGCTTGAGGCTGCCAAAATCAAGAGTGGATCTGCAGAACCTAACCGTAAGAAAGTCGCTGAACTGACTTGGGATCAGATTCGTGCAATTGCTCAGGATAAGATGGTTGACTTGAACTGCTTTACTATCGAATCTGCTATGTCAATGGTAGCAGGAACAGCTAGAAGTATGGGTATCGCTGTAAAAGGTGACTTCCCGGGTAATAACTAATTAACTTCAATTGATAATGGGTAAACTGACAAAAAATCAAAAGTTGGCTGCAGAAAAGATTGAAGCAGGGAAAGCATACTCACTGAAGGAAGCTTCTGAATTGGTAAAGGAAATTACTTTTACAAAGTTTGATGCTTCATTAGATATTGACGTACGCTTAGGTGTAGACCCTCGTAAGGCTAACCAGATGGTAAGAGGCGTTGTTTCTCTTCCTCATGGAACTGGAAAACAGGTACGTGTGCTTGTTCTGTGTACACCGGATGCTGAAGCTGCTGCAAAAGAAGCTGGAGCTGACTATGTTGGTCTTGATGAATATATTGAAAAGATCAAAGGTGGATGGACTGATATTGATGTGATTATCACTATGCCGTCTATCATGGGTAAGATTGGTGCGCTGGGTCGTGTGCTTGGTCCTCGTGGATTGATGCCGAACCCGAAAAGCGGTACTGTAACTATGGATGTAGCTAAGGCTGTTAAGGAAGTTAAGCAAGGTAAGATTGACTTTAAGGTTGATAAGAGCGGTATCGTTCATACTTCAATCGGTAAGGTTTCTTTCTCTGCTGAGCAGATCCGTGAAAATGCGAAAGAATTTATCGCTACTATCATTAAACTGAAACCGACCACAGCTAAAGGTACTTATATCAAGAGTATTTATCTTTCAAGTACTATGAGTAAGGGTATTAAGATTGACCCTAAATCAGTAGACGAAATCTAATAATTAAGGAGGAATCATGAGAAAGGAAGATAAAGGCGTAATTATTGGTCAGTTAGCAGATACTGTAAAGCAATACGGACATTTTTACTTGGTTGATACAACTGCAATGGATGCAGCTGCTACAAGTGACCTTCGTAAAAAATGTTTCAAGGCTGGTATCAAGCTGATAGTTGTGAAGAATTCTTTGCTTCACAAGGCTTTGATGAGCTTGGATGTGGATTACTCACCATTGTTTGATTCTTTGAAGGGTACTACTTCTGTAATGTTCTGTGAAACAGCTAATGCTCCGGCAAAACTGTTGAAGGAATACAAAGATGGAGTTCCTGCCCTGAAAGCTGCTTATGCAGAAGAAGGATTCTACGTGGGTGCAGACCAGTTGGAAGCTCTCGCAACAATCAAGAGCAAGAACGAAGTTATTGCAGAAATCGTGGCTTTGCTGCAGTCTCCTGCAAAGAACGTTATCTCGGCTCTTCAATCAGGTGGCAACACCATTCACGGAGTTCTTCAGACTTTGGCAGAACGTGCAGAATAATTGCACTCTGTGCCTAGTCGAGAATATACCAAACAACTTTAATATTTAAATAGTACAAACAATTAAATTTCATACAAAAATGGCAGATTTGAAAGCTTTTGCAGAACAATTAGTTAACTTGACAGTAAAAGAAGTTAATGAACTTGCAACTATCCTTAAAGAAGAATACGGTATTGAACCTGCTGCTGCAGCTGTAGCTGTTGCTGCTGGTCCTGCTGCTGCTGGTGCAGCTGCTGCTGAAGAAAAAACTTCATTCGATGTAGTTTTGAAGAGCGCAGGTGCTGCTAAATTGCAGGTTGTTAAGGCCGTTAAAGAAGCTTGTGGTCTTGGCTTGAAAGAAGCAAAAGACTTGGTTGACGGTGCTCCTAGCACAGTAAAAGAAGGTTTGGCTAAAGACGAAGCTGAATCTTTGAAGAAAACTTTGGAAGAAGCTGGAGCTGAAGTTGAACTTAAATAAGATTATCCTGTAAATCAGGTAGTTCGGTTAAGAGTCCTCTGTAAAGAGGATTCTTAACCTTTTTGCGTCTATATTAAGTTCACTAGGTTTCATCTGTCGGAACTGTGAGAGTGACCGACTGTTATTATCCTAGTTTTTACATTTTAAACTCCATACAGATGTCTTCAGAAACTCAAAATCAACGAATTAATTTTGCTTCTATTAAGAATCCGATGCAGTATCCGGATTTCCTGGAAGTACAGTTGAAGTCATTTCAGGACTTCTTGCAATTAGATACCCCACCCGAAAAACGAAAGAATGATGGCTTGTATAAGGTTTTTGCGGAAAACTTCCCTATAGCTGATACACGCAATAACTTCGTGCTCGAGTTCCTTGACTACTATATTGATCCGCCTCACTATACAATTGATGATTGTTTGGAACGTGGCTTGACATATAGTGTACCTTTGAAAGCTAAATTGAAGCTTTATTGTACCGACCCCGATCACGAAGATTTTGATACAGTGATTCAGGATGTGTATCTGGGACCAATTCCTTATATGACTCCGAAAGGCACCTTTGTAATTAATGGTGCTGAACGTGTAGTTGTTTCTCAGCTGCACCGTTCTCCGGGTGTATTCTTTGGTCAGAGCATCCATGCCAATGGTACCAAATTGTATTCGGCTCGTATTATCCCGTTTAAAGGATCTTGGATTGAGTTCGCTACGGATATCAACAATGTGATGTATGCGTACATCGACCGTAAGAAGAAGCTTCCGGTAACAACTTTGTTGAGAGCTGTAGGATTTGAAAATGATAAGGATATTCTTGAAATTTTCAATCTGGCTGAGGATGTAAAGGTTAACAAAACTAACCTGAAAAAGATTATTGGACGCAAATTGGCTGCTCGTGTATTGAAAACGTGGACAGAAGATTTTGTGGATGAAGATACTGGTGAAGTTGTTTCTATCGAACGTAACGAGGTAGTAATTGACCGTGAAACTGTCATTGAACCTGAACATATCGACTTGATTATCGAGTCTGGTGTACAGAATATCCTCGTTCACAACGAAGAAGCAAATGCCTCTGACTATTCTATTATCTTCAATACTTTACAGAAAGACCCAAGTAACTCTGAAAAGGAAGCTGTATTGTATATCTATCGCCAGCTGCGTAATGCAGACCCTGCTGATGATGCAAGTGCACGCGAAGTTATCAACAACTTGTTCTTCTCAGAAAAACGTTATGACTTGGGTGATGTAGGACGTTATCGTATCAACAAGAAGTTGAACCTGGATACTCCTATGGATGTCAGAGTATTGACGAAACAAGATATTATCGAGATTATTAAATATCTCATTGAGTTGATTAACTCAAAGGCTGATGTGGATGATATTGACCACTTGAGTAACCGTCGTGTACGTACAGTGGGTGAACAGTTGTCTAACCAGTTTGCAATTGGTCTGGCTCGTATGTCACGTACAATCCGTGAACGTATGAACGTACGCGACAACGAAGTATTTACTCCGATTGATTTGATTAACGCAAAAACTATTTCGTCTGTAATCAACTCATTCTTTGGAACAAATGCTTTGTCACAGTTCATGGACCAGACTAACCCGTTGGCTGAAATTACGCACAAGCGTCGTTTGTCAGCTTTGGGACCTGGTGGTTTGTCACGTGACCGTGCTGGTTTCGAGGTTCGAGACGTACACTATACTCACTATGGTCGTTTGTGTCCGATTGAAACTCCTGAAGGTCCGAACATCGGTTTGATTTCTTCTTTGTGTGTTTACGCAAAGATTAATGAACTGGGCTTTATTGTTACTCCTTACCGTAAAGTAAAAGATGGAGTAGTAGACTTGTCAAATGAAGGTATTGAATACCTTTCTGCAGAAGAAGAAGAAGACAAGATTATCGCTCAGGGTAATGCTCCACTGAATGATGACGGTACATTTATCCGTGAAAAGGTAAAAGCGCGTCGTGATGCGGATTATCCGGTAGTTACTCCGGACCAGGTAGAATTGATGGACGTAGCTCCTCAGCAGATTGCATCTATTGCGGCTTCATTGATTCCGTTCCTTGAACATGACGATGCGAACCGTGCGTTGATGGGATCTAACATGATGCGCCAGGCAGTTCCTTTGTTGAAGACTGAAGCTCCGATTGTAGGTACAGGTATCGAAAAACAATTGTGTGAAGATTCACGTACACAGATTGCTGCAGAAGGTGATGGTGTGATTGACTTTGTGGATGCTACTACAATTCGTATTTTGTATGACCGTACAGAAGATGAAGAATTTGTAAGCTTCGAACCGGCATTGAAGGAATATCGTATTCCGAAGTTCCGTAAGACAAACCAGAGCATGACCATCGACTTGCGTCCGATTTGTAATAAAGGACAGCGCGTGAAGAAGGGAGATATCCTGACTGAAGGTTATTCTACTGCAAATGGAGAGCTGGCATTGGGTAAGAACCTGCTGGTAGCTTACATGCCTTGGAAGGGTTACAACTATGAGGATGCTATTGTATTGAACGAACGTGTGGTTCGTGAAGATATTCTGACATCTGTTCACGTAGATGAATATATTCTGGAAGTACGCGAAACCAAACGCGGAATGGAGGAATTGACTTCTGATATTCCGAATGTAAGCGAAGAAGCAACTAAAGATTTGGATGAAAACGGTATCGTACGTATTGGTGCACGTATTGAGCCGGGCGATATCCTGATTGGTAAGATTACTCCGAAGGGAGAATCTGATCCTTCTCCAGAAGAAAAACTGTTGCGTGCTATCTTTGGTGACAAGGCTGGAGATGTGAAGGATGCTTCATTGAAAGCTTCTCCATCATTGCGCGGTGTGGTTATTGACAAGAAATTATATTCTCGTGTAATCAAGACTCGTAGCGAGAAAAATGCAGATAAGGCTATTCTGCCGAAACTGAATGAAGAATTTGAAGAAAAAGCTGCAGCTCTGAAAGCAATCTTGATTGACAAGTTGCTGGTATTGACAGCTGATAAGGTTTCTCAGGGTGTGAAGGATTATCTGGGAACTGAAGTGATTGCTAAGGGAGCTAAGTTTACTAAATACGATTTGGAATCATTGGATTATACTGTAATTCAGTTGAGCAAGTGGACTGCTGATGCTCATAAGAATGATATGATTCGTGATCTTATCGTAAACTATCTGAAGAAGTACAAGGAACTGGATGCTGAATTGAAACGTAAGAAGTTTGCGTTGACAATCGGTGATGAGTTGCCTTCAGGTATTATTCAGATGGCGAAGGTTTACATTGCTAAGAAACGTAAGATTGGTGTGGGTGATAAGATGGCCGGTCGTCACGGTAACAAGGGTATCGTTTCACGCGTGGTTCGTCAGGAAGATATGCCGTTCTTGGCTGACGGTACACCGGTTGATATCGTATTGAACCCGTTGGGTGTGCCTTCTCGTATGAACATCGGTCAGATTTTCGAAGCCGTACTGGGACGCGCTGGAAAAGAATTGGGTGTGAAGTTTGCGACTCCGATTTTCGATGGTGCTACTTTGGATGACTTGGATGAATGGACTGACAAAGCTGGTCTGCCACGCTATTGTAAGACTTACTTGTATGATGGTGGTACAGGTGATCAGTTTGACCAGCCGGCTACAGTCGGTGTGACTTACATGTTGAAACTGGGTCACATGGTTGAAGACAAAATGCATGCCCGTTCAATCGGTCCGTACTCATTGATTACTCAACAGCCACTTGGTGGTAAGGCTCAGTTCGGTGGTCAGCGTTTCGGAGAAATGGAGGTTTGGGCAATCGAAGCATTCGGTGCTGCTCATGTACTTCAGGAAATCTTGACTATCAAGTCTGATGATGTAGTAGGACGTTCTAAGGCATACGAAGCAATTGTGAAAGGTGAACCTATGCCGACTCCGGGTATTCCTGAATCTCTCAACGTATTGTTGCATGAACTTAGGGGTTTGTGCTTGAGCATTACGCTGGAATAACTTTTTCAAATGAAGAATGGAAAAGATAACTTCCATTCTTCATGATTAAATTCTTCATTATCATAAAATAAAAAGTATGGCTTTTAGAAAAGATACTAAGATAAAAAGTAATTTCTCAAAGATTACGATCGGTCTGGCATCACCCGAAGAGATTCTGGAAAATTCTTATGGTGAGGTTCTGAAACCGGAAACCATCAACTATCGTACTTATAAACCGGAACGTGACGGTTTGTTCTGCGAACGTATCTTCGGTCCGGTGAAAGACTACGAATGTCATTGCGGCAAGTACAAACGTATTCGCTACAAAGGCATTGTCTGCGACCGATGCGGTGTGGAAGTAACAGAAAAGAAAGTACGTCGTGAGCGTAGTGGTCACATTCAGTTGGTGGTACCTGTAGCTCATATCTGGTATTTCCGTTCATTGCCTAATAAGATTGGTTATCTGCTGGGATTGCCGACAAAGAAACTGGATGCTATCATTTATTATGAACGTTATGTAGTTATCCAGCCGGGTGTGAAGGCTGAAGATGGTATCAGTAAATATGACTTGTTGTCTGAAGAAGAGTACCTGGATATTATGGAAACTCTTCCGAAAGAAAATCAATACCTGGAAGACAGCGATCCGAATAAGTTCATCGCCAAGATGGGTGCTGAAGCAATCTATGATTTGCTGGTAGGAATTGATTTGGATGCTCTGTCATACGAATTGCGTCATAAGGCAAACAGTGATTCTTCACAGCAGCGCAAGAATGAAGCTTTGAAGCGCTTGCAGGTAGTAGAATCTTTCCGTGCATCTCGTGGCCGCAACAAACCGGAATGGATGATTGTACGTATCGTACCGGTTATTCCGCCTGAATTGCGTCCGTTGGTTCCGCTGGATGGTGGTCGCTTTGCAACTTCAGACTTGAACGATTTGTATCGTCGTGTGATTATCCGTAACAACCGTTTGAAACGTCTGATTGAAATCAAGGCTCCGGAAGTAATCTTACGTAATGAGAAACGTATGCTTCAGGAAGCTGTCGATTCATTGTTCGACAACTCTCGTAAGTCGAGTGCAGTGAAGACAGATGCCAACCGTCCGTTGAAATCTTTGTCAGACAGCTTGAAAGGTAAGCAAGGACGTTTCCGTCAGAACTTGTTGGGTAAACGTGTGGACTACTCTGCTCGTTCTGTAATCGTTGTAGGTCCGGAATTGAAGATGGGTGAATGTGGTATTCCTAAGTTGATGGCTGCAGAATTGTACAAACCGTTCATCATCCGTAAGCTGATTGAACGTGGTATTGTGAAGACTGTGAAATCAGCGAAGAAGATTGTAGACCGCAAGGAATCTGTTATCTGGGATATCCTGGAACATGTAATGAAGGGACACCCTGTATTGCTGAACCGTGCTCCGACACTTCACCGTTTGGGTATTCAGGCCTTCCAGCCGAAGATGATTGAAGGAAAAGCTATCCAGTTGCACCCGTTGGCTTGTACCGCGTTCAACGCCGACTTCGATGGTGACCAGATGGCCGTACACTTGCCTTTGAGTAACGAAGCTGTACTGGAAGCTCAGATGTTGATGCTTCAGTCACACAATATTTTGAACCCTGCCAATGGTGCGCCTATCACTGTGCCTGCACAGGATATGGTATTGGGATTGTATTACATTACCAAATTGCGTAAGGGTGCCAAAGGTGAAGGTTTGATTTTCTATGGACCGGAAGAAGCAATGATTGCTTACAATGAAGGTAAGGTAGACATTCACGCTATTATCAGCGTAGTGGCTAATGACCTTGATGAAAACGGCAATATCGTGAAGAAGTTGATTAAGGAAACTTCTGTAGGTCGTGTCATTGTAAATGAACTGGTTCCGGATGAATGTGGTTATTTGAATACCGTTATTTCTAAGAAGTCTCTGCGTGACATCATCAGCGATGTTATTAAGGCTGTCGGTGTGGCTCGTGCTTGCGAATTCTTGGATGGTATCAAGAACTTAGGTTATAAGAAAGCATTCGAAGGTGGTCTGTCATTCAACTTGGGTGATATCATTATCCCGAAGGAGAAGGAAGAACTGGTAAAACGTGGTAACGAAGAAATCGAACAGATTATGATGAACTATAACATGGGATTCATCACCGATAACGAACGTTACAACCAGGTAATTGATACTTGGACTCACGTAAACAGTGACTTGTCAGACATTCTATATAAGACTATTAAGAACGACGACCAAGGATTTAACTCTGTATTTATGATGTTGGATTCTGGTGCCCGTGGTTCTAAGGAACAGATCCGTCAGTTGTCTGGTATGCGTGGTTTGATGGCTAAACCGCAGAAAGCTGGTGCTGAGGGTGCACAGATTATTGAAAACCCGATTCTTTCTAACTTTAAGGAAGGTCTTTCGGTGTTGGAATACTTTATCTCTACCCACGGTGCTCGTAAGGGTCTTGCCGATACCGCGTTGAAGACTGCCGATGCCGGATACTTGACTCGTCGTTTGGTTGACGTTTCTCATGACGTGATTATCAACGAAGAAGACTGTGGTACATTGCGTGGTCTGGTTTGTACAGCATTGAAGAACAACGATGAAGTTATCGCTACTTTGTACGAACGTATTCTGGGTCGTGTATCTGTTCATGATATTATCCACCCGACAACTGGTAAGCTGATTGTAGCTGCTGGTGAAGAAATCACAGAAGACATTGCAGAAGAAATCGAAAAATCTCCGATTGAAAGCGTAGAAATCCGCTCTGTATTGACTTGTGAATCTAAGAAGGGTGTATGTGCGAAATGTTACGGACGTAACCTGGCTACCAGTCGTATGGTACAGAAAGGTGAAGCTGTCGGCGTAATCGCTGCTCAGTCAATCGGTGAACCGGGTACTCAGTTGACTCTGCGTACATTCCACGCCGGAGGTATCGCTGGTAACATGGCTGCCAATGCAAGTATCGTAGCTAAGAATGATGCTCGTCTGGAATTCGAAGAACTGCGTACGGTTGATGCTGTAGAAGAAACAGGTGAACCAGTGAAGATTGTTGTAGGTCGTCTGGCCGAAGTTCGCTTTGTGGATGTACATACAGGTATCATCCTTTCTACTCACAACGTTCCTTACGGTTCTAAGCTGTATGCTTCAGACGGTGAGGTAGTAGAAAAGGGTAAGCTGATTGCTAAGTGGGACCCGTTCAACGCCGTTATCGTAACAGAAGCTGCTGGTAAGATTGACTTTGAATCAGTAATTGAAAACGTAACCTATAAGGTAGAATCAGATGAAGCTACTGGTTTGCGTGAAATCATTATTACTGAATCTAAGGATAAGACGAAGATTCCGTCATTGCACATCTTGGATGAGAACGGTGGAATTATCCGTACATACAACTTGCCGGTAGGTGGTCACGTAGTAGTAGAAGACAAACAAACCGTGAAGTCGGGTGATATTCTGGTGAAGATTCCGCGTGCCGTAGGTAAGGCGGGTGATATTACCGGTGGTCTTCCACGTGTAACTGAGCTGTTCGAAGCTCGTAATCCGTCTAATCCGGCTGTCGTTTCTGAAATCGATGGTGAAATTACGATGGGTAAGATTAAACGTGGTAACCGTGAAATCATCGTTACATCGAAGACTGGTGACGTTCGTAAGTACTTGGTTGCTTTGTCTAAGCAGATTCTGGTTCAGGAAAATGACTATGTACGTGCCGGAACTCCGTTGTCTGACGGTGCTATTACTCCTGCCGACATCTTGGCCATCAAAGGTCCTACAGCCGTTCAGGAATATATCGTAAATGAAATCCAGGACGTTTACCGTCTGCAGGGTGTGAAGATTAACGATAAGCACTTCGAAATCATCGTTCGTCAGATGATGCGTAAGGTACAGATTGACGAACCGGGTGATACTCGCTTCTTGGAACAGCAGTTTGTAGACCGCATTGAATTCAATGAGGAAAACGACCGTATCTGGGGTAAGAAAGTGGTTGTAGACGCTGGTGATTCTCAGAACTTGCAGCCGGGACAGATTGTTACAGCTCGTAAGCTCCGTGATGAAAACAGTATGCTGAAACGCCGTGACTTGAAACTGGTTGAAGTACGTGATGCAGTTCCTGCTACTTCTACTCAGATTCTGCAGGGTATTACACGTGCTGCATTGCAGACATCAAGCTTCATGTCAGCTGCATCATTCCAGGAAACTACCAAGGTATTGAACGAAGCTGCTATCAACGGTAAGGTTGATAAACTGGAAGGTATGAAAGAGAACGTAATCTGCGGTCACTTGATTCCTGCTGGTACAGGTCAGCGTGAGTTTGAAAAGATTGTGGTAGGTTCTAAAGAAGAATACGATCGCATCTTGGCTAACAAGAAGAATGTATTAGATTACAGTGGAGTTGAATAATTTCAACTACTATCATAAAAAGAGCCGTCTCATTTGAGGCGGCTTTTTTTATGTGCTTATTCGATGTAAGCAAGCATCGTATATTTGTAAGCATTCGAAGAAATGCACCTTTTACACTTTGAGGTTTGGTTGTAGCTTT
>ERZ1673739.2909-NODE-2909-length-12929-cov-136.058645_pt1 | contig 12929 bp, 14 predicted proteins | sample MGYA00580210_ERZ1673739 | MGnify/ENA primary metagenome ERZ1673739 (study PRJEB41218, sample SAMN15661749) | gut metagenome | host: Homo sapiens | place: Canada: London | collected 2015-08-20/2019-03-30 | study: EMG produced TPA metagenomics assembly of...
ACATACATCCTGATTATCCAACCATTCATTCAGTTCAGATTTGGAAGAGTTCAGTTCTTTCAGTTGTTTTTCTATCTTGAACAATATGTTGTTCATTTCCATAAATGCACCGGCTTCTATGTTCACTATCTCCATAATCATTAGTTTTAGTGGTTGGTACAAAAATAGAATAGAAGGGTGTGGAACACAAGAAACTATCATCAAAGTTCATCAAGTGACATCAAATGTCATGATAATGATGTTAGTCAATTCTCATTTCGATATTTACATTGTGAAAATTAGTAATAATTTAAAATTGGTTTTATTCTCTTATATAGCTCGGTGTTCTACTTTAATGAGAGAGCAATTTGTTTGAACTGAAAATAAATTGAAATAATGATTGTAGATTAAATCATTATTCATATATTTGTAAATAAATGATTTAAAATGCAATCATTATGGATGATATTTATTCGTTGTCTGATATTCAAATTCAGAAGAAAATAGGAGAGAAGCTTAAAGCCGTTAGACTTAAGCAGAATATAACTCAAGCCAGCTTGGCAGAATTGTCATCAATATCACGTTCGTCAGTGCAGAAGATAGAAAGTGGAGAAATCAGATCTTTTGATGTATTTCTTCGTATATTGAGAACACTCGGTATGCTTGACGAACTTACTCGTCTATGTGAAGAAGAACAGATGAGTCCAAACGAATATTTTGAGATGGTAAATTCTTTTAAAAAAAACAGAAGAAAGAGAGCTGTTGGAACTCTAAAAAAAGATAAGGAGGAGTCAGAATGGTAGATGTAGCAAGAGTTAAAATGTTTGGTATGAATATCGGAACATTCAAATGGGATGACACTTATGATATGGCACGTTTTGAATACGATGAGCATTTTGTCGGAAAAGGACTTGAGCCGTCACCTTTGATGATGCCAGTGAAGCAGGGTCGTATCTATTCATTTGGGAATCTCAATAGAGACGTATTTTATGGTTTACCTGGTATGTTGGCAGATTCTCTTCCAGACACATACGGTCGTGCTTTGTTCGATAAATGGCTTTCCATGGTTGGTAGAACGAGTGGTAATCCGATTGAGACATTATGTTTTTTGGGACAGCGTTGTATGGGTGCTCTGGAGTTTGAGCCTGCAACGGGACCTGTTACTACTGATATGAAAATAGAAATAGATTCGTTGGTAGAAGTTGCAAAAGAAGCTCTTTCAAAGAAGGAGGAATTCGGAACAAATTTGGATGCTGACAGGAAGGCAGCTATTGCAGAAATTTTACGACTTGGTACATCTGCTGGAGGACAAAGGGCGAAAGCTGTAATTGCATATAACAAGGAGACTGGTGAGGTGAGATCCGGACAAGTACAGGCTCCTACAGGTTTTGATTATTATCTAATCAAACTGGATGGTGTATCAGCTGAAGCTGGATTTAAAGAAACGGAGAACTTTGGAAGACTTGAATTCTCATTCTCCTTACTTGCTAAGGAGTGTGGTATAGAAATGACTGAGTGTGCCTTGATTGAAGAAAATGGCAGAGCTCATTTTTTAACCAAACGATTCGATAGAGTTAATGGTAATAAAATCCATATGCAAACATTATGTGGAATAGCTCATTATGATTTTCATCTTTGCAGAGCATATTCATATGAACAAGCATTTAATGTAATGCGTCGCCTTCGTCTTCCATATTCGCAAGCTGAGGAAATGTTTCTTAGAATGGTATTCAATGTTGTGATAAGGAATCAGGATGATCATACGAAGAATATATCATTTCTTATGGATAATGCTGGTAAGTGGAGATTGTCTCCAGCTTATGATTTAGGATTTGCATACAACCCCAAAGGTGCATGGACAAATACTCATCAAATGTCAATAAACGGCAAATTTGATGATATTACAAGAAAAGATCTTCAAGCATTTGCCATATCCAATAATATCAAGAATGCAAATGAAATTATTGATAAGGTTTGTGAGGTGACTTCTAAATGGCCTGAAATGGCTAAGAACTGCGGTGTTCCTAAAGAAATGATTGATGCAAGGCTTCCGTATATGTTGTTGAATATATAACTGGTTATGGTTTATTGTAATCTTAATAACGATAACATATTGGGATTATAATAAGTTGATAGCAAAAAATATATTCAAAAAACTGAAATATACAGTATTTTCTATGGACATCTAATTATATTATGGGAAAGGATGCTGAGCATTCACCTATATTATTAATATTGAACAAAATAAGATAATAACTATGTTTCATTTTTCTATCAATTCGATAACTATTTTTCAAGCGACATCGTCTCGTCTGCGAAAAGTTTTACAGCCTGGAGAGTATAAGTTTGAGGGAGGTATTGGGGAAGGTTTTTTTGCAAAAGGTATCAACGTATGTGCTATTGTAGGTATGAACGGAAGTGGTAAATCGTCACTTCTGGAAATACTATACAGAGCTATTAATAATTTAGGTGCTGTATTACTTAAGGATTTTAAAATCAATGCAGCAGCCGACTTAATGTATGTTGGAGGCTTGTATGCTGATGTAAAATATACAATTGATGAAAGTATAGGAATTTTAAGTGTTAGAGGTTTTCAAGTTGGTCTAAAGTTTGATAATCAGAAATGGTTATTTAAAATACAGGATGAACCAACTAACATTGATTTTGAAGACTTTATATATTATCCTCATATAAATAATGACCAGCTTTTAGAAATCTGTAAACATATTTTTTATTCGGTTGTTACCAACTATTCGATGCAATCTTATATTTCACGAGATTACAAAGGAGAAGATATTTGGGTTTATGATGAAGAAAAAGAAAAGTGGGTTGAGGACACTCGTCACAATTGGATTGACAGTCTTTTTCATAAGAATGATGGATACATGTGTCCTATAAATCTTAATCCATATCGTGAGAATGGGAAAGTTGATATGGTGAGAGAAGATCGTCTTACAAATGATCGTCTTCAAGCAATACTTATAGACTTTAAGAATAAAGGTTATAAGTATATTGAGGGTTATGAGCTTGAAGATATTCATTATACTTTCAATCGGGATAAAATTAACAATCTATTTGAAAATAAATATCCAAAAGAGGCAAGAAAACATAAATATGAACGCTTGATTCAAACATTTAAGGAGGCATATTATAAAGAAAATAGTATAGCAAATATTATTCTCAACAATTTTCATGTAAGGGAACCTGAACATGATGATCGTATTCATTGGGCCGCTCGCTTATATATGGTAGCCAAAGTTCTTCTAATAGTCCAGAAATATCCGAGCTATAATGCATACTCAAAGTGGGGAGACTTAAGCTATACATTTAAAACCATTACATCGCAAGATGAAAAACGTGAGTTGAAAAAATTAGGCAGAACCCTTCGTGATGATAAGTCACATATTGTGTTGAAGCTTAATCGAGTATTACATTTTATAAAAAGCACACAACATCTTTTGGGTATAGGAAACCTGATTCGTCCTTTTACATATAGTAAATATGCAGAATTGTTAGGTGATAATAATAAAAAAATATCAATAAGTCATCGATTGATGGTTATGCCACCTCCATTTTTTACACCGGAGGTGGTAATGTATAAAGAACAAATTGATGGTAAAAAAGCCTTGATGCCTTTACGGTATATGAGTTCTGGTGAAAGACAGTTTATGCATACTACAAGTGCTACCATCTACCACTTGCTTAATTTAAAATCTGTCAAAAACGATCATAGGCCAGCTTATCGTTTTTTTAATGTGATTATGGATGAAGTGGAAATTTGTTATCATCCAGAAATGCAAAGAACTTTCGTGTGCAGATTAATAGATTTGTTCAAGCAATTAATTCTTCAGAGTCAGAGTAGCATTAATATCATTATGACAACTCATTCGCCTTTCATATTATCAGATATTCCAAAATGCAATATTATCTATCTTGAGGAAGGTAAAATGGTAGATGAATATGAAGGGTTTATAAATCCATTTGGCGCAAACGTGAATGATGTGCTCAAACAGAGCTTTTTCTTAAAAAATGGTTTTACAGGTGAGTTTGCAAAGAGAAAAATAACAAGTCTAGCAACCTTTCTTTCCTCTCCCAGAAAGGAGGATAGACAACTAGATTTAAATATCGCTCAAAATCTAATTGATATGATTGGTGAACCACTTGTTAAGCAGAATTTACAGATTCTTCTTGATAATTATCTTAATCTGCATCCAGATTTGTTAACTCCAGAACTTGGAGCAAAAAGAATGCAAAGGATAGAACAACTGAAAGAAGAACTTAATAGACTAAATAACATCCAAGACATATGAAACAGATAGTAATAGAACAACATATACGGAATATAGCTAAAGCTTATTGTAATGTGCTTCGTAGAAAAGGTGTTGGAAGGTATCAAACGCCCGAAAAAAGGCTAATAGATTTTGAAAACTATTTACGTAATGTGCTACTTCTTCCTAATTATGCAGACTATATTAAGCAGATAAGGTGTCTCTATTCCATTGTTATTCGTCTGCAGCCAGAATATTATGAACGGTTTCATCGAAGGTATTTTGAAGAAATGACTCATAATTTAGATTTATCAAAACAGATTCAGTATGGAGCTAATACGAAAAAATTTTATGAGTGGGTAAGTGATCGTATGAGGTATGATGATGTACGCTCTTCTTGGCTTTTGCCATTTATGAAACAATTAAATATTAAAACTTGTTGTTATTGCAATGCACAATATGCAACAACTTTCATAAATGGTGATGATTCTATGGCCTCATATGATTTGGATCATTATTATCCCCAATCAAAATATCCTTATTTAAGCACTTCTTTTTTTAATCTTATACCAAGTTGTGGGTGCTGTAATAGACATAAAAGTAATCAGGATGTCTTTCACTACCCTCTTTATGTAAACAAACGTAAAAATTTGTTGCAGTTTAATGTTAATCCTAAATCTATCATTCAATATTGGCTAACGGCAAATCCCCAAATGCTCAATATTGATATTATTGATGGAAAAGATGCTTCACCTGGGTTCGCAGATGATTATGACAGAGTTTTTCATATTCGAAAGATTTATACAGCTCATATTGATGAAGTTGAGGAAATTCTATGGAAATCAAGAATATATAACGATTCATATAGGGAACAATTGAGACAATCATTTAGTAATTTATTTGCTCACGAATCAGATAAATTCTTACGTCTCTATTATGGATTTTTTATTAAAGAAAGTGACATCTTAAAACGCCCATTATCCAAAATGAAACAAGATATAGCTAAGCAGATTGGGTTAATCTAAAGCTAATTTCATAAATTAGTTTATAACTAAATGGAGTATCTGATATGAAATTTGTCATTTATGAGTTTAACTTATATTTTTATGAATGAATGGAACTATTATATTATTGATAGATATTAAGGTAGCTATCAAAGTTCATAATATGACATCAGATGTCATGGCGAAGCCACTATGCTATGCAGATCGGAGGGAGCTGAAATCCCTGTCTTATTTTGGGATTTGATAAGCAGACTATGTTTTGTTATTTGGAAAGGTGGATTTTCACAGCATTTGTGAGGTCATATATGGAATATAAGGATAGCCTCCTTTGGTTTACGGCTATGCGTCACGTCGGTCGCAGTTAATCCCTGTAATCTTTCCATTAATACTAATCCGTTTGCCGCCGCATTCTTTTTCAGGTGAATTTTCATGGCGATAGCCATAAAGAAAATTCTCCTGAAAAAAGGAATAAATGCGGCTGGCAAATCAGGATTGGAATTTATCTTTGATGGAAGGGATAACTGTTTAAACATTCAAACACAATCTTTTTTCCCTCCATTAGAATGTTCCTGATGGAATAGGCAGAGGTTTTCCTTCTTCATCATACAGTTCTGTAACTGTAAGAATATCATATCCGTATATTCTTTGTATCTTTTTCACGCATTTCAGCTGCCTGTTCTTGTAATACTCTTTTGAAAACACCACTTCACCTCCTTTCATGTGTCCCTCTTCCTGTATCATACCATCCTCATAAAACTGGCGGTAATCACGCTTGAAGTTCCTGAAGTCGATGTTGTATTCATCTTTCATTACCTTGTCCGTTCCGGGATAGAAATACTGTACGCTGTTTGTAGACAGGTCTTCCTTATAGTAATAACGCTTTATCGGTAAGCATTCGGTAAACCACGTATTTTCGTCTCCAACTTCCATCATTAACTTTACGTCCAAAAAGCCAAGTTATGATGACACGAGAAGAAGTGGTAGAGATAATGAACTACTGCAAAGAGCACAAAATGACTTATAAGTCAAGACTGGAGGAACTCAATATCCCTGTATGGCGGTTTTATGACAGCAAATCCCGTTATGCCGCCGAGCAATCATCTGGTAAAACGGCTCAAGGTGAGTTTATCGAGCTTCCGCACAGCGGATCTTTTGTTCCTGTTCCTTCATTTGCCGGAACGAGCGGACGTAAACAGAAAAGTATACCGGCCACGCCAAGCGGATTGAAAGAGATAGAAATACGTACCCCGGCCGGTAGTGCCATACGTATCTGCGGTGAACTGAACGACAAGGAACTGTATTCAATCATCCAGGCCTGCAGCCATGTTCAGCCTTAATGACAGTATGCGCTATCTGTTGTATAACCGCCCTACTGATATGCGCAAAAGCTTTCATACTCTCAGCGGTATCATCACCGACGCCATGGGTCAGGACCCCTGCAGCGGCAATGTGTGTATCTTCATAAACCGTGCCCGTGACCGCATAAAGCTCCTGCATTGGGAGCCGGGCGGCATGGTGCTGTATTCCAAACTTCTGGAAGCCGGTACCTTAGGCAAGCCTGATTCTGTCAACGACAATGAGGTCTGTGCAAATATAGAATGGCGGGAACTTGTCATGATAGTGGAGGGTATCATGGAAGCCCGCGACTCCCGTCGCACGAGACTTGAAAACCTGCAGAAACTTCGAAAATAGTGCCGTTTTCTTACTCTGTTTGCTTTTGTATGTCATTGGATTTTAGTATATTTACATTGTGAAACAATGAGATGCAGATGCTTACGGAAGAACAGGAAAAAGCCTTATTGGAAGAGATTGATAAGCTCCGCCAGGATAAAGCGGCGCTTATCAGCAGGGTTGCTTCGCTGGAGCAGTCGCTGTACTGGCTCCGGAAAAAAGTCTTCGGACGGATGAGCGAAAAAAATCTTCCGCTTGATCCCAACCAGTTGTTTCTGTTCTCAAAAGAAGAAATGTCCTCCATGGAAATATCCCGGATGGAGGATGAAGTCCGCAAAAGCGATGAAGAAATCACCAGAACCATAAAAGTCAAGGAGAAGCCGTCCCGCAAGCCCTTGGATACATCTTCTCTTCCGGTAGAAGTTGTTGATCTTTACCCCGAAGGAACAACTGACGGGGAAGGCAGGCTTAAGGATGATTTCATTGAAATCGGAAAGGAAGAGAGTTCACGCCTGGAGCGTGTTCCGGCAAAAGTATATATCCTGAAGACCGTCCGTCACAAAGTGATAAGAAAATCCGATATGGAGAAATATCCCGAGGAAAGGCAGATTCTGATTCATCCTCTTCCTCTTGTCCCGGTCAGCAAATGTATGGCAGGCGCCTCGGTCCTGACGGACATTATCATCGGCAAGTTCATGTATCATCTCCCGTTCTACCGTCTGATACAGCAGTATCGCGAATCAGGAATCATCATAAGCGAATCTACCATGTGCGGATGGTATGAAATGGCGGTGGAGAAACTCAGGCTTCTGTACAACCTGCTCAAACAGAAGATACTCTCCAGTGAGTATATACAAGTGGACGAGAGTGTCATTCCTGTGCTGGACAATGAGAAACATAAGGCGAAAAAGGGGTATGAGTGGTGCGTACGCGACGGCATCACGGGGGACGTCATGTTCCATTATGACCGTGGCAGCCGTTCGGGCATGGTAGCCCGTGAACTGCTGGGATGCTGCCGTGGCATTGTGCAATGTGACGGCTATGCAGCTTACGAACAGTTTGAGCAGATGAAAGGAATTACTCTGGCCGGCTGCTGGGCACATGTCAGAAGAAAATACGTGGATGCTCTGGAAGAGAACAGGACCCTGGCTACACAGGCGATTCACTACATCGGCAAGTTGTACAAGATAGAGTCTGATGCCAATGATGCAGGGCTCACTACTGAAGAGCGTAAGGAAAAACGTATCCATGAGTCCTATCCGCTGATACTTGAATTTGAAAAGTGGCTGCAGGATGCTTATCTTAGAGTACTTCCTAAAAGCCGTATGGGTAAAGCCATCGAATATACGTACACGCTCCTTCCAAGACTTTCCAGATACGTAAACGACGGAAGAATAGAAATTGATGACAACCGCATAGAAAATGCCATAAGACCTTTGGCTTTGGGAAGAAAGAACTATCTGTTCTGCGGCAACGACGCATCCGCATACAGGGCTGCCATCGTGTACTCACTGATTGCCACCTGCAAATCAGCAGAAGTAGACCCTAGAATCTGGATGGAAGATGTCCTGAGCAAAATTCCATATTATGAGAGGGATGAGAAGAATATGGAAGAACTTCTACCACGTAATTGGGCAAAATCCAATCAAACTTGTTCCGAATAGATACTATTAGTTCCGAATCGACTACGAATAGCACCGATTCGGAACTAATTCACAAAATTTGCAACGTGGTTTACCGAATGCTTACCTTTATCGGATAGCCGTTACTGTCAAACATCACTGTATAGTATGGCATTTCCGCATAGTTTTCTTCCCTAATGAGTTTCCCGTTATAGTCCCATTCCTGCCACAGACCAGCCTTCTCCCCATTCTCCGTATAGTGCTCTATACATTTCGGCTTTCCGCTCTGTGCCCATGTTTCCTTGTATTTCCCTTTCTTTCCGTTCCAGCCCCAGGTATATCCTTCTCTAATGAATGGCGGCATATCATCGCCTCCCTCCTCATAGATGCGGAAAGGACCATGCCGCATATCGTTACTGTACGAGACATAGGTAATCAGGTTTCCGTTACTGTCGAATATCCGTTCCTGCCCGTCAATCTTCCCGTTCTTGTAGTCTCGTTCCGTTCTTCTTGCATGACCGTACTCTACCATTATACCGTCCAGCTTGCCTTGCTCGTTATAGGAATACTCTTTCAACAGACTTCCATCATAATAGTACTCGTATCCTTTTCCTTTCGCCCTACCTTTTACATAGGTCAACTTCTTGAACAGACGGTTGTCCTTATATTCCTCGTATGCTCCGTCAAGGATACCGTCCTTGTTGAAGTTGGCTATGAGATATGAGCTGAAGCTTAATATAATCCGACATTTGCCGTGTAGAGGGGTACGGTCATATATGTTTCGCCATTGGTATGTAAGATTCCCCAATGGCACACGTTCCACATTATTAATCTCCAATGGCTCCTGTGCGAAGATCATACTTCCACAGAGAGAAAACAGCAGTAATGACAACAATATCTTTCTCATAAACATCTTATTTCTCATTTGTCTTATTAAGGGATTGCTATACCCATCTTTTTCATATAGGCGGTATCAAGTTCCGCACCCTTCCAGTTTATGTCGGGAGGGAACTGTTTCCATCCGTCTTTGGGTGGGGATAATACCCATTTAGGAACAACTGTATTTACAACAATTCCTGCTCCATGCATTTTTGTTGAATATTTAATAAGTAGTCTATCTTCCTCAAGATTAGAATTGCTAAGAGTTGCTCTTGTGTAAGTATTATAGCTGTTTCCATTCACTTCATAAGAAAAATCATATTGTATTTTGGAATTTTTTCCTACCAGAAAACTGGTATCTTCATACTTGGCAATAGTATAACGTACATTTTGGGAATTATAAAGGTAATATTTATCAGAAAAATAGACGTAAATAATATTTCCAGACAGTAAAATACCTACTATTATCCAATAATTATCCTTTATCCAATTTATATACTTATTTCCCATTTGTTTCTTTATTATTAGTTTTTGGAAAAATAATATCAATCTTGCTCTGAAAATATTCTTGGGTTAATGAAGTTCCCAGCTTAATAGCCTTTTGACCTCCTACTTCTCCAAATCTCAATCCGCGATAAACCGCCTGCATTACTGTCTCTGTTAAATGTGGAATTTGGGTTGCCGTATTCAGTCCTACTGAAAGAATTATTTCTCTTTTGTTCTGTATCTCAAAAGGAATCTTACTTTCCACTTTGCCAAAAGCATATCCCAATCCCCAATTTATAAGAAATTTTTCGGCTGAGATTGAATCAAAAACACTTTCTTGCTTTTCTATACTGTAATCAAAGGCTGCTGATACAGCAGAACTAAAACCAAGAGGTAGTCCTAACGCATTAGCGCCTACTTCAACAAAATTAATCTCTCTTACTGCCTTTTTCCCTGCTTCTTTAAAACTCATATCTTTAAAATATGCATTATAAATAACATTAGTACCATACTGCCAAGAAGCATTACCTACTCCTGTCCTTAGCATCATTTTCAGTGTCGTATGCTTGGGATACAGCATTTTTGCTGTAATGTTTGATAATGTATGCTGTTTGGGCGCATTTCTCATTATGGCGTTTGAAACTATACGTACTCCTTTAGTGCCGATACTCCTCATGGCTGTCGCAAGCCGTGAAGTCAAGGCTGTATTATGGGAAACGGAGCTTCCCCATAATCTGCCACCGATCTTTCCCCAGGAAGCAAAACTGAGTGAAGCTCCTGCGGTAGATATGGCAGAAATAATCCCGGCTACTGTCAAGGATGCCTGAACAAACTGTTGTCCTGCTTCTTCTCTTGCCGCATTGAAAGCCAGATTGAAATAAAACTGTTCTTCCTCTACTGAAGTGGCATTTTTCATGCATTTTCTAAATAATGCAGGATTCCGGTGAAGTGCTATTCCCAATTGCCTGCGCATCCATCCCGGCATTTTGCCTTTCACTACCACTTCCGGCAGCTGGAAATGGTATTCATTCTTGTCATTTGTATTCTTATGTTCCATATCAGTCTTCAGCCCATTTACCATTGTTAAAATCTATATTCCCAAACTTCAGGAACTCCGGTGTGATAATCATTTCCAAAAGGATTCCATCGGTTGCGGCTGATACGGACTTTTTGTAGCTTATGCAATATGCGTTCTCAAAACGGATGGAAAGGACAGCACTGGACATCCCGTCAGGATTCCTGAATACTATATAGCCGGAATGTTTCTGCTTGTGCTTATACATTGCCCAATGATTAAGCAGATAATTTGACGGATGATTCAGCGATATTGAAAACAAGCCTCCTTTTTCTTCCCAGGCGGGTTCTCCTTTATGATCCACACGTTGCATAAATTCTATGGAGAAAGAATCTAGACTATACGGCTTCTGTGCACAGTCCTCGTCAATCTCCATAAATGCCTTGATACATGGATCGACGACAATAGGAATTGCTTTGCTTGCATTAAATGTTGAGACGAATATAGATGCTGGCCGTTGTGGTTTGTCCCGGCTTTCCTGCCATTCATAATACAGCGTGTCTGAACCTAATGTGACATCTTCACCCTGCAATGTGAGTATGGTTGTGACAAGACCTTGTTCACCGAGCCCTTCATAAGAAAACTTCATTGAAATACATGCCGCATTGAGCAATTGTAATGTCTCTTCTGGTATACTTTCTTCCGACAAGTTCAATACTTCGAGTTGCACATTTAACCTTTCTTCACTCTTAAGAATCCATTTATGAAGATATTGGGGAGGAAATCCTCTGAATGCAACGGTTGCCATGCCACCAACGATAGGAGTGGAAGGTTTGCCGTTATCGCTGATGCCTCTGTCAAAAGAGTACTCCATGCTTTCTACTTCAAAGACATCCGTGAAGATAGCAGTACCGTCAGAATTTGTATTAAAAATGCTGCCAGTTCTCATTATTGTTTTGTATGCCGCCATAATAATATATTTAAAGTTCCAAAATGCAAGTACGGAAAAAATAGGGATATTCCAAAATTTATTGTCATAAAGATGAATATTTAACAGATAATTAAATAGGTAAGTTGTGTTTCTAAACATATCATAGATAAAAAATTAAGCGAACAATAGTTGTCTTTTTTTTCATTTTCATATCTTTGGTAAAAAGAAGACCATATTTGGATTCTTCCTGTGCTTATATGATAGAAAAAATGTTGCCAGAACACTATATTGAAGTAAAAAATACAGATGCATTAAATCATGCTTATACAAAAGGAGGAACAGTATGGAATTTGGTGCCGTTCTTAAAGAATTAACATACAAAAGCGTATGTCTTTTTTTTATTTTCTCATATTCATTCTTCGCTGTTGCTTGCGTGGCACAACATGAAGAGGATAAAGCTATTGCTGTCAGTGAGATGTGTATTTTTAAGAAGGTGTTGTATAATATACCTATAGATTCAATAGATAGGCAGATTTATAAAGCAAGTTTTTTTAATAGACACAGGGGAAAATACTCGTATTGTCTTACAATATACGCATCAAATGGTACTATTAGCAAGGAAGGTTTAAAAAACAAACTAGATAGTATTGTGAAAACTATAACATTATTGATGAAAAGAGAGGATATTATACTATATGATTTTCAGATATACTATTATTCTGAAAATATGAATACAAGCTTTCATTATGAAATAGGTGAAAACTGAAAAAATCAATTAGTTCAATAAGCAAACTATATCAATAACCGATACAGTAAAAAATAAAATCGGCATATGGAAATTATACCTATGGATACTTGAATCTCATTGAAAATAAACTAAAATTCCCTTTTATAGATTTCCGACTTCGGAGGAAAATCCCCCGACCGTGAGAGAGGGCAAGTTGGTTTTTGTCTGGCAGAATACTTTCTGTCGGACAAAAACACAACTTGCTCTGTTCGTTTGAACAGAAAATCCACTTAAAGTGGATTGTGGCTCCATGCCCATTTATAGCTATAAAATAGAGTCGTATTTAC
>ERZ1673739.2910-NODE-2910-length-12927-cov-7.210379_pt1 | contig 12927 bp, 15 predicted proteins | sample MGYA00580210_ERZ1673739 | MGnify/ENA primary metagenome ERZ1673739 (study PRJEB41218, sample SAMN15661749) | gut metagenome | host: Homo sapiens | place: Canada: London | collected 2015-08-20/2019-03-30 | study: EMG produced TPA metagenomics assembly of...
CGCGAAGATGTAGATTGTCGCAAGTGACCGCGCGAGGCGCGAGAATGTGCCAAGGTACATTCTTTTTCAAGTTATGAAGTTATCACAAAAAAATTAGTCCGCAATGATCAGCTCTTTTGCATACGGCAGAGTCCCGATCCAGTCGCAGAAGGTATGCCACTCCACAAGCTTGTGAGCCTTTCTCGCATGATAAATATTGACGAGTGTCTCATAGTTCATCGTGCAGGTGCGCATCTGGTTGTAGCTGGACGGGAGAAGCTGGATCATGTCGTACCAGTCCTCCTTATTTTTTCCCTCGTTCATGTATTTCAGACGGATCTGCTCAAGGCGGTCTACAACGGTCTGCATGTAAGCGAGAGTGTCCGGAGTCATATGGTCATGGCTGAAATCATCGATGTCGAACGGCTTGGAGTGGATTTTATGCATGGTGCTTGTGGAGTTTGCAACAGTCGCCACTTTGTAGGTGTCATATTCCTTCCACCAGTAGAGCGGAGCCGTAATATCCACGGATACAAAGATCTGGCGGATAAACTTTCTGTGGTCGCTTCCAGCCATGCGGAGACGCTTCGCAAGATCGAGATCGTTCGGTCCAAAGACAAAGTTTCCGTCCTCATCATAGCTGCTGTCCATACGTCCCCAGCTGTTCATCGGGTTTCTTGCTCCGCGCATGGCATTTTCAAAGTTCATGACGCTTGTGCGTTCAAATTTTATCATAATGTTTTCTCTCCTTGGTTAAAGTCTGGCGAAAAAGCAGTCCGGTGCTTCTGAGCACCGTCCACACCGCCGGATGCATTCCCATTATAACGGCTTTTTTTTGTATACACAAGATGAAAACTTGCCAATCACAGAGAAATTCATTATAATAGGGATTCGAAAAAAAATGGACTTCGGCGTGTGCCGGTTGAACGGAGGACAAAATGAAAAACGACTATATCGTCTGCGTCTGCGGAGACGCGAGCCGGGCAGCTTACCTCATAAAGGGAGAAAAAAACGTGCTCTTTGACGCTGGAATGGCATATTCTGCGGACAAAATGATCAAAAATATAAAACGGGAACTGGGAGACAGGCCGTTAGACGCGGTTCTCCTGTCCCATTCCCATTATGACCATATTTCCGGTGTCCCGTTTCTCAGAAAGGAATGGCCGGATCTTGTGGTCTATGGAAGTGCTTACGCAAAGAAGATCCTGGAAAAACCGTCAGCAAAAAAGACGATGCGTGAGCTCTCTGACGCGGCAGCGCAGGGGGCCGGATTTTTAAAAGCCCCGGATTATAAGGATGAGGCTCTTGTGGTGGACAGGGTCGTAAAAGAGGGCGATATCCTGAACTTCGGCGATCATAAGATCACAGTCTATGAGACGCCGGGGCACACGAAATGTTCCCTGTCCTACATGGTGGATCAGGATGTGATCTTTGCGAGTGAGACTGTGGGCGTGACCACCAGCGAGGTTTACATGCCATGCTATCTTGTAGGGTATCAGATGTCCCTGGACGCGGTGGAAAAGCTGCGCCATGCGGGAGCAAAAAGGATATTCATCACCCATGTGGGGATCCTGACACCGGAGGACGCAGGGACAGCGCTGCTTCCGGGCTTAAAGAAGGAAGAATTTTCCGCGGACCGGGTATGGGATTATCTGGAAGCGGGATTAAAACGGACAAAAGATGAGATCGTTGAGATCATCAAGAAATACCCCACAGAGGAAGAGCAGCTGAAAATCATGCTCGCAACATACCATAAAGGCGTAAAGCAGGAAGAACAGCCGGATTTTGCGTTTCTCTTAAACGCGGCGGCGACATTGAAGGTCATCCGGCGGGAATGCATGAATGACGCGGATCCAGAACGATAAAATGTTAAACAATGTAATAAACAGCGTAACTGCTGCCGTGGACCAGGAAAAAACTGTCGGTGGCAGGTTCAGCAGGCGAAGGTACGGAACAGTTACGAAACGGCAGGATATAAAGGAGGAAACAGCCATGAATATCATTGCGGCAGTAGATAAACACTGGGCCATTGGAAACAGAGGGAAACTCCTGGTGACGATCCCGGATGACCAGAAGCTTTTCCGTGAGGAGACAAAGGGAAAAGTGATCGTCATGGGAAGAAAGACACTGGAAAGTCTTCCGGCAGGACAGCCATTGGCAGGACGAAAAAATGTGGTCCTCACGAGAGATGAGGCGTACAAAGTAAAAGGATGCGAGATCTTTCATAATTTAAAGGATGCCATGGAATTCTTAAAGCAGTTCAAGTCGGAGGACATCTACATCATTGGCGGCGCTGAAATTTACGAGGCATTCCTCCCGTACTGCGACACAGCCCACATCACATGGATCGATTACGAGTACATGGCGGACACCTGGCTTCCGAACCTGGATAAAGACCCGGACTGGGAAGTTACAGCGGACAGCGATGAGCAGACATATTTTGATCTCTGCTATGAATTCCGCAGATATGAGCGGATTGGAAAAAAAGCGCTGGAACTGGGAGAAGTCTAGAAATTGTCAGGTACAGCTGCAGAAAAGAAGTGGGCTTGTGAAAATAATCGTAACGATTCAGTACCTTCATAGTTACGTGCAAAAATCCATTCCAGATCAGCTTCGCTGATGGGATTTTTGCCTTCCAGCCTATGTTTTCTTACGGTCAGCGCAGCAAGTGCGCAGACCTACTGAACAGTTACAAATAATCACTGCGTTACAGGAAAGTGATACAGAAGTACAGAAAAATAAAGGAAACTATGTTGCGCATCCAGGCAAAAGATGATAAAATATCTCTAATATTGCCGTATTGCTGTAAGAACAGCGGGCAATAAGTGTGTGTGAATGGTCTGATATCCGAAAACACATCGGAGTCAGATCTGCAATCAGTGTGTGATGGATGAGAAAGCAGCCATTGTGCTGCAATCGTATGACTTCTGTGCCGAAAATCTCAGGTGCAGAAAGACTCAGGAAACAGGAGGTATGGGATATGTACCCTATTTTAGAGGCAAAAAAGCTTGCAGATAAGATCTATCTGATGGTCGTAAAAGCCCCGAGAATTTCCGCGAACTGCAAACCGGGTGAGTTTGTGATCGTGAAGATGGATGAGAAGGGCGAGCGCATTCCGCTTACGATCTGTGATTATGACCGTGAGAAGGAGACGATCACCATCGTATTCCAGACAGTGGGCGCGTCCACAGAGCGTATGTCCGCGTTACAGGCCGGAGATTCCTTCCGCGACGTTGTCGGACCGCTTGGAAACCCGTCCGATTTCGTAAATGAAGACATTGAAGAATTAAAGAAGAAAAAATATCTGTTCGTTGCGGGCGGTGTCGGAACAGCTCCGGTATATCCGCAGGTAAAATGGTTAAAGGAGCATGGGATCGATGCCGATGTCATCATGGGATCCAAGACAAAAGATCTTCTGATCCTGGAGGAGGAGATGAAGGCCGTTGCCGGAAATCTCTATGTGACAACAGATGACGGCTCTTACGGACACAAGGGAATGGTTACCGAGGTCATCAAGGATCTCGTCAACAACCAGGGCAAAAAATACGATGTCTGCGTTGCGATCGGACCGATGATCATGATGAAATTCGTATGTCTTCTCACAAAAGAGCTCGAGATTCCGACAGTTGTAAGCTTAAACCCGATCATGGTAGACGGAACCGGTATGTGCGGTGCCTGTCGTGTGACTGTAGGCGGTAAGGTGAAATTCGCCTGCGTAGACGGACCGGAATTTGACGGACATGCCGTAAACTTCGACGAAGCAATGAAACGTCAGCAGATGTATAAGACTGAGGAAGGCCGTGCACTTTTAAAACTCCGTGAGGGCGATACCCACCACGGCGGATGCGGTAACTGCAGCGAATGATCGGTGATATGGAGGAAATGACATGGATGGAATGAAAAAAGTCCCGGTAAGAGAGCAGGAGCCGAAGGTTCGCGCAACGAACTTCGAGGAAGTCTGCTATGGATATAATGAAGAAGAGGCAGTCGCAGAGGCGTCCAGATGCTTAAACTGCAAAAACGCGAGATGCGTACAGGGATGTCCGGTCAAGATCGATATCCCGGCATTCGTAAAAGAAGTAAAAGAAGGAAATTACGCAGAGGCTGCAAAGGTCATCGGCAGATCCTCCGCGCTTCCGGCTGTCTGTGGACGTGTCTGCCCGCAGGAGAGCCAGTGCGAGGGCCAGTGTGTCCGCGGCATCAAGGGCGAGGCTGTCTCCATCGGTAAGCTCGAGCGTTTCGTAGCTGACTGGTCGAGAGAGAACGGTGTTGTTCCGGAGAAGCCAGAGACGACAAACGGCATCAAGGTTGCTGTCATCGGTTCCGGTCCGTCCGGTCTTACCTGTGCGGGTGATCTCGCAAAACTTGGCTACGAGGTAACGATCTTTGAGGCCCTTCACGAGCCGGGCGGAGTTTTAACCTACGGTATTCCAGAGTTCCGTCTCCCGAAACAGGGTGTTGTACAGCCGGAGATCGAGAACGTGAAGAAGCTCGGCGTTGATATTGAGACAAACGTAATTATCGGTAAGTCTGTAAAAGTCGACGAGCTGATGGATGAAGAGGGCTACAAGGCTGTCTTCATCGGTTCCGGCGCAGGTCTTCCGAGATTCATGGGAATCTCGGGCGAGAATGCAAACGGTGTATTCTCTGCCAATGAGTACCTCACAAGAAGCAATCTGATGAAGGCATTCCGCGATGATTATGATACTCCGATCGCAGCAGGAAAGAAGGTTGCTGTTGTCGGCGGTGGAAACGTTGCGATGGATGCAGCGAGAACCGCTCTCCGTCTCGGTGCGGAGGTTCATATCGTATACAGAAGAAGTGAGGCTGAGCTTCCGGCAAGAGCGGAGGAAGTTCACCACGCAAAGGAAGAGGGAATCATCTTCAACCTCTTAACAAACCCGACGGAGATCCTGACCGATGAAAAGGGCTGGGTAAAGGGCATGACTGTAAGAAAGATGGAACTCGGCGAGCCGGATGCATCCGGAAGACGCCGTCCGGTAGAGATCGAAGGTTCCGACTACACCATCGATGTCGATACCGTCATCATGGCTCTCGGTACTTCCCCGAACCCGCTGATCTCCTCCACAACAGGTGGACTTGAGATCAACAAGCACAGATGCATCGTTGCAGATGAGGCAAATGGCCAGACATCCCGCGAGGGTGTATTCGCAGGCGGAGATGCCGTAACCGGTGCCGCTACCGTAATTCTCGCCATGGAGGCAGGAAAAGCAGGAGCGCGCGGAATCCATGAGTATCTGAGCGGTAAGAAAGCAGAATAAAAAGAGGCGGGTCAAGACCGGACCGGTTTCCATATAGGGACCGGACCGATTTTGATCGGATGATAAAGAGCTGCTGTGGAAGAGGACTTCCGTCGGCGGCTCTTTTGATTCACAGGAGCTTTCTGTGGATCAAAAAGGCACGACTGTGCCGAGGAAGCATACTTGCGCGAAGAAGTAGGTTGCATATCTGTAAAAAAATAAGATACGGAGGAAGCAAGCATGAGGAGTCCCATGACTCAGGAAGAACGATATATCAAAATGACAGAAACCCCGATCTCCCGGCTGATCCCCAGTCTGGCGATCCCAACGATCATCAGTATGCTGGTGACATCCATCTATAATATGGCGGACACCTTCTTCGTCAGTCGGATCAGCACCAGTGCATCGGCAGCGGTAGGCGTCAGTTATTCGCTGATGGCGATGATCCAGGCACTTGGATTTACACTTGGAATGGGAAGCGGAAATTATCTTTCCAGAGTCCTTGGAAGCCGGGATGAGGAGAAGGCCGAGCGGATCGCCTCCACCGGTTTTTATACGGCTATTTTTGTAGGACTTGTGTTTGCGGCGGTCTGTCTGCCGAATCTGGATCTGCTGGTGCGCCTTTTAGGGGCCACCGATACGATCGCACCATATGCGAAGGATTATGCGAAATACATTCTGATGGCAGCACCTGTCATGACGGGAGCCCTTTCTATGAATAATCTGCTCCGGTTTCAGGGACTTGCCGTTTATTCCATGATCGGAATCACAACCGGTGGGATCCTGAATATGATCCTGGATCCGATCTTTATTTTTGGCCTGAATCTTGGAATCTCCGGTGCGGCACTGGCAACGGCGCTCAGCCAGTGCATCAGCTTTGGAATCCTGTTCTTCCAGAGCCTTTTGAGAAAGGATTGTGTCCATCTCAAACCGGGGAAGATCACCTTGTCTCTTTCACTCTATGGAGAGATCCTCCATGGCGGAATCCCGTCACTTTGTCGTCAAGGCGTTGCGAGCATTGCAACCGCAGCGTTAAATGTAGCGGCGAATCCGTTCGGAGATGCAGCGATCGCAGCACTTTCCATTGTGAGCCGTTATATGATGTTCATTGGTTCGGCCATGATCGGCTTCGGACAGGGCTTTCAGCCGGTGTGCGGATTCAATTTCGGTGCGAAACGGTATGACCGCGTATTGGAAGCTTTCTGGTTCTGCGTTAAGGTCGCTGTGGTATTTCTGGTGACGCTTTCGGTCGTAAGCTTTGTCGGCGCTCCGCAGATCATGCGTATCTTCCGGAAGGAAGATCTTGATGTGATTGAGATCGGAACCTGGGCATTGCGCTTCCAGTGCGTTACACTGCCGTTGTCGGCATGGATCGTTATGTCCAATATGATGACGCAGACGATCGGATATGGCTTCCGCGCTTCTCTTGTGGCAGCAGGACGTCAGGGATTATTCCTGATCCCGGCACTCTTTGTTCTTCCGGTGAAATTCGGAATCCGAGGTCTGCAGCTGTGCCAGCCGGTAGCAGATGCTCTGACCTTTGTGCTGGGAGTAGTGATTGTTCTGGGGATTTTGCGGGAGCTGAAGGAAAAACAGGAGCAGGTAGAATAGACGAGAAGAACATAAAACAGGATTTTATCCGAAAGAAGATCATTTGAATTCATGAATCTGGGGCTGTCGCACTAATGTGCGGCAGCCCCAGATTCTTTGGTATACAAGTGTGGTATACAAATAATCGACAAATAATCGACAAATGAACGAATTTTTATTACTATCCCACACTATGAACGACTTGAAAAAGTCCCATAAAATAAGGATTTTTTAGAACTTTCCTTCATCAGCAGCCTGCTGTACGGAAACAGCAACAGCAACTGTCGCACCAACCATCGGGTTGTTGCCCATACCGATCAGACCCATCATCTCAACGTGAGCCGGAACGGAGGAGGAACCTGCGAACTGGGCGTCAGAGTGCATACGGCCCATGGTATCTGTCATACCGTAGGAAGCCGGACCTGCTGCCATGTTATCCGGGTGAAGGGTACGGCCTGTGCCGCCGCCGGATGCTACGGAGAAGTACTTCTTGCCTTTTTCTACGCATTCCTTTTTGTATGTACCTGCAACCGGATGCTGGAAACGTGTCGGGTTTGTGGAGTTACCGGTGATGGAAACGTCTACGCCCTCTTTCCACATGATTGCAACGCCCTCTGTTACGTCGTTAGCACCGTAGCAGTTTACCTTTGCACGCGGGCTCTCCGGATCTGTGGAGTAGCATTTGCGGAATACTTCCTCAACCTCGCCGGTATAGTAGTTCATTTTTGTCTCAACATATGTGAAGCCGTTGATACGGGAGATGATCTGTGCCGCATCTTTTCCAAGACCGTTTAAGATAACGCGGAGCGGTTTTTTACGAACCTTGTTTGCTTTCTCTGCGATACCGATCGCGCCCTCAGCAGCAGCGAAGGATTCGTGTCCTGCGAGGAAGCAGAAGCAGTCGGTCTCTTCCTCAAGGAGCATCTTACCGAGGTTACCATGTCCAAGACCTACTTTTCGCTGGTCAGCAACGGAACCCGGGATACAGAAAGCCTGAAGACCTTCACCGATCGCAGCAGCAGCGTCTGCGGCACGGCGGCAGCCTTTCTTGATCGCGATCGCAGCGCCTACCGTGTAAGCCCAGCATGCGTTCTCAAAGCAGATCGGCTGGATCTTCTTTACCTGATCATATACGTTAAGGCCAGCATCCTTTGTGATCTTCTCAGCTTCTTCGATGGATGCGATGCCATAGCTGTTTAATACGGAATTGATCTTGTCAATTCTTCTCTCATAGGATTCAAATAATGCCATTTTATTCTCCTTCTTCCATTAAACCTCACGGAAATGTCACGTCAGTTCTTCTTTGTGAAAACGGGAAACGCGAACTCCGCGCTGCTCCGTTTGCGTAGCGTAAAATTTCCCACAAGGCGTGAAATTTTACTTTACTCCTGACGCGGATCAATGATCTTCACTGCATCTGCTACGCGGCCGTACTGTCCTTTTGCCTTCTCGTAAGCAGTTGTCGGATCGTCGCCTTTTTTGATGAAGTCAGTCATCTTACCAAGATTTACGAACTGGTAGCCGATGATCTGGTCCTCAGCGTCAAGAGCGATACCGGTTACATAGCCTTCAGCCATCTCAAGGTAACGCGGTCCTTTCTTTAAAGTACCGTACATGGTACCAACCTGGGAACGGAGACCTTTACCGAGGTCCTCAAGACCTGCGCCGATCGGAAGTCCTTCTTCGGAGAATGCGCTCTGAGTTCTTCCGTAAACGATCTGGAGGAAGAGCTCTCTCATTGCTGTATTGATCGCATCACAGACAAGGTCTGTGTTTAATGCTTCGAGGATCGTTCTGCCCGGAAGGATCTCTGCTGCCATAGCTGCGGAGTGGGTCATACCGGAACATCCGATGGTTTCTACAAGTGCTTCCTGAATGATACCCTCTTTTACATTCAGGGTCAGCTTACAGGCACCCTGCTGCGGAGCACACCAGCCAATACCGTGTGTCAGACCGGAAATGTCTTTGATTTCCTTAGACTGTACCCATTTCGCTTCCTCCGGGATCGGAGCTGCGCCATGGTTCACGCCCTGCGCAACCGTGCACATCTGTTCTACTTCATGTGAATAAATCATGTTGAGACTCCTTTCAATATATGGTTCTTAATGCTCGTTAAAAAAATCACATCATACCCGTTTCATTTTCTCACAAAAATCATGTTTCGTCCATACCTTTTTCCAAAATATTCAAATTTTGAGAAGTAATTTTAACGGAAATCGGAGTTATGACAGGACAGCAGAACCCGGGATTTCTTATAGTGGAACGAGTTTTATATCTCGGAAAATCATGTTCTAAATATGTCTTGGCACATCCATATGCCTGGCATAGATGTTCGCGGCGGCAAGCAATTTCATACTGGTATGCATTGCAGATTACTGTACACGGGAAGGAATTTTCTGAACTGAAAATTCCGTACAGGACAGTGGTGGGAGTGGATTTTGCCGATTTGGCATGCGGCATCTTTTTGAAAGGAAAATCATTGTAAACCAGACATTTCAGCGTTATACTAAAAGGAACGTAACTTCGTCTTCCTGGATGTTCAGATCCTGGGAGCACATAAACGGAGGTGGATAAATGGATCCTCAAAAAAATGATCTGACAGAACAGGAAGAACTGAAAATTCTCGGAGAGATCCTGGAAGCGTACATCGACACACCGATCGAAAAAGACGCATTTCTGATCAGTGATCTCGGGCTTGATTCCTTCCTGATCGTATACTTTATATCGGAAGTGGATGACCGGTTCGGCGTGACGATTGAGATGCCGGAACATGTGGAATATATGACGGTCCAGGACGTGCTGGATCAGCTGAATCAGAAAAACTGACTGCCTGAAAATTGCGGACAGCATCAAATTCTAGAACAACTGCCGAAGAAAATTCTGGCTGGTGTCTATGAAAAACATAAACGGCAGCTGATTTTGGACATGCGGGGAAAACAGGCAGGAAATATACAGGAGCATACATATGGAAAAAACACTTGAAGAAAAGAAGAAACTTGCGGCAAAAGTGATTGCGGCATTAAAAAAAGAATACCCGGATGCCGACTGCACCCTGGATTACAACGAGGCGTGGAAACTTTTAGTCAGTGTCCGCCTTGCGGCTCAGTGTACCGACGCCAGAGTCAATGTGGTAGTCCAGGATCTCTACAAAAAGTTTCCGGATGTGAAGGCATTGGCGGAAGCAGATGTGGACGAGATCGAGGAGATCGTCCGCCCCTGCGGCCTTGGAAGAAGCAAGGCCCGGGACATCAGCGCCTGCATGAAGATTCTTTACGAGCAGTATCACGGAAACGTACCGGACGATTTCGATGCCCTCTTAAAGCTTCCGGGCGTTGGAAGAAAGAGTGCAAACCTTATTATGGGGGATGTATTCGGGAAACCGGCGATCGTCACTGATACCCACTGTATCCGCCTGACGAACCGGATCGGTCTTGTGGACGGGATCAAGGAGCCGAAAAAAGTGGAGATGGCTCTCTGGAAGATCATCCCGCCGGAAGAGGGCAATGATTTCTGCCACAGACTTGTAGAACATGGCCGGGCTGTCTGTACAGCGCGGACGAAACCGTACTGTGACAAATGCTGTCTGGCAGAATTTTGTGAGAAGAACGGAGTGGAGTAAAGAGACATGGAGATAAAGACAGGAATTTCATTGCAGACAAAGCAGCAGCTTTCGCAGCTTCAGGTAGAGTCTCTGAATATTCTGGCAATGTCCATGACGGAGTTAAAGGATTTTCTGCAGAATGAGGAGATCGAAAATCCGCTGGTGGAATATACATCGGGAAAAGAAGAAGCAGCACCGATTACCTATAAAGAGACGGAACGGTTTTACAATGGTACAGACCGGGATGAGAGAAGGGAAAATGAGCTGTACGAGATTGAGGACAGCGAGAAATCACTGGAAGACCTTGTGAATACGCAGCTCCAGTGGGAGCAGATCGGGGAGACGGAACGAAAGATCGTAGACTTCTGTATCCAGTCCCTGGAACAGAGTGGATATCTGATGATTCCGCCTAAAGATATTGCGAAAGATCTTGGAGTTGCGGAAGAACAGGTGGAGGAAGTTCTCGCTATGTTGAAGGAGCTGGAGCCGCAGGGACTCTTTGCATCAGGACTTGAAGAATGTCTTCTGATGCAGGTTCGTGGGATGGACGAGGAAGAACTCCTGTCCGACATAATAAGGAATCATCTCCAAGACATCGCGGAAGGAAAGATCAGCACGATCTCGCGAGGCTTGAAAATCTCTTCAGCAGAGGTGAGAAAACTGATCCATGTGATCAAGAACTTAAATCCGCGCCCATTAAATGGGATAGGCGGTGAGAAAGCCCAATATATTCTCCCGGATGTGATCCTGGAGTTTCAGGATGGGCAGTGGAACATCGAACTGAATGATAAATGGACTGGAAATCTCCAGGTCAGCGATTTCTACATTCATATGATGGAGACCGCCCAGGATGAGGAATTAAAATCATATTTTGAGAATAAACTGCGCAGAGCCCGCTTTATTATGAACGCGGTGGAGCAGCGCAGAACAACAATTTTGGGAATCACAAGGGAAATCCTGAAACGACAGGAAGATTATTTCCTCGGAAAAGGTCAGCTGAAACCGATGACACTGGAGGATATCGGCGATGTACTGGAGATCCACAAATCCACGGTCAGCCGCGCGATCCGTGACAAATATCTGAGAGTGCCGTCGGGATGTGTCCTGTTCCGCAGCTTATTTACGACTGGAATCGTCTCATCGGACGGAAACGGCGATGTGAGCAGAAATACAGTAAAGACAAAGCTGAAAGAACTGGTTGCGGCGGAGGATAAGAAAAAGCCCTGGAGCGATGAACAGCTCGCGGGTCTTTTACAGGATGCAGGAATGCCGATATCGAGAAGAACCGTTGCCAAGTACCGGATGGAGCTTGGAATTGGAGGCGTGTTCCAGAGAAAAGATGGATAAGGGGTAACTGTTCAGTAGGTCTGCGCACTTGCTGCACTGACCGTAAGAAAACTTGGGCTGGAAGGTAAAAATCCCATCGGCGCAGCCAATCTGGAATGGATTTTTGTATGTAACTGTGAGGGTACTGAACAGTTACGGATAAAAATGGGGGCTGCCGTCTCAGTGATATGTGAATATCGCTGAGCGGCAGCCCCTGATCATTTACATGGTCTCATTTTCAAATTTTTCCGTATACTTCTTCTGGATCAGATCCACTAACTCCGGTGCCTTTCCTCCGATCGGAGTGCCATTCATCTCGCAGGCCGGGGAGCAGAATTTTGTGGAGCTGGAGACAATGATCTCGTCGGCATCCATGAGTTCTGCCATGGTAAATGGTGTCTCGTCGACGATGATCCCGTTATCCTTGCAGATCTGGATGATGTGCATTCTTGTGATTCCCGGTAAAATATAGTGGTCTGTCGGGTGGGTCTTAAATACGCCGTCCTTGATGATGGAGACGTTGCTGTGGGCGCACTCAGTGACGATATCGCCGCGGTGGAAGACACATTCGCCGCATCCGAGGGACTCCGCTTTCTCTGCAGCCATGACGTTGACAAGAAGGTTCAGAGTCTTGATATTGCAGTGCAGGAAACGCGTATCCTCCATATCAGTGAGCTTTAAGCGTTTGCCGGAGTCGGCCGGTTTTCCAGGTTTCATGAAGATCCAGAGATTCGGCTTTGTTCCTTTTTCCGGGAACTGGTGCTGACGGATACCGGTTCCCCGGGTCATCTGCCAGTAGATGAAGATATCCTTATCGTCCATCTTTGCCAGCATATCATAGAGAATTGCTGCCAGCTCGTCTTTAGTGTAGGGAATATCGATCTTGATCAGACCTGCGCTGTTGAAAAAACGGTCCAGATGATCTTTCAGGGCGAAGATCTTTCCATTTCTTGCCAGCGTTGCCTCGTATACTCCGTCTCCGAAGTAACATGCGCGGTCGTTCATCGGAACGGTCATCTCTTCCAGAGGCCCGAATTTGCCGTTGTAGTAGCCAAGCGTTTTCATTTACATTTCCTCCTGAATTCACGAAAAATTTTTCGGATATAACTGAAATTATTCTATTGCTATCATAGCATGGAACAGGAGGAAAGTAAAGGAAAGAGGAAGAAT
>ERZ1673739.2914-NODE-2914-length-12913-cov-8.157723_pt1 | contig 12913 bp, 9 predicted proteins | sample MGYA00580210_ERZ1673739 | MGnify/ENA primary metagenome ERZ1673739 (study PRJEB41218, sample SAMN15661749) | gut metagenome | host: Homo sapiens | place: Canada: London | collected 2015-08-20/2019-03-30 | study: EMG produced TPA metagenomics assembly of...
CCAAATCCCCACAACCACTATTTAATTCAAACAAAATCCAGCCAAAGACAGCCCGAGAAGAGAACCGATACCCTATATTTGTGGCCTCGGAGCAAGGTTTAGATGCGAGCGCATAAAGCGAGCATTTAAACCGCAGCGACTAAAGTCACAAATATAGGGTAGCGGTTCTCTTCTCGGGCGTCTGTCTCTTAATGAATTAAATAGCAAAAAACCATTGACTTAACTGGAAAAATCCTGTATACTGATATTTACCGTGCAGCTGGGAAGTTAGCGGCGTCCTGTACCTGAAATCCGCTATAGCAGGAGTGATGGTCAGCCTCGGATGTCTTATTGATGGAGCTGCCCTTTATAAGTGGTGTTGACAATTGGGTCTCGCGCAACAGGAACCTCTGAACCGTGTCAGGTCGGGAACGGAGCAGCACTAAGGAGACTCTCCTGTGTGCCGTGAGGGTGCCTGGTTCGAGCTAACTGTAGAGGTAACGTCTGTTGGTAAGCATACAAAGCTGACCGCACGGTTTTAATAATTCGATTTTTATATTCACATAATAGAAAGCGTCATAATAATGAAGATTGTTATATATCTTTATTGCTATGACGCTTTTTTATTCAAGAATGCCTCCGCATTCTTGCTGAGAGATTTGTGTTATACAATGCATAGCATACTTTTACATGTTACTAGTTATTATCTCTTTAGGAAATCAGGCAGGAATCCTCGTTCACTTAATCGCCGAGTACTTTACTGATTATTCGTTTCAAACTTACAATTTTATAAAAGAAGCACAAAGCCAGTCTCGCAACCAGCTTTGTGCTACATTTTAATTTTAATTATCAGTCTGATTTTCTTCCTGTATTAGCTTTCGCTTTTTCTTTTTTTCTTTTTGAATTTCTCTTAATTTTCTAAAAAATGCTGAGAGCATTTCCGAGCATTCTTCTTGAAGAACGCCTCTTTCTACCTCTGCCTGGTGATTAAATTCCTGCATTTCAAGAAGATTAAGTATTGAGCCGCCACAACCAGCTTTCGCATTCATGCTGCCAATAACGACTCTCGTCACTCTCGCCTGCACAATTGCTCCGGCACACATCTGGCAAGGCTCCAAAGTGATGTACATCGTACAGTCTTCCAATCGCCAGTCTCCAAGCTTTTTACATGCTTTTTTCATCGCAAGAAGTTCTGCATGTGCAAGCACAGTCTTATCCTTATTCCGCTTATTATATCCTCTGGCAATTATTTTTCCATCATGAACAATAACACAGCCAATTGGCACATCACCAATCGCCTCTGCTTTTTTTGCCTGCTTAATTGCCTCTTTCATAAATTTTTCGTCTTCTGTATATTTTCTCATAAAATATTCTCCCATTTATGAAACTCATAGTCCCGTAAAATAGCGACGTACTTATTTCAATATTTTGTGATATCCTCCTGCCTACAGGTGGGAGCTTCCCTTCCCCCAATAAAATCACCATAATCACATCAAAAAATACGTTTACAATAATCTGCCAAACTGTCGATTTATATTCCGTCTCTCAGCAGATACAACCAGTATCCAAAACTTCCAGTTTTCATACGATTCTCTGTAAGTGATAAAAATACTGGAAACTGATAAATTTCTGCCATATATTTTTCCCGATTCTCATAAATTCCCGGCACACCGATACAGTAGCGTTCTTCTCCTGCGTACCTTACTTTTCCTGCCAGAATATGATGATATCTCCCATATCCTTTCAACAGGAACTGATTGCTTTTAAGTACGCTGGCTTCTTCCCCAAACTGTGCCAAATCCGCAGTTGAAATCCTGCATCCTTCATAAAAAGCGGTATTAAAAATATTGTCCACAGAAGGGTTCTTTTTCATTGCATTTATCCACATTTTTTCAAAATTATCAACAACAGAAGTGGCTTCTGGCTCAGTTTCTGCTTCTATTTTTATTTGGGGTTCTATTTCGGAGTCAATCTTCAACTCTGTTTTTGATTCCATTTCAGCATCAGTCTTTAACTCTGTTTTTGATTCTAGTTCAGAATCTGTCTTCAACTCTGTTTTTGATTCTAGTTCAGAATCTGTCTTTAACTCTGTTTTTGATTCTAGTTCAGAATCTGTCTTTAACTCTGATTTTAGTTCTAGTTCAGATTTATTTTTTGATTCAATACCATCTTCTGAAAATTCTTTTATTTTAACACTTTCTTCTATATTTGTATTATTGCTATGTGCTATATCATTTTCTGAATCAGGCAAGTTTTCCTCTGATTTTATGTTCTCTATCCTATTCTCAGCTCTCTTTTGAAAATCCTTTTCCTCAAAACTCTCTGTGTTTATCTGACCTTTTTCTTCTAAAATATTTTCCTCTGATTCTTGTTGCTCCTGTAACATTTCATCAATAATATTTCTTGTTGATACTTTTTGTTTTTCTGACATCTTATCTGGAAGAATCTTTTCTGTCTCTGTCTGTTTTTCTGATATTTTACCAGCAATATCTTTTCCAGATTTATTTTCCTGCATTTGAGATTTATCTTTTGCAGAATTCACAATCTTATGCCACCGAAGAGGCTCCAAAGTTTCTGCCGGAATTTCCTCTCCAATCCACACACTTCCGTAATAAAAAGCATCCTGATAATAAAGTAATACTCCCGACTGTCCCTTTATCCGAAAACCAGCCGGAAGCATAGCTGCAGGGTAGGTCAAATGTATTTCTTCCCTATGTTCTTGCGTAATGAGTGTGTCTAACTGCCAGACTTGCCAGCTCTCTCCTTGCCGCTCATAAAAACATAATTTAAGCTCCATTCCCTGCAATAAACGCTCATCGTCTATCTGAATCGTCAGTTTAAGGCTGCCTGACTTTTGTTCTGCCTTAACAAACCCGAAGCATTCCTTTTTCTCTGCCTTTTCATAACGATACAAATAAGAAAGTATCCTTTGATAATCTGCCATGATGATACTCCTTTTTTCACTAATGTATTCTGCAGAATGACTTTTATGCCACCAAATATCCTGTAAAAATATACCGCAAATTGGGACGTGCAGATTGCAGGAATAATTTTTCAAACACGCTCTTATCTTCCAAGAATATCCGATAACTTTGCAAACTCCTCTAAAGAAAGCTTTTCTCCACGAATTGTCGGAGTAAGCCCCATCTCTTCAAGCGCCGCTACTGTCTTTTCCTTTGGAATACGAAGTTCGCTTGAATTATAGAGTCCGTTCTGCAGCGTTTTTCTTCTCTGATTAAAAGAAGCACGAATAATCTTAAACATAAATGTGGAATCATTTACCTTAACTGGTTTTTCCTGATAACGAGTTAAACGGATAACTGCAGAACCAACCGCAGGTCTTGGAATAAAGCAGTTTGGCGGTACATTTGCCACGATATATGGTTCTGCATAATACTGTACTGCTAAAGAAAGAGCCCCATAATCCTTTGTTCCCGGGCCTACCTGCATACGGTCAGCGACTTCTTTCTGCACCATAACTGTAATAGAGTCCAGTGGTACTTCACTCTCAAATAACCCCATAATAATTGGTGTTGTAATATAGTAAGGCAGGTTCGCAACGACTTTAATTGGTTTTCCACCATTCTTTTCTTCTGCAATCTTGCGAATATCTACCTTTAAAATATCTTCGTTCAATACTGTAACGTTATCATATTCCTTTAAAGTATCCTCCAGAATTGGAATCAGCTTTGTATCAATCTCTACCGCAACAACTTCCCTTGCCGCCTCCGCAAGATACTGCGTCATCGTTCCAATTCCCGGTCCGATTTCTAAAACAAAATCATCCCTTCCAATCTCTGCTGCACCAATAATTTTATCGAGTACATGCGTATCAATCAAAAAGTTCTGTCCATATTTTTTCTGAAAATTAAATCCATACCGCTGTAAAACTGCAATCGTTTCCTGCGGGTTTCCTAAATTCGCCATAAGACCTCCTTGGGCTGTCATAAGATTTTGAAAGCAATTTTATATTTGGGGAATCAATGTTGAAGTCTTCCCCTTAAATTTTTACTTAGTTTCTCTATAATAAGATAATAATACATGAAATGGATATCTCATTCAAGAGACGAAATCAAGAAAGGGACAATATGTAAAAGAGAAAGAATCCATATCTGTGACCTGGGAGCAAGTGTTGGATGCGAGCGGCTAAGCGAACATTCAACACGCCGCGACGAAAGTCACAGATATGGATTCTTTCTCTTCCAGAGTTCGTCTGTCCTTCTGTTCTCCTAATGAATTAACCCATACAATCTCTGAGCATTTTCATAGGTTACATTTTCTACTTCTTCCGCTGTAATTTCCTTAAGTCTTGCGATTTCTTCAATCACCAGCGGCAGATATGCAGAGCTATTTCGCTTTCCTCTGTGTGGTGCTGGTGCAAGGTAAGGACAGTCGGTTTCTACTACAATACACTCTAATGGAATTGCCTTTACAACTTCCTTCAGCACACGGGAATTTTTAAAGGTAACGACACCTCCTACACCAATGTAATAACCCATTTTTACATATTCTTTTGCCATTTCAGCAGAACCGGAAAAGCAATGAATTACACCGCCTGTCGTTCCGGCGTGTTCCTTTTTCATAATGTCAAATGTATCCTGCGATGCGTCTCTGCTATGTATAATTACAGGAAGTTTTTCCTCTGTTGCAAGATGAAGCTGTCTGATAAACCACTCCTGCTGTACTTCTTTTGGCTCTACATTCCAGTGATAATCAAGGCCAATCTCTCCGACTGCCACGATTTTATCTCTGTGACAATATTCCCGAAGCTGCTCCATCCGTTCCTCATTAAGTTCACCAACATGGTCTGGATGAATTCCGGCTGCACCGTACATAAAAGGTACTTTCGAAATAAGTTCTAAGGTATCCATCAGGTCTTTCCAGCTTGCACTGACATTGACAACCTGTGTCACGCCAGCATCTTTTAGCGATTCGAGAACGACCGCTCTATCTGCATCAAACTGTTTATCATTATAATGAGAATGTGTATCAAAAATCATAGTATACCTCTTTAATCCCTGGTTTGCCACAGGGAAAATAGACGCTCCCGAAGAGAGACGATACCCTATAGCTGTGACCTTAGACCAAGGGTTGGATGCGAGCGTTTAAGCGAACATTCAACCTGCAGCGACGAAAGTCACAAATATAGGGTATTGCCTCTCTTCGGGAGCGTCTCCCCCTGCCTGCGGCGACTCAGAATTTAATTAACAAATCTCTGCGCCTGCTGGCATTTTCTTCTCTGGTACCATCAGGGATAATTCCCCATTTTCGTCCTCCGCGCATAAGAGCATACCTTCAGAAAGTACACCGGCTAATTTCGCAGGTTTTAAGTTTACAAGAACCATAACCTTCTTACCAACCATTTCTTCTGCGCTATAATGTTTCTTAATACCGGAAACAATCTGTTTTACCTGGCTGCCAATCTTAACCTGGGAGCAGAGAAGCTTTTTAGACTTCTTTACTTCTTCGCAGGCAATGATTTCGCCAACCTGGAACTGCATTTTTTCGAAATCATCAAATGTGATTTCTTCTTTTGGTTCGATGTCGATTACTGGTTCGTCATCTTTTTTCTCTTCTTCAGCGGGAGCCTGTCTTGAAGCGTTCATCTCGTCTACTTTTGCCTGTACTTCTTTTGCATCAAGTCTTGCAAAAAGGATTTCTGGCTTGTCTGTTACTTTCTTTCCAGATTCGTAAAGACCGAACATTTCAAGTTCGTCCATAGTTCTTTCGGAAGAATTAAGCTGTGCAAAAATTCTTTCTGCTGTTTCTGGCATAAATGGAGAAAGTAAAGAAGCACCGATTGTAATGCTTTCTACTAAATTGTAAAGAACTGTAGCAAGTCTGTCCTGTTTTGCAGGATCTTTTGCTAAAGCCCATGGCATTGTCTCATCAATGTACTTGTTACAACGTTTAAATAAGTTAAAGATTTCTGTCATAGCATCTGCAACTCTGAGCTTAGACATACATTTTATTACTTTATGCTTTGTATCTAATGCTACGTCCATAAGATTCTTATCAAATCCATCTGTCACTCCACTGTTAGCTACAACTCCGCCAAAGTATTTATTAGACATGGAAATTGTACGGTTTACAAGGTTTCCAAGTGTATTGGCAAGGTCAGAATTCATACGTTCTACTAAGAGATCCCATGTGATTACACCATCGTTCTCAAATGGCATCTCGTGAAGTACAAAGTAACGAACAGCATCTACACCGAATAAATCTACGAGGTCATCTGCGTAAATTACATTACCTTTGGATTTACTCATCTTACCGTCACCCTGTAATAACCAAGGATGTCCAAATACCTGTTTTGGAAGTGGAAGATCTAATGCCATTAAAAAGATTGGCCAGTAAATTGTATGGAAACGTATAATATCTTTACCGATCAGATGTAAGTCTGCTGGCCAGTATTTCTTAAATAATTCTCCACTTTCACCATCGCAGTCATATCCAAGGCCTGTGATATAGTTTGTTAATGCATCAAGCCATACATAAACAACATGCTTTGGATCAAAGTCTACAGGAATACCCCATGAGAAAGAAGTACGGGATACACATAAGTCCTGAAGTCCTGGTAAAAGGAAGTTGTTCATCATCTCGTTCTTACGTGATTCTGGCTGAATAAAATCAGGGTTATCATTAATATACTGAATCAGACGGTCAGCGTATTTGCTCATACGGAAGAAATAAGCCTCTTCCTTTGCAGGCTGGCATGGACGGCCACAGTCTGGACACTTGCCATCTACTAACTGAGATTCTGTGAAGAAAGATTCACATGGTGTACAGTACATTCCTTCATAATGTCCCTTGTAAATGTCACCCTTATCGTAAAGCTTCTTAAAGATCTTCTGAACCTGTTTTTCGTGATTCTCATCTGTTGTACGGATAAACTTATCGTAAGATGTGTTCATTAAATCCCAGATTCTCTTGATTTCTCCTGCTGTGTTATCAACAAATTCCTTTGGAGAAATTCCAGCTTCTGCTGCCTTTAACTCGATTTTCTGACCATGTTCATCTGTTCCTGTCTGGAAACGTACATCATAGCCTTCTTTTCTCTTAAATCTTGCAATTGCATCTGCTAAAACAATCTCATATGTGTTACCAATATGAGGTTTGCCGGATGTGTAAGCAATTGCAGTTGTAATGTAATATGGTTTCTTACTCATTTATCTATTATACCTCCTATGCAACCTGTGTCATTAGGTCTGTTATCTGTTCGTCAACTTTCCTTAATGTACCCTTAGAATCTTTTATCCCTGATTTATGCAGCAATTGTATTTACAGGGTAATTTTGCGCGTACATATTATTATAGAATAAATCCGAATATTCGTCTATGGTTATTTTTCTGAAAAACTAATAGTTTTCCTGTATAATTCATAGTATAATACCAAATACTTTTTATCTTCCGATATAAAAATGCTATCAAAGGAGGCCGACTATGAAGAAAAATCATCGCAGACCATTGTCTAAAGCACTATTTACCCACTTGTTTTTTCTACTTCTTATCCTTATTTGCGGAGTCAGTTTAGCAGGTTGTGGACAATCCAGTGCACATAATTCTTCAAAGCAGAAAAAATTTGACCAGTTTCTTGATTCCTGCTTTAAAGAATTCGCTACCGAAAACACGATTACTTTGCATTTTAAACTCTCTGATCCGTCTTCTTACGGTATTAAAAAGGAACCCTCTCCCACTTATGGAGAGCTTTCTTCGGATACGGCAAAGAAAAACTGCAAACGTTCAAAACAACTTCTTCAAGAACTTTATACTTTTCCAACAAGCAGCCTGACAAAAGAACAGAAACTTACCTGGCAGATTTTTCAGGATTATCTAAATGAAACTATTATGAGTGAAAAATATATTCTTTATTCTTCTCCTTTCGGTGCAGATGGATTACCTTCGGATATTCCTGTAACTCTTTCCGAATATCGTTTTGACAACGAAAAAGATATTAAAGATTATTTATCACTTGTAAATCAAATTCCAGAACTTTTTACGCAGGTTCTTGATTTTGAGGAAGAGCGCCGTAACGCAGATATTGTAAGCCCTGATTTTGTAATCTCTGATACTATCGACCAGATTAACCAATTTTTAAATGCAAGCGAAGAAAATAATCTTCTCATTGAAAGTTTTGAGGAACGTCTGGATTCCCTTGATACTTTAAGTGAAGATCAGAAAGCAAGCTACACCGCAAATAACCGATTACTTATTACAAATAAAGTATTTCCCGCATATGAGCATTTAAAAACTGCTTTACAGGTCTCTACAGGCAGCAAACATACTACATCTGATAACAGCACAAAAGAGAGACTCTGCGAATATGAAAATGGTCAGGACTACTATCGTTTTCTTCTCCAGTCTGATGTCGGAACAGACATGTCCCCGGAAGAATGTATCACAGCTTTGGAAACACAGTTAAAAGATACGATAAAAGATATTTCTTCCCTGACAACACAAAATAAAGACCTGTATACAGAATATCTCAGTGCGGTTCCGACACTTTCAAAACCAAAGGAAATCATGGAGCAGTTAAAAGACGATTCTCTTGTGGATTTCCCGGAAATAAAGAACATTTCTTATGAATTAAAAAATGTTCCTAACGCTCTTTCCGGCACTTCCGCCTGTGCATTTTATCTTGTACCTCCAATTGACAGTAAAGATGCAAATATTATTTACATCAATAACAACCGTGTGGAGTCCAACGAAATGTTTTCCACACTTGCCCATGAAGGCTATCCGGGACATTTATACCAGACGAATTATTTTTTAAGTACGAATCCTTCCCCTCTCCGTACATTTCTTCACTGTGACGGATATGACGAAGGATGGGGGACTTATGCCCAGTTATACAGCTATAATTTTACAGAATTTAAAGATGTCGATGAAAAAACACAGGCACAGCTCCGCCAGCTATATCGGGATAATGACCTGCTCTCACTCTCCCTGTCCTCTCTGAGCGATTTATATGTGAATTATAAAAATTATGATGAAAATGCACTGGCCGATTATTTAAAGACTTACGGAATTGATAAATCCGCTACAAAACAACTTTACCAATACGTTATTGAAAATCCGGTCACTTATCTTTCTTACAGTATTGGATATTATGAATTAAACAAATTAGAAAAGGAGATGGCTGCCTCTCTTGGAAAATCATTTAAAATTTCTGATTTTCATGAAGCAGTTCTGAATGTTGGTTCTTGCAATTTTGCAATTTTAAGGCAGGAAATAGAAAAGGAAACAGAAATTCTCAGCAAGGTTCCTTAAAAATATTGCTTGTATACACGCGTTTTTTAAATATTTTTAATATTTTTACTCATAATTGGTCATTTTATTTGTTTTGAATAATTGACATTTCAATCCTGCATTGTTATACTAGAGCGTGTTTGAAAAAATAATAGAATTTCATTATTGGGGATTTTTATTCTTTTTTCATTGGAAAATCGACACAAAAAGTGTACAATAGACAACGTACGCAATAAAAGGTACAACAGTTTAATTTAAATACAACTTAGGAGGTAATACTATGGAAACATATGGTATCGAAAAACTTGGGATTGTGAATCCTAAAGCAGTTTACCGCAATTTAACACCTGCACAGTTAACAGAGGCAGCTTTAAGAAGAGGCGAGGGCAAGCTTTCTAACACTGGTGCACTCGTTGTAACTACAGGTAAATATACAGGACGTTCTCCTAAAGATAAATTTATCGTTGATACTCCTTCTGTTCATGATGACATTGCATGGGGAAGCGTTAACGTTCCTATCACTCAGGAGAAGTTCAATGCAATTCGTTCTAAAGTAATCGCTTACCTTCAGAACAGAGAAATCTTCATCTTTGATGGTATGGCTGGTGCTGATCCTGTCTGCACAAGAAAGTTCCGTATCATTAACGAATTAGCAAGCCAGAACCTTTTCATTCATGAACTCTTAATTCGTCCTACAGCAGAAGAATTAGAGAACTATGGCGAAGCTGATTTCACTATCTTCGTTGCACCTGGATTCAAATGTATTCCAGAAATCGACGGAACTCATTCTGAAGCAGCTATCATCGTTGACTACGAACAGAAACAGGTAGTTATCTGTGGTTCCCAGTACTCAGGAGAGATTAAGAAGTCTGTATTCTCTGTAATGAACTTCTTAATGCCAAAAGAAGGTGTACTTCCAATGCACTGCTCCGCTAACATGGATCCAGAAACTCATGAGACAGCTGTATTCTTCGGTTTATCTGGAACAGGTAAGACTACTCTTTCTGCAGACCCTAACCGTAAATTAATCGGTGATGACGAACACGGCTGGTCTGACAGAGGTATCTTCAACTTCGAAGGCGGATGCTACGCTAAATGTATTAACTTAAGCGCAGAGAACGAACCGGAAATCTACAACGCTATCAAGTTCGGAAGCCTTGTAGAGAACGTTATCATGGATGACGAAACTCGCGAATTTGACTTTGATGATGGATCTCTTACAGAGAATACTCGTGTAGGATACCCAGTTGATTATATTTCCAACGCACAGATTCCTGGTGTTGGCGGAATCCCTAAAGTAGTTATCTTCTTAACTGCTGATGCATTCGGTGTACTTCCTCCAATCTCCAGATTAGATGAGAACGCAGCTATGTACCACTTCGTAACAGGATTCACATCCAAACTTGCTGGTACAGAACGTGGAATCACAGAACCACAGCCAACATTCTCCACATTATTCGGTGAACCATTCATGCCAATGGATCCATCCGTATACGCTAACATGCTCGGAGAAAGAATTGAAAAATACAATACTAAAGTATATCTTGTTAACACAGGATGGACAGGCGGTCCTTACGGAGTAGGAAGCCGTATGAAGTTAAAATACACTCGTGCAATGGTAACGGCAGCATTAAACGGAACATTTGATGATGTAGAGTACAAACATGATGAAGTATTTAACGTAGACATTCCTCAGACATGTCCTAACGTACCTTCTGAAATCATGAACCCTCGTGACACATGGGAAGATAAAGCTGCTTATGATGCACAGGCTAAGAAGCTTGCTAAGATGTTCCAGGATAACTTTACTAAGAAATATCCTAACATGCCAAAGAATATCGCTGAGGCAGGTCCTAAGGCTGACTAATAAAATAGTAGGTTTAGTCTAAACTGACGAACCCTGTAAAATAAATAGTCCCTATTTGTGACTTTAGTCGCGGCAGGTTGGATGTTCGCATATATGCTCACATCCAGCCTTTGCTCCGAGGCCACAAATAGGGACTATTTATCTTACAGGGTTTTGTCTTTAGCTAAATTCAGAATCACCATTTAATGCCGGGAGATTTGAGGATTCGCCAGAAGGTTGTGATTTTCCGTTTTTAAATAATCCTCTACTACACTTAAAAATATCTTTGCATTTTTCAGTTGATTTTCTGCATCCTTTTTACTTGCAATAAAGAAATCATCATAATCCGATTTTTCTCTAAAAAATGAACTGTTTTTTATTATTGGAGACATTTTTCTATCTATAATATTTTCCTTTAAATATTCCTTATTAAAAAAAGCTATTACTCCTGAATGTTTGGAGGAATCAAAACCTTTTATAATATTGGCCGCTCTCATAGCATGAAAAATTGCATATATGAACGATTTAAAGAAGTTTTATATTGTCCTATTTTTAAATTATCTTCTGCAGCTATTAACATTTCAAAAGCATGTTCCATTCGATACATTGCTAATTCTCTTAAGCTGCTTTCCAAAGAACAATCCCCTCCTTTTTTACATTCCTATAAAAAGGTAAACTATCCCCCCACTTTTGAATATTGGATTCTTTAATATCTATAATAGAAAAAACTCTATCATATCTAATATCCATATCCGCAGACCAATTTATAAATTGTTCTTTTGTTTTGTTATCTATTTCATTTTTCAATATGATAGCTATATCTATATCACTTTCGTCTGTATATTCATTTCGCGCAACTGAACCATATAGAATTATCATTGAAATATTGTTTCCGAAAATTTTTAATAAACCTGCTATAAGTTCTTCTTTCATTACTTTCGTAAACATTTTTAACCTCCATTTCTTTTCTTCTTACTTGGCAACTGTCATACTTTCTTCCTCACATTCTTTCTTTTTAAATACATTTCTATTCATCATCGTATAATTTTTTCTTTGTATCCTTCGTAGCGTTTTTCTAATTCTTTTTTCAAACACGCTCTAAGACTTTAGACTGTAACTTTTTTGTATATACCACTTACGCTACCTCCGATTCTTTTATAAAATTTCCAAGTTGCTTGTATTATTATAAACATATTTTTACATAAAAGTCAAATTATTTTTGGCATAATTCAGTTGTAAGAGGATAAAAAGAACCTCGAATAGTCTCACAATTTCTCAAAGTCTCAAATAAAAAAGAATCATTATATAGCAAGTATTCATCAAAGCAAGTGAAAATGCAATCAAACATCTTCCTTGCAATGATTATTAATCATTTGCTATACAATGGTTCTTTTTTATTTCATCTGATAATATATGATACTGAATAAACCTACCATTTGAAAAATCCGGCAGAGTAGAAACATTCAAGGAGTATAATTGCAAAGAGAATTCTTGTATACATCTCGTTTGCCTTGAACTCATAATCCGGGTGCTGCTTTTTATAGAAAAATGAAATGGCACACAATATAAGCAGTACTACTACAGAAGCGATAAACAGTATTTTAGTGAAAGATATGATATGTAAGTCTGTCAATATGAATTCTAATATAAGAATTGGCGCAATGACGTAGTAAAGTATTTTGTTGATGAGGTTCATTGTTTTTTCGTTCATTTCTTATGTCCTTTTCTTTTCATTAAAATATTTAAGTTATAGTAATTGCGCCTATTTAAAAGCAATTATAACTGTGTGACATGCTCCCACCACTTAAATCATAGATTTTGAAGTGGGGGCTTCTTGCTC
>ERZ1673739.2918-NODE-2918-length-12902-cov-5.419942_pt1 | contig 12902 bp, 11 predicted proteins | sample MGYA00580210_ERZ1673739 | MGnify/ENA primary metagenome ERZ1673739 (study PRJEB41218, sample SAMN15661749) | gut metagenome | host: Homo sapiens | place: Canada: London | collected 2015-08-20/2019-03-30 | study: EMG produced TPA metagenomics assembly of...
AATAGGTTTTTGCAAATGACGCGAAAATATTTTGCATTTTGCGCGAAAAGCTACACTGGGATTTTTAGGAAAATACGGCTTAAAGAAAGGTGCCGTAGCCACCAGCATCGGACACGATTCCCACAATCTTGTCATCGCCGGAGTTACAGACGAAGACATGGTCCTTGCAGGCAATCGTGTGATCGAAAATGGAGGTGGCCTTGCCATTGCCCTTGAGGGCAAAGTATTGGCAGATCTGCCGCTGCCCATCGGCGGTCTCATGGCAGACGAACCGGTAGAAGTGGTAGATGAAAAGCTGGAGCATATGAAGAAGCTTTCTGTAGAGCTGGGCATTTCAGAAGATATTGATGCTTTCATGACACTGGCATTTATCAGCCTTCCGGTTATTCCAAAGCTGAGACTGAATACATATGGAGTGGTAGATGTGGAGAAGCATCAGGTGGTGGAAGCCAGGTTTTAGATCTTCTTTTTCACATTTAATCCTACTTTCCAGTAGTAAATGATCAGCAATATACTGCATAACACCCATCCTAAAGGATATCCAAGGGCGGTAGCGGTAATATTATTGAAGTATTTTGAAATAAAGTAAAGATAGATCTGGCGGAAGACGATAAAGCTTCCCATCATAATGACCATAGGGGTGACGGAGTTTCCGGCACCCCTTAATGCGTTTGCGAAGATCTGGTTGAAACTGATGGCCAGATAGAATGGCATCATTAAACGGATAAAATGGATACCGTAGGTCAGCACTTCCGGTTCATTGGTGAACAGAGAAGCAAGGAATGGGGCAAAAATGATCACAGGTGCCATCAGGATCAGGGCTGTTGCAATGGAGATGAATAATGCAACCGTGGTTCCCTTTCTGGCACGTTTCATATTGTCAGCGCCAAGGTTCTGTCCTACAAAGGTGGTAACTGCCAGACCGATACTCTGGATCGGAAGCAGACAGAACTTATCCAGTTTTCCATAGGTTGTCCAGCCAGCCATGCAGGAGGAGCCGAAATGGTTGATATAGGACTGAACAAATACATTGGAAAAAGAAGTAACAGCGATCTGAAGTCCTGCAGGAAAGCCAATACGGAAGATAGACATGGCAGTTCCTTTGTGGATATGCAGGTCTTTCCAAATTAATCTGTATGAGCTTTTTTCCCGCGTAAGGATCACAAGGACCAGTATCGCTGAGATCCATTGGGAAAGAATGGTAGCGTAGGCAACACCTTCAACACCTGCGTGAAAAACGATCACAAAAAGCAGGTCAAAAAAGATATTTCCAAGAGCGCAGACCATAAGAATATATAAAGGACGTCTGGAGTCACCCACAGCCCTCAGGATACCGGAACCCATATTGTAAAGCATCAGGCCGGAAATACCTGCAAAATAGATGCGCAGATACTGGGATGCCTCCGGAAGAACATCTTCCGGTGTATCCATTAACTGGAGAAATACAGGGGATAAAAGCAGTCCGGCAATGGTAAAGACTACAGATAATACAAGGGTCAGTGCAATGGTAGTATGTACAGCGCGATGAAGAGCCTTGTCATTCCCGCTGCCAAAACTGTGGGCGATCACTACACCTGCGCCGGTAGAAAGACCGGTAAAGAACCCGATGATCGTATTGATGATACAGTCTGTGGAACCAACCGCTGCCAGAGCCGTTTTACTGACAAAATTTCCCACAACAATACTGTCAACCGTGTTATAAAATTGCTGGAACAGGTTGCCTACAAAGAGGGGAAGGGCGAATGTGATCAAGAGTTTGGTGATATTGCCTTCGGTCATTTTCTGGCTTTTCGGTGATGGGGTAGAAGACATGGTGGTTTGTTCCTTTCTGTAGTATGTAGGTGTGTCTTGTTTTTCTTTCGGGACCATTATAGTATAACATACTTTAAGCTGAAAAAATCAGTTCTGGAAAAATCTTTATTTCTATGCTATGATTACCCCGATACGATTTCGACAAAAATAGAAACAGCAGATAAAAGAAAGGTGTGATCATCATGTATAAATGCTGTATATTTGATCTGGACGGAACATTGGTGAACTCTATTTATGCTTTGAAACGTTCTGTAGACCTGACACTGGGCCATTTTGGACTGGGGCCGATCTCTATTGAAGATACCAAGCAGTTTGTAGGAGATGGCTATAAAAAGCTGGTAGAACGTTCCCTGATGGCATATGGGGATAAAGAACTGACTCATTATAAGGAAGCGTTGGATGTATATAATGAAGTTTTTAAGGACTGTTGTCTTTACAAAGTAGAAGCATATGAGGGAATTCCACAGCTTCTGGATTTCTTAAAAGAACATGGCATACTGGCAACCGTACTGTCCAATAAACCTCATCAGAGAGCCCTTGAGAATGTAGCCCACGTATTTGGAGATCATACATTTGACAAGGTATACGGAGAGAGAGAAGCATTAGGCATTCGCAAGAAACCGGCTCCCGATGGTGTAGTGGCTCTGATCGAAGAACTGGGGCTTAAAAAAGAAGACTGTTTGTATCTGGGAGATACTAATACAGATATGGAAACAGGACAGGCAGCCCAGGTAGATACAGTAGGTGTGACCTGGGGCTTTCGTCCGAGAGAAGAGTTGGAGGCATTTAAGCCAAAGCTTGTAGCAGAGTCTCCTTTCCAGGTGATAGATTTTATAAAGGCAGTGAACCACATTGAATAAATTTGAAGTGAATAATTTAAAACGTAATTTAAATAAGAAGAAACGCAGCTTAAAAACATATATCGTGAGCATTTTTCTCACGATGTATTGCATCCTTCTTTCCGGCTGCGGTATATCTGGTACAGTGGGACAGAATTCGTCAAAGGTATCCGATGAAAAAGATACCCGCCCATTGGTAGTGACTACTATTTTTCCATACTATGATTTTGTCCGCCAGATCGCAGGGGACAGAGTAAGACTGAAAATGGTAGTTCCTGCAGGAATGGACAGTCATTCATTTGAGCCCACACCTGCAGATATGATCACCATGCAGCAGGCAGATCTGATGGTTTGCAACGGTGGAGAGATGGAACAGTGGGTGGAAAAAGTAGTAGCTTCCCTGGATACGGAGAACATGAAAGTCCTTACGATGATGGACTATGTAGATGTACTGGAAGAGGAGATCGTGGAAGGAATGGAAGATAATGAACATTCCCATGATGACCATGATCACGCTCACGAAAATGAGGAAGAAGATCATGATCACAGTGAAATGGATCATAGTCGCCCTGACGATGAGATAAAAACTCATGAGAATTTATCTCAAATTACTTTTGACGATCATGATGGTCATGAAATGGACATTGAATATGACGAACACATCTGGACCTCACCAGCCAATGCCATGAAGTTAGTGGAAGTGATCACAGAAACTTTAAAAGAAGTATCTCCGGAGAATGCTTCTTATTTTGAAGAAAACAAAAACAGCTATGAAACAGAACTAAAAAGTCTGGATGATGAGTTTAAGGATATTGTGGCAAATGGCCGTCACCGTATGATCGTGGTAGCGGACAAGTTTCCGTTCCGGTACTTTGCCCAGGAATATGGTCTGTCTTACAGAGCAGCATTTTCCGGCTGCAGTACAGATACAGAGCCAAGTGCAAAAACCATTGCTTATCTCATTGACCGTATAAAGGAAAATCAGATCCAGGCAGTATTTTATCTGGAACTTTCCAGTCACCGGACGGCAGATATCATCAGTGAAGAAACAGGAGCAAAACCCCTTCTCCTTCATTCCTGCCATAATGTAACAAGAAGGCAGTTTGATGAAGGCGTTACCTATCTGCAGCTGATGAAGCAGAATGCAAAAAATCTGCAGGAAGCACTTTTATAGGAGGAATGATCAAAAATGGAACCATTGATCAAATGTGAGCATGTTGATCTTGGATACGAAAATCAGGATGCGGTTATAAATGTAAATATGGAAGTCTGCCCTGGGGATTATCTGTGTATCGTAGGTGAAAACGGGTCTGGCAAAAGTACCCTGATCAAGGGACTTTTGGGGCTGTTAAAGCCATCCGGCGGCAAACTGACCGTAGCAGAAGAATTAAAAACAACAGGAATTGGCTATCTGCCCCAGCAGACAGCAGCTCAGAAAGATTTCCCTGCTTCTGTAAGAGAAGTCGTTTTAAGCGGCTGCTTAAGCAGAAGAGGCAGACGCCCTTTCTATTCTAAAACAGAAAAGGACATTGCATCTGCCAATATGGAAAAACTGGGTATTACCCAGTTGGCGAACCAGTGCTACAGGGAGTTATCCGGCGGACAGCAGCAGAGAGTGCTGATCGCAAGAGCTCTCTGCGCCACCAGGGAACTTCTTATTTTAGATGAGCCGATCACCGGTCTGGACCCGATGGCAATCCAGGATTTCTATTCCATGATCCGCAAATTAAACAGGGAAGATAAAGTAGCTATTATCATGGTCTCCCATGACTTAAGAAATGCAGTAGAGGAAGCCAACAAGATCCTCCACCTTCAGAAACAGGTGCTTTTCTACGGCCCGGCCCATGATTATATGAACAGTAAGGCAGCAGGCCATTTCTTCCATGAAAAAGAGCAGGGCGAGTGTCTGCCAACGGCAGCCTGCCATATGGCAAAAAATGTGGATGGTCTGGAAAACAATGAACAGAAGTGTTCCTGCGGACATACCCACGCACACAGTCCCCAGAAGATAGAAGGAGGAAATACCCATGAACGTGCTTAGTGAAATGTTATCTTATCCATTTATGGTGCGGGCATTATTCGGCGGTATGCTTGTATCTTTGTGCGCCTCCCTTTTGGGAGTGAGCCTGGTGTTAAAACGCTATTCCATGATCGGTGACGGACTTTCCCATGTATCCTTTGGAGCCCTTTCCATTGCCCTGGCTATGGGCTGGTCCCCTTTAAAGGTATCGATCCCGGTAGTTGTACTGGCAGCGTTTTTCCTGCTCCGTATTACGGAAAACAGCCGGATCAAAAGTGATGCAGCCATTGCCATGATCTCTGCCAGCTCTCTGGCTATCGGTATTATCGTTACATCCTTAACAACAGGAATGACCACAGATGTAAGCAGCTATATGTTTGGAAGCATTTTAGCCATGACCAAAGAAGACGTGGTCTTATCAGCAGTATTGTGCATCATTGTACTGGGCCTGTTTGTACTTTGCTACAACCAGGTATTTGCAGTTACCTTTGATGAGAACTTTGCAAAAGCAACCGGTGTAAATGTAGGTGCCTACAATATGCTTATTTCCGTGCTTACAGCCGTTACCATTGTCCTTGGCATGCGTATGATGGGAGCCATGCTGATCTCAAGCCTTGTGATCTTCCCATGCCTTACCTCTATGCGCGTGTTTAAAAGCTTTACCAGCGTAGTGATCTCTTCCGGAATTCTTTCCCTGATATGCTTTTTGCTGGGAATGATGGCTTCCTATCAGTTTTCCACACCTGCAGGAGCCAGCGTGGTAGTGGTAAATCTCATTGCCTTCGGTTTGTTTTCCATGTGGCAGGTATTAGGCAGGAAACGGTAAAAAGCATAAAATCAGCATAAAACCAACATGCAGACCAGTGTTAATGAGAAAGAGGGGCCCATTACTTGACATTAAGGTCAGGTTGTGCCAAAATATCTAATTGACAGATTGAACAAACGGGATCATAAGATCCCATTGCAAAATGCTTTTCTAATTCTAATTTAAAGAAGGCATTAATAAAGAAAGAAGGAACATACGATGACAAAGATCGATATTATTTCCGGTTTCCTTGGAGCTGGAAAAACTACTTTTATTAAGAAGCTTTTACAGGAGGCTATTTCCGGTGAGCAGGTAGTCCTCATTGAAAATGAATTTGGCGAGATCGGTATTGACGGCGGATTTTTAAAAGACTCCGGTATCGAGATCCGTGAGATGAACTCCGGCTGTATCTGCTGCTCCTTAGTAGGTGATTTCGGAAAGTCCTTATCTGAAGTACTGACTAAGTACAAGCCAGACCGTATCATTATCGAGCCATCAGGTGTTGGCAAGCTTTCCGACGTTATGAAGGCTGTTATTGATGTATCTGCAGATATGGATGTTGCATTAAACAGCGCAGTTACCATCGTAGATGCTGCAAAGTGCAAAATGTATATGAAGAACTTCGGTGAATTCTTCAACAACCAGATCGAGAATGCAGGAACCGTTGTACTCAGCCGTACAGATATTACTGATACTGCAAAGATCCAGAAGGATGTTGAGATGATCCGTGAGAAAAATCCAAAGGCTGCTATCGTTACCACTCCATTAGCAGAACTGGGCGGAAGCCAGCTTCTTGAGATCATCGAGAAGAGAGATACCATGTTAGATGACCTGTTAGAGGAAGTAAGAGAAAGCCATCATCACCATGATGATGACGACGATTGCTGCTGCGGTCATGACCACGATCATGAGCATCATCACCATGACCATGACGAGGAAGAAGAGCATGAGCATCACCATCATCATGACCACGATGACGATTGCTGCTGTGGCCATGATCATGAGCATCATCACGATCATGATGAAGAAGAAGAACATGAACATCACCATCATCATGACCACGACGATGACTGCTGCTGCGGCCATGACCATGATCACGAACATCATCATCACCATCATGCAGACGAAGTATTCACCAGCTGGGGCATGGAGACCATCGTTCCTGTAACAAAGGATCAGCTGGAAGATATCTTAAAGCGTCTGGCAGAGACCAAGGAATTTGGCGATGTTTTAAGAGCAAAGGGAATGCTTCCTACAGAAAATCCTGGCGAGTGGCTGTACTTTGACCTGGTACCGGAGCAGTATGAGATCCGTGACGGAAAGCCGGATTACACAGGTAAGGTTTGTGTCATCGGCGCCAGCCTGAAGGAAGAAGAATTAAACAAAGTATTCGGAAGAGGCTAATGAGGTTTAAGAATGGGAAATAACGAGATAGATGAAGATGTAATGCCCGTATTTCTGATCAACGGTTTTCTGGAAGCTGGAAAAACCCAGTTTCTGGAATTTACCATGGACCAGGAATACTTCCAGACAGAGGGAAAAACACTTCTGATCGTCTGCGAAGAAGGGGATACAGAATATGATGAAAAGAAGTTAAAGAAGCATCAGACTGCTGTTGTATATGTAGATGAACTTTCCAAACTGACACCGGCTTACTTAAATGAGCTGGAAGTGATCTATCGCCCGGAGCGTGTGCTCTTAGAGTGGAACGGTATGTGGAACCAGGACGAGCTGAAACTGCCGGATGACTGGAACATTTACCAGCAGATCACCATTATTGATGGTTCTACCTTTGATCTGTACATCCAGAATATGAAGCCGCTCCTTGGCGCTATGCTTCGTAATTCCGAACTGGTCATTGTAAACCGCTGCGATGGCATTGCAGATGAGAAGCTGACTTCCTATCGCCGTACCATCCGCGCTATGAGCCGTGAAAGTGAGATCGTTCTGGAAGATAAGAACGGCGAGATCGAGCAGGCAACCCTGGAAGAAGATCTTCCGTATGATATCAATGCAGATGTAATTGAGATCAAGCCTGCAGACTACGGTATCTGGTACATCGACTGTATGGATCAGCCGGAACGCTACAAAGGAAAGACCGTTGAATTTACCGCAATGGTATTAAAAAGCCCGAAATTCCCAAAGGGACAGTTCGTTCCGGGACGTATGGCTATGACCTGCTGTGAGGCAGATATGACATTCTTAGGTTTCATGTGCAAATGGAAAGACGCAGAAAAGTACAAGACCAAAGAATGGGTAAAGGTACGCGCTAAAGTCGGCGTAGAATACCAGAGAGATTACCACGGCGAAGGACCTGTCCTCTATGCCGAAAATGTGGAAAAAGCCGCTGAGATCAAGGACATTGTGCAGTTCTAGTGATGTTCTTGTGAAAATGCTATTTTCAGGAAGTGTAAGGAAGAACAGTTGTGTAAGTTCTTACATTGACATGAAAACAAAACTCTGATATAGTTATTGATTGTACGAAAGTGAGAGGATGAAAGGCCTGCATGTGCGTGCCGTTTTCGCCTCTCATTTTCTTGCTATTGCATGTTAAAAATATATGGTAACTTCAATTGCACTAAGTTCGTGGAATACCTCACTAAGTGCAACGAAGTGCTTTCGCACGTAAGCGTTCTGGAAGACGAACACTTACGTGCTCAATGCAGGAATATGGGCCGTTTTCAACCTGTCGATTGTCCACATCCTGAGTGCAGATGTACGAATGTGGCGGATGCAATCCGACACAGGCGGACATGTGCAAATCGAAGGCCAGTGGACAATGACATGTTGAAAAATTAAGGCCCATATTCCTGCGGAACTTAGATTAAGAATAGAAAGAGGATATTTACAATTAATGGATGTAACAAAATTTGAAGAATTACAGTTAGATGACCGTATCATAAGAGCTATTACCGAGATGGGCTTTGAAGAAGCTTCTCCGATCCAGGCTCAGGCGATCCCTGTTGTATTAGAAGGCAGAGACATGATCGGTCAGGCACAGACAGGAACAGGAAAGACCGCTGCTTTCGGACTTCCTCTGTTACAGAAGGTAGACCCGAAGGTAAAGAAGCTTCAGGCCATTGTCCTGCTTCCAACCAGAGAGCTGGCAATCCAGGTAGCTGAAGAACTGCGCCGTTTTGCAAAATTTATGCACGGCATCAAGGTTCTGCCTGTATACGGCGGTCAGGACATTGTCCGTCAGATCCGCGCCTTAAAAGATGGCACCCAGATCGTAGTAGGAACCCCGGGCCGTGTGATGGATCATATGCGCCGTAAGACCGTAAAAATGGACCATGTACATACCGTAGTTTTAGACGAAGCAGACGAAATGTTGAACATGGGCTTTTTAGAGGATATGGAGACCATTTTAAGCCAGCTGCCGGAAGAGCGCCAGACCCTGATGTTCTCCGCAACCATGCCTCAGGCCATTGCTGACATTGCAAAGAAGTTCCAGAAAGATCCGGTAACAGTCCGCGTGATCAAAAAAGAACTGACTGTACCGAAAGTGACCCAGTATTATTATGAAGTAAAGCCAAAAAACAAAGTAGAGGTTATGTGCCGTCTGTTAGACATGTACTCCCCAAAGCTGTCTATCGTATTCTGCAACACCAAGCGCCAGGTAGATGAACTGGTTCAGGCACTTCAGGGAAGAGGTTATTTTGCAGAAGGCCTTCACGGTGATTTAAAGCAGGTACAGCGTGACCGCGTTATGGAAAGCTTTAGAAACGGACGTACCGATATCCTGATTGCTACAGACGTAGCAGCAAGAGGCATTGACGTAGGAAATGTAGAAGCTGTATTTAACTACGATATCCCACAGGATGATGAATATTATGTACACCGTATCGGTCGTACCGGAAGAGCAGGAAGAGAAGGAAAGGCATTCAGCCTGGTAGTTGGCAAGGAAGTTTACAAGCTTCGTGACATCCAGCGCTACTGCAAGACCAAGATCATCCCACAGGCAATCCCGTCCTTAAATGACATTACCGAGATCAAGGCAGACAAGATCTTAGACCAGGTTCAGGACATTTTAAATGATGCAGACCTCACAAAGATCGTAAATATCATTGAAAAGAAGCTGATGGAAGATGATTACACTTCCTTAGATCTGGCTGCAGCCCTCTTAAAAATGAGCATGGGCGATGACAATGAAGATATCATTGACAACTATATGCCTGCAAGATCCTTAGACGATCTGGACAGCTATGGCAGAAATTCCAGAGGCAGAGACCGTGGCAGAAATAACAGCCGCCGCAAAGGCGCTACCGACCGAGCAGCTGTTGACTATGTATTAAACGGCGGTGAAGAGCGCATGGCAAGACTGTTCATCAATATCGGTAAGTCCCAGCGTGTAACACCGGGAGATATCCTGGGCGCAGTTGCAGGAGAGTCCGGTATTCCAGGACGTCTGGTAGGAAGTATTGATATGTATGACGGCTATACTTTCGTAGATGTACCGGCTGAATATGCAGAAGATGTATTAAATGCCATGAGCCATGCCCGCATCAAAGGCAAACATATCCACGTAGAAAAAGCAAATTCCAAACGATAAAAATTCAAATCAGAAAAGTAAAAGACACTCTGAAACCTACCAGGGTGTCTTTACAATATGCAGGGAGTGATAAATTTGAAAGGAAAAAAAGCAGAAGCAGAAGTAAGGACCAACGTAATGAGGCTGTTAGACGCAGCAGGGATCCATTATGAAACAGGAACATATGAAGTAGATGAAAATGACCTTTCCGGCAGCCATGCTGCTGACCTGATGGGGATCGATCATGACCAGATGTATAAGACCCTTGTATTAAAAGGGGAGAAAAAGGGATATCTTGTATGTTGTATCCCGGTAGATGAAGAACTGGACTTAAAGAAAGTGGCAAAAGCAGCGGGAGAGAAAAAAGTGGAGATGATCCACGTAAAAGATATGTTAGGCATTACCGGTTACATCCGGGGTGGCTGTTCTCCAATCGGAATGAAGAAAAAATTTCCAACATATATTGAAGAAACTGCCCAGTTATATGATACAATTATGGTAAGTGCAGGACAGAGAGGCGTACAGGTCACTGTAAGTCCGGAAGACCTGAGGGAGTATGTAGACGGAACCTTTGTTGGACTTGTGTAGGTGATGGTTACGATCGTCTCAAAACGGTCTCAAAAGATAGAATACCTTAATGCAGGTTTGTAAATGAAATCAGGTATCACGGAAAACGGACGGCGCTTTTGATGGCATATTATGCAGATAACATCCGAAAGGAGAAACGCAATATGGAGAAAAAACAGGCAGTTGTTACCTCAGACACCCTTACAAAAGAGCAGATCAGGGAACTGGCGGCAAAATCCCTTGCAGGTATTAAAAACTCCTATGCCCCTTATTCCCATTTCCACGTTTCCGCTGTCCTTCTTAGTGAAAACGGCAATATCTATACAGGAAATAACATAGAAAATGCCGCCTACACCCCTTCTGTATGCGCCGAGCGCTGCGCTTTCTTTAAAGCAGTCAGCGAAGAAGAACGTGACTTTGCAGCTATTGCCCTTTGCGGCGGCTTAAAGGGAGTAGTAAAGGATTACTGTGCCCCCTGCGGGGTCTGCCGTCAGGTGATGCGGGAATTCTGTAAGCCGGATTTTAAGATCATTCTGGTAAAGTCCGAAGAAGAGTGGAAGGTATATACCTTATCCCAATTGTTGCCGGAAGGTTTTGGACCGGAAAATCTTCGGGCGTAGATCCGGCAGGACAATACGGGTGTTACAGTTCAGCTTAATACCTGAAATCAAGACGCAAATACTAACAATATATAACAATATTAACTAAAAAAACAGGCTTGAAAAACATAAAATGTTGGGTTATAATAGCACCATAATAAATGAAGCGCATATGTGATACCTGGGATGTGCGAAGTTCTTACCAATTTTGAACCTACATTAGACTAAAGGGATTCCAATATTTTTAAGCGGATGTCATGCCTCCTTTTTAAGCGTGGAAGGCAGAAGTTTAAGTGAGGTTGCCCACCTAGCATTGCTAGGCGTCAATAAGTAAGAGACGGCATCTTGGGGTCACAGAAGATAAAAGCAGCGAGGTTCTCGCTGCTTTCTTTTTGTAGTACATGGGTTTGCTGAATATACTTGTGCGAATAAGGTGACAGATATTATGAAAATGATCGGGAAGTTAAATGAAAAGGATCTAAAGATCAACAAAAAACAGATGATTTTGTGGATGGGAGGAATACTGGCGGCAGTGATCCTGCTTATGGTGTTCATTGTAAAAGTGGAACCTCCTGCAGAAGGAATATCCAGGGCAGAAGCAGCCAAAGCCCTGGCTCTGGTTTTTGAAGATCCCCAGACCTTGGAAGATATGGCTTCTGAACGGGAAAATTCCTCTTTTACAGACAAGGAAAAGGGAAACTGGTTTGTAAAATATATGGATTATCTTTATGAAAAAGGTTATCTGGATACAGAGATCACACCGGCGACTCTTACTTCTGCCCAGGGAAATCTTACATATGAGGATGTAAATACGGTAGCAGAAAAGCTGTCATCCGGCCTTGAAAAACAGGTGGGAATGACCAGAGGGAATAAGAAAAAGACATTTTCAAGAAATGACTGGTGGGAGCTTTATAAGGCCATTGTAAAAGAGACGGACAAAGATGGAAATATGAAAGAAGTTTCCGCTGTTTTGTTTGGCACACCTTCTAATATGGAACAGGCCGAAAGCTGGACTGCTTATACAACAGAAGGTACCTTTGGCTTTCAGGGACTGGCTCTGGACGCATATCTTGACTGCGAGATCCGTTTCTGGGCCAGAGGCCAGGAAATGGCAGGTATGACCCAGATCGTAAGCGAGGAGCCTGTTTATAAGAATATATGGGTCTCTGATGTAAAAAAAGATCAGTTTACGGTTTACATCGGCAAATATGTAAGAACTTTTACAGCAGAAGGTAAACTGGCATCCCAGGCAGAAGAGAAGAATGAAGAACTGAGATCCTGTGTGGCTGACCTGCATATGGAAAAGGGAAAGCTGAAAAAGATCACTGTGAAAAAAGAACGGGTCCGTGGAAAGGTCCTTGCAGTGACGGATGAGTCTATTGAACTGGAAGGCTATGGCTGCGTACCCATCGATGACAATTTTCATGTATACAAGACCTACGGGGATTTCCAGGTCCTTGGAAAAGGAAACATCCTGGTAGGTTATGATCTGCAGGAATTTGTGGCAGCTGACGGAAAGCTTTGTGCCGCTGTTCTGGAACAGCCATTTGATGCGGAAACCATCCGCGTCCTGATCATGGATAATGGTTTTAAGCAGATCTTTCATGATACCATAGAACTTACTGCAAATTGCGATGGGGAACTGATCTACGAAAAGGAAAACGGAGAAAATCAGGAAAGCTCCTTTAAGAAAGGGGATACATTCTCCTACGAAGCATCTGATAAAAAG
>ERZ1673739.2927-NODE-2927-length-12875-cov-4.678315_pt1 | contig 12875 bp, 5 predicted proteins | sample MGYA00580210_ERZ1673739 | MGnify/ENA primary metagenome ERZ1673739 (study PRJEB41218, sample SAMN15661749) | gut metagenome | host: Homo sapiens | place: Canada: London | collected 2015-08-20/2019-03-30 | study: EMG produced TPA metagenomics assembly of...
CCCTTCAAAAATTTTTTTTACATAAACCCCTTATTTAATTATTTATACTCCCCTCGAAAGTCCCGGCAGCTCCCCTGTCGGGGCTTTCTTTTTTTTACAGCATATATAAAAGAGACTTCTCTACGGAAACTTTTATAGTATCACAGGAATATTACGAAATAATTTTCTGCAATGATTAAGTGAATATTCACAAGCAAGGCAGGGAATTTACTCAATAAGAAAAAAGCCACGGCAGAACGGATTTTTCCGTCCTGCCGCAGCTTTTTTCTTATTGGGATTCTCTATTATAAAAACTTAGTATTGCCCTTTTATGCCATTCTTATTCAACGTCACCTTTTTCATTTGTGTTGTAAGTAACGAGGTTTTCAGAATGTGCTTCTGTATAAGACTGTGATTCTACATCATCAAACATATCTGCAAACTGGTTGGACTGCATTACAAGGTTCAGAATGTTGATTGTACTCTTCTGAAGGTCGCCCAGTGTGATATTGTTTTCTTTGTAGTATCCTTTGTAAACGATAGTAGTTGTTCCATCGCCATTATCTGTTACAGTTGCAGCGTCACCGATCTGGCTGATCAGGTCAGATACTTTAATAGTATCCTGCTCGCCGTCTGAATTTACAGTGTCACGAACTGCTTCTTCATATGCAGAAGTATCTACTGTCTTTTCGATAGTCAGATCACCGGATGCATCCAGAACGAATTCACCCCAGCTTGTAGTTGCACTCAGACCACGTCTTCCTTCAGCTACAGTTACTACCGGATAAATATCATCTTCGTCAAATACAGGCTCTTCATCTGAGAATCCACGAATAGTGATGTCTTCTACGGATTTACCTGGCATGATCAGGTCATTTCCTGCATGCATGGAGATAGAAGGTGTGGACTGTCCGCCGCCCCAGTCTGTCATAACCATACCATCGAAGCCCCATTCACCGCGGGCTACGTCTGTGATCAGGTCATAATCGTCAGCTGCCGGAACACCGTTATTTAAGTTATAGGAAGTCATGATACTCATTGGCTGAGATCCTTTGACTGCCATTTCAAAGCCTTTGAGATAAATCTCTCTCATTGCACGTTCGCTGATTGTATTGTTTACAGCGTTTCTGTTGTCTTCCTGGTTGTTTCCTGCAAAGTGTTTGATACATACACCAACTCCAAGATTGGACTGTACGCCTGTTGTCTCTGCGATTGCAATAGTACCTGTGATATACGGATCTTCTGAATAGTATTCAAAGTTACGTCCGCAAAGGGCATTCTTATGAATGTTCATACCAGGTGCAAGAAGAACGGTTACGCCGTATTCTTTTAATTCTTCACCGAAAGCTGCTCCAACTTCCTGAACAACATCCGGATCCCATGTCTGTGCAAGAAGTGTTCCGATTGGCCATGCTGTACAGAACTGATAGTATTCCTGTCCGTCTTCTCCTTCATATTCCTGAGTGATACGAAGACCTGCAGGTCCATCTGCAAGGACAATGTTCGGGATCTTCTTGGATTCAATATAGATACCAGCGGTCTCACCGGCTGCACCCTGTACGGAGTTTGCCTGTGCACCGATCATAGTTCCGTCACTTACACCTTCTACATTTGCAGAAGCTGCTCCTGCTGCCTGTCCGGAAGCGGAAGGAAGTTTGTTTCCACCGATTACGATATCTGCCATCTGGGAAACAGTCAGGCCGGATACAAATTCTTCCATTGTGATGGTTCCGTCATAAACATCTTTTAATGTATTCTGGCTGAAATCACCTTCCAGGTTCTGAACTTCTTCTTTATATTCACCGTGATATTTGCTTGTTGGTGTATATCCAAGGTTTTCTGCAAGATATTCTGTCTCTGTGGTATCAGATACATATGCAGTTACTGTTTCATCATCATACGGAGAAGCATCGTCTGCTGTCTTGATGTCTGCTGCTGCAAGCTCGATTACCGGTGCTGCTGCGATCTCATCTTCTTCACCTTCATATGTATAAGGTGTTGCATCTTTATTGGACAGCTCTTCCATTTCTTTATCTTCTGCAAGCTGGTTGCTCAGCTGTTCAGTAGTTGCTGTTTCATCCAGTTTGATCACTGCTGCTGCTTTTGTATTTCTTGAGCTGTTACCTACACGAACTACATAGTCACCGGCTTCCATAATGTAAGCGGCTTTTTCTTCAGAGTAAGAAGACATTTCGCTTGTGTTGTAGCTGATTGTCAGAGTCTGGCTTTCTCCAGGAGCAAGCTCATCTGTTTTTCCGTAAGCTGCAAGTTCCTGATATGGTTTTTCCAGATCACCGTCCGGAGCGGAGAAGTAAACTTCTACAACTTCTTTACCGGAATATTTGTCACCTGTGTTTGTAACTTTTGCTGTTACAGTAACCTTATCTGCATCTGCTGTTACAGAATCTACTGCGATATCAAATGTGGTATAAGATTTACCATATCCAAATTCATATGCAGGTGTTACGCCAAATGTATCAAAGTAACGATAACCTACATAGATTCCTTCTGTATAATCTTCCTGATCTACATTTCCGTCATTTGCACCGAAAGTATCTGCTGTCGGATAATCAGAATATTTTGCAGGCCATGTGTCTGTCAGTTTACCGGATGGAGTTACTTCACCGTTTAATACTTTTACAAGTGCGGTTCCGCCTTCCATACCTGCCTGAGACATCAGAAGCATGGAATCCAGTCCGTCGATTTCATGGAAGAAGTTTGTGTCAATGACACCGCCAACGTTAAGAACAACGATTACTTTATCGTATGCGGCACCGATTTTTGTCAGGTTCGCTTTTTCAGCTTCTGTCAGGTAGTAGTCACCTTCTGTTTCTGTACGGTCTGCACCTTCACCGGAGTTTCTGGAGATTACATAAATTGCGGTGTCAGTTCCGTCTGCCTGTCCGGCAGCAATGTCTTCATCAGTAAGTTCCGGATCCGGAAGTGAGAATACATCCCAAAATCCACCTTCAAATTCAGCTTCTCCTTTGTCATAAGCTTCTGAAAAGCTGTTTAACCAGTCTGAAGTAGTAATGTTATATCCTGCATTTTTCAGACCTTCCCATACGGAAACAGTATATCTCTGGTTTACGTCACCGGAACCAGTTCCACCTTTTACTGTTTTTACTGCGCCACCGCCATATAATGCGATGTTTCCGTCTACTGCGATTGGAAGAACATCATTGTTGTTCTCAAGGAGTACCATACCCTGTGTAGCGGCTGTCATGGAAAGCTGAGCATTTTTAGTTTCACGGTCAGACTGCTCATTTGTAGTAGCCGGTGCAGCGAAGGTTGCAACTCCACCTGCGGAAAGAATCATACTGGCTGTCAGAGTTGCCACTACGGCTTTCTTTAACATTTTTCTGTTTCTGTTCATTTTTTACCCTCCTTAGGTTTTTCCTGATGAAATTATAATACCATAAAGGGAAGGCAATTCCAATTCAACAAATTTGACATCCCGGATATTCTTTGCTGTTTTCTTGTTGATTTGCACAAAAAATTTTGCAGTTTTATATTTTTTTGTCATTTTTATCTAATAAAATGATCTGCTTGCAGTTTTTTTACCTGCAGCAGGTTATTTCACTAAACTACGGCAACCGAATTCGGACAAAATATACCGTGAATTGGGACGTGCAGATTGCGGGAATGAATTTTCAAACACACTCCAAACCACAACAGTCAGACGGCTATTGAAGAAAGCACTGAAGATTTATTCCGTAAATTCACGGATTTCTCCTACGCTCATGCCTGTATACTTTTTAAATACTTTATAGAAATAAGTAATATTGTTATAACCTGACTGTATGGCAATCTCTTTTACAGTCAGCTCTCCTTCCCAGAGCATACGAAGTGCATTTTCCATACGGATCTGTGTCAGGATTTCCACAAAGGTCTGCTTCAGTTCCTGCTTTAAGAGACGGCTCAGATAAAAGCTGCTGATTCCGGAAGCGTCTGCTACCTGATCCAGAGAAATATCTTCCATATAATGTTTCTCCATATACAGGATGGTTCTCTCCACATGTTCCCGGCTCTTCTTTCCGGTTTGTACCTTCTGGAGATCCAGCTGATCCAGACATTTGCATACCCACTGGCAAAGTTCCTCTTTTGACTTACACTCTTCCGCCTCTGTCCATTTAATCTGTCTTTCCCTGTTGTAACGCTCCGCTGCATTCAGCTTGTCTGTTACTGCCTGTTCTACAAAAAAGACTGCTTCTATACATGCAATCACCATAGAACTCAGTTCCCAGCCTTTATATACCGTCACATCAAATCCTTTTTTTACCGCCTGTTTTGCTTTTTCTGTTTCTCCCTGTTCCATATACTGTGTCAGGGTATTTACCAGCTTTCTGCTTTCTTTCGGATTTTCCTTTTTTTCCTTTGTACTGTAAATGCAGATTCCTGATCTTCCCTGGCTTCTGGCAGCCATCCGGCATTCCGCCAGTCCGGTCAGCATTTCATAAGGGTCTTCCTGCCAGCTGCTGATTCCAAGATACAGTTTCTGATATCCTTCCTTCTCGCCGCAGTGCAGAACCATGGATGCGGCATCCTTGATCCACCTTTGTTTTTCCTCTTCTGTAAGCAGTCTTCCCGGTGTAATCAGAAAGCAGATTTCATCTTTATAAGTTTTTCCTACACAGTATCCAAACTGGCTCAGCTCTTTTTCTGTTTTCTCTTTCAGTTTGCGTATTTTCTGCTTCATGACAGCCGGATCCAGTTCAAAATTTCTCATACAGGCCAGAACGCACCCTTCATATGTATGGCTCATGGAATCCCGCATCATCTGAAAGCTTCGTTCATCCGGCTCTCCCAGCATCAGAGAAGAGAGAAATTCACTTCCCACCATTCCGTTGATCTCTTCCATCTGAACTTTTGCTTTGTTTTCCGCATGCCTTCTTTCTGATTCGGAAGACACCTGCTGCATCACTTTACGAAGGGTTTCACAGAAAGTATTTCTGTTCAACGGCTTGAGAATATAATCCGAAGCTCCCAGTTTCATTGCCCTTTTCGCAAACTCAAATTCACTGTAAGCAGAACTGATAATGATCTTCATACTTTTGTTACGAGTACGGATGATATCCAGCGCATCCAATCCGCTTAATCCGGGCATATTAATGTCTACAATCGCAATATCCGGCTGGTTTTTTTCCACACTTGTAACCAGATTGATTCCGTTTCCCACATAAGGCAGAATTTCCGCTTCCGGAAAATCATTCCTTATCATCATTTCCAATGCCCGGCACTCTATTACTTCATCATCTGCGATTATAATCCTGCACATTCTTTTTTTCCTCCTCGCATTCTGTCAAAAACATCCTAGAGTGTGTTTGAAAATTCATTCCCGCAATCTGCACGCCCCAATTCACGGCATATTTTGCCCGAATTCGGTTGCCGTAGCCCGCTACGCCGCCCTCATTCGTTCAAAATCTTCCGCAAATTGTGACGCATATCTTGCAGAAAGCATTTTTCAAACACACTCTAAGCTTTTTCTCAGGAAACATTTTTCAGTAATTTTCTGCTTTCATTTTCCGGCATTCTTTTTATATTTTCAGATACCGGAAGGCAGATCCGCACCATCGTTCCTTTATTTGCAGTACTGTATACCTGCACATCTCCCTGATTTTCATAAAAGATCCGAATCCTCATGTAAATATTGCCCAGTCCGATCTTACCTGTCTCCTGCTGCTGTTTCATATCACGGCGAAGTTTTTCAAGCTGGTCTTTTTCCATTCCGACTCCGTTATCTTCAATTTCTATGATTCCCATATGTTTACTCTCATCGTACCTCGTCCGGATCGTGATAACCGCATCACGTAGTTTCATACCCACACCGTGGGAAACTGCATTTTCCACAAGCGGCTGAAGAATGAGACTTGGAACACTTACATAATGGAAACTTTCATCCAGGTCAAATTCAAACTCTATTCTGTCCCCAAATCTGTACTCCTGCAGTTCCACATAATGTCCCAGTATTTCCAGCTCTTTGGACAGGCTTACGGATTTATCCGTATAATCCAGCGCATAACGCAGCAGACGTGCTGTACTGTCCAGCAGTGTGATCGTCTGTTCTGCTCCTTCCATATAAGCAGTCTGTGAGATCATATTTAACGTGTTAAACAGAAAATGTGGATTGATCTGCATCTGCAGGGCTTTCAGTTCACTGGTCTTTAACATATTTCGTATTTTCAGGTTTTCCAGTTCCTGATCTTTCAGCTTTTCCTTCGCACTTGCATTTTCCTGTATAGTACGGATCTGCATCTGGATTCTGCGGATCATGGAATTATAAACCTGTATCAGCATCTGCATCTCTTCCTCTGCACTCTGACCCAGATTTACATACCGGATCTGGCTCATATCCTGTTTTCCAAACTGTCTGGCATTTTCCGTAAGATCCTGAATCGGCGTGATGACGCGGTTACTGAGTGCATAGATACTGGTTCCCTGTTTAAAAAATACAAAGACAATAGCAAGTATAATGTCTGTCAGAAACCAGGCATTTCTTTTGGCTGCCTGGTTTTTCCTGTAATCTATGGATTCCAGAAGTTCTGAATACAGCGTCTGAAACTGTACTTCCAGGGCTCTGTAAACTTCCTGCGTCTTATTGTAATATTTATTGATCACCGCCTTGCTTCCGATTGTCATCTCTTCACACAGATAACTGTGTTCGTATATTTTCTGCATTCTCTGCATATACAGAAAAAACATTTCCTGTGTATCTCTTATGTTCCTGTAAAAATTCTTTCCCGCACTGATCTCGGAGAGATTTTTCAGAATCCGCTGATTTACCAGATATTTATCTTCAATCTTCCCATACACGGTTTCATCTCCTTCCAATGTATAGGTGTACACATCTTCATTAATATCATCCAGATTATTATAAAAAGAATTCAGCATCAGCATCTGTTCTGTACTTTTTTCATATTCTTTTTGTATATGCCCGTACACTCCCAGTACAGTGATCACAAGCAGAAGTGATACAAATACAGTGTCTACCAGAAAACCCACCAGCTGTGCTTTAATTGTTTTTGATTTTTTCATGACAGTATCCAGCTCCCTTCCCAGTTTTCCCACTCTGCTTTCCAGGATGCAAAGTCAAAATTTTTGTCTGCGTTCCTGACTTGCGTATAAATGATCTGTTCCTTTTCCCCCTCATTGATACAGTCTTTCAGTGCCTTTACTGCCTGATATCCCATCTGTGTGCTGTCATCTGTAATAGAATAGGAGTAAATGCCTTCCTGAAGATAGTTATAAATCTGCTTCGACATTCCAAAGCATACGATTTTCATGTCATCTTTGTAATATCCTTCCTCTTCCAGAATATCACCCAGCATATCCGCCGCCGTCACATCGGCACAGAAAATTGCATTAATACGTTTATTGTTCTTAAGCATTTTTGAAACAGACTTGCGTATCTTCATACGGTCAGAGTTTTCTTCCAGAGTTTCTTCTACAATAATATTTTTCTCCTGATTGATCACAGAAAGAAAACCATTCATGCGCTGTCTCTGTCCTATATCATCTGTATCTGAAACAATAATTCCCACATGTGCAGGTTTTCCATGCAAAATTTCCACCATATCTTCCCCCGCAAGTCTTCCGGCCTCTTCATGATTCATGCCGATATACCCGCTTCGTTCTGTGTTTTCCAGATCTGAATTAAGCAGAATGACCGGGATTCCTGCATCTTCCGCTTCCTCCACAGCAGTTCCAATCACCTTTGAATTATTATTGCCCACAGTGATAATTCCATTTACATTTGAATAAATGGCAGTTCGAATTGCTTCTGCCTGTCTTTCCTCATTCAGGTTTTTAAATCCGATATATTTTGTGTCCGTTCCCAGCTCTTCGTCTGCTTTTTCCATTCCTGCTGCTACCTCATCCCATGTCTGTGGACAAATAAAAGTAAATCTGTAACTCAGGGTTTGCGGAGCTTCCTCTGTGCTTTTATAATACCCGTTGATTGCCAGCAGAATCACCAGATTCACCAGAAATAAAATTCCGTACTTTTTCATTGTCTCTCTCCCATATTTTCTGTAAATTCCCCTTTTCACTGCAAAACAGTTATCTGCAGTCTGATTTTGTTATCTTTCTTCAGGCAAAGTCTATTATAGCAAAATTTTCAGAACAAAAAAAGCCACAGGACAGGAAATATAATATGAATATCTCCTGTCTGTGACTCTTTTTTATATTTTTCTTTTCCCTTTCAATTTCATACGCGCCAACGAATATTTTCATACTTCATTGTATCAGTGATTATAGCAAGTCACTCCTCTCGTATGTACTGATAGAGATATTCTACTTCTTTTTGTATCTCACTTCAATATGTGGCAAAAAATGTGGCAGGGTTTTTGCCACATCAGAGTGGATCTTCATAATCTGCTTTGCTACATGGCTCCAGTTACTTTTGTGTATCTTCCGGATAAAAGACTGCCTGACTGTCAGACTCTCTTTTCCTGCATATTCCATGCACAGCCATCCGTATATCTCTGTCCAGTCTGGAATTACAGGTGATCAGTGTCACCATCTTCTTTTTGGAATCCGGCTGTACTCCTGTGTCATACATGGAATTTTGTTTCAGCATCTCCAGCTGGGTTTTGTACTGATCACTTCCCAATTCATGTCCATACTCAAAGGATATGCTTCCGCCACGGGCCTGCTCCACAGAAAAAATCGTATAATAGGATTTTTTCCTGGGAGTTGTGATGATAAATTCCGGACACTGCTTTAAAAATTCCGGTTTCTCATAGCGGTTGAGGTTGGCAAACATCATATTACCAACCATATTATGTCCATATATGAAACTATGGGAATCCGCAAAATTTTTCCGGTTCTCACTCCCAAGAAAAATACAGCCAAAGGCATCTTTCTTTTTTTCAAAGGAATGTTCCAGATAATATTCATCATCCTCTCCCTGAACAAGAGGATAGGAAATATCAGCACCCGGCACTTCTATCCATCCTACGATCTGTTCATTGATTTTTCTTAGCTTTTCCCAGGAAATCCCGAAGGATTCCCTGATATCTTCTGCCTTTTTTGTGGTTTTTTTCTGATTTTTTCCGTTTTTGTCTCCTTTCTGTTCTTTTGTTTTCCCGTTTTTCTTTTTCTGATCTTCGCCTGTTTCATCGTTATTCATCTGATCTTTTTTCCCTGCACTTTCAGAATCCTGGCTTTCTGTCTCATCCAAACCAGCTCTGTCTCTTTGCTGCCCGGTTTCTGTCTGTTCTTTCTGTATGTCATCTTCCGCTGCAGCTCTGCTTAAATACAGGAGTGCTTCATATTTCTGTTTTTCCGCCAGATTTTCCCGGTAACTTTTCAGATAGAATCCTCCGCAGTACAGCAAAAGACAGATTGCGGCTATGATCATTGTCAGGGCACAATATCTCAGTATTTTCCATGTTTTTCTGCTCATTTTTTCTGTTCATCTTTTCTACTGCGTCTATACATGAAAATTCCTCCAGCTAAAACAGCAATTCCTATACAGGTCAGATATAACATTTGTGTAAATGGTCTTGTCTCTCCGGTCTTTGCATTTGCTGCTGTATATCCGCCCTGGCTTCCATATCCGGAAGAATAGCCTCCGTAGCTTCCACTTCCATAACTGCTGCCTCCACTGCTGCTTCCACGTCCGCCATTGAAACTTCCTCCGTTAAATCCGGAAGACGGACTTTTTCTTGGTGTCTGTGTCGGTCGTGAAGTGACAGAAGGCACAGGTGTCGGCCGCGGAGTTTCTGTTGGCTTTACACTTTCGATAGGCTGCGGAGTTTTTGTTGGCTGTGGTACTGTTGTTGGTTCCGGTGTTTCAGTTGGCTCTGGTGCTTTTGTCGGTTCCGGTGCTTTCGTAGGCTGTGGTGTTTCCGTGGGCTGTGGTGTTTCCGTGGGTACAGGTGTCTCTGTCGGTTCCGGTGTTTCTGTGGGCTGTGGTGTTGGTGTGACCTGAGGTGTTTTTGGATAAACCAGAACTTCATTCCATGCTCCCGTTTCCGGTGCTGTATCTCCCCATGTTCTCGCTGTATTCTGAATGCGGATCATATCTTCCTGCACATTTTCAAATATCACTTCATAATAGATTTCCAGTCTGTCCTTATCTGTCAGAGAAGTTCCTGTACGAACCCTGAAACCGGTTTCTGAAGCTTCCACTTCTGCGGTGCGCAGATATTCTCCGTTCTTTTTCACAAGAATACTGTCTGTTTTAATTTTTGCTCCTGTCTGATTCAATGCATCTTCTATGATTACATTTTCCTCCGTTACGTCTTCTCTTAGCTGTCGTATGCTCAGCTTATAGTAACCGGTTTCTCCCGATTGATACTCTTTTTTGTCAGACTCTTTCACAATTTCCAGAACAGGGCTGTTCACAGACGTTTCCGTTTCTCCGGAAGCCGGAATATTCTCCTGACTGTCTGCTGTGGCAGTATTGTGAACTGTCTGGCCTGCCAGAGCACTGTCTGTTACAGCTGCGCAATATTCCACGATCATGGATTTTTCTGTTCTGCATTCCAGCGGATTGGGAATTACCTGTTCTGTCATTCCTCCATTTGCCAGATCACAGATCTTATATCCGCCATCTTTTACAAGATTTCTTCCTGTAAATACCGTAAACGTGTTATCCTCATTGGCTTCCACCTGTCCCTCTATCAGATTTCCCTTTTCATCCAGCAGAACAATGGAATCTTTTAACAGACGTACCCCAGGAGTCTCTATTACATCATAAAGTCTGACATTACGTGCCACACAGCCATTTTGTTCCTGTGTCATTGTCACTTTATAAGTAATGATATCCCCGTATTTATAAAATGGTTTATCTGTTTCTTTCTGCACTTTTAATACAGGAGAATTAATCCAGACTTTTGCCGTATCCTGCACTTCTGCTGCATTATCTGCATGTGCTTTTGCGGTATTGATGATCTCCAGTCCGTTTACGCTTTCCTGTGCGGTACAGCGGAAATTGATCGTGACCGGTGTACGGTACGGCAGATCCGAAACAGATAAAATCCATCCGCTTCCCTGCCGCAGCATCTGATAAGTAACTGGTTTTTCCACCGTTTCCCCGTAATTGTCCGGATTCAGTTCGCTGCTGATATCCTCACTTCCTGCTGTGGGTTCCAGAACAGATGCAGGAATTCCGGTCACTGTCAGTGCATTGTCATCTCCGTCCAGTGCCAGACCTTCCGGAAGAGAAAGATCACTGATCACCAGATTTCTTGCAATAGAACCTTTCTGAAGATTCTCTACAACCACCTGATAATTTACCTGTTCCCCAACGCGGAATTCATTGGCTTCTCTTCCATCTCCGATCTCCAGATAAGGATTCTGCACTGTTTTATGCAGTGACAGCATCGCTGTGTTTACATAAATCTCCGCATCATCCATCTGTATCGGTGCGTTTTCTGCCTGTACATTCGCGGCATTAATACTTTCCACTCCATTCGCTTCCTGCGTTACGTTACAAAGAAATGTAATGGCAACCGGAACTCCTGCCGGAAGATCTGAAAGATTCAGTCTCCATCCGTTTCCTTCCGGGAGAAACTGATAGGTAACCGTTTTTTCCGCTGTTTCATTATAGAATTCCGGATTCAGTTCTCCCGGTACATCTGCCGTACCGGAAACAGGCTGGATAACACTCTGTGGGATTTCACTTACAGATACTGCATCCGGTGCTGCCAGTGACAGTCCTGCCGGCATATCTGTATCCCATACTGTTACATTTCTGGCAATAGTTCCTTCTTTCCTGTTCTCCACAATTACTGTATATTCTACCTGTTCATCCAGAGTCCATTCATAATGATCAGCTGTTTTTTCAATCCATAACTCTCCGGTATTTACATAAATTTCCGCATCATCCATATTTTCAGGCGCATTGGATGCTTTGACAGAAGCCACATTTACGCTTTCTCTCCCATTCATGTCTTCCAACGCAGTACAATGAAACAGAATTGTCACCGGATAGCTGTATGGAAGATATCCGCAGTAGAAAGAAAATCCATTTGCATCTGCATTCAGATAAGATTCCACCTGGCGTGTCTCATAAGCCTGTCCGGTTTTTTTATCAGGAACCGGATATTCTACCTGCTGTAAAACATCCAGAATTTCCACGCTTTGTGCTCCGTTGCTTAACACGAGTCCCTGTGGAAGTCCAATATCTGAAATCTGCACATCTTTGGCAATCGTACCTGGTACGGTATTGCTGACTACAATTCTGTATGAGACTTCCTGGCCTGTCTGCCATTCATACCGGTCAGCTGTTTTATCAATTTTCAGGGAAGGATTGTTGACCCATACTTCTGCCATATCTTTCTCATTTTTCTGTTCTCCGGTTTTGACATCCGTCAGATTTTCTGCTGTTGCAGAAACTGTATTTTCCCATTCCTTTCCATTAGATTCTTCCAGTGCAATGCATTGAAAAGTCAGTTCAATACTCTCCCCGTACTTCAGGAAACCACTCTCCGCTCTCCATCCATTTCCGTTGATATTTACGTTGCATCCGGCTTCTCCTGCTGTTATAATGCTGCAATCTCCCATGATCTGAAGGCAGGAAGGAATCACATCTTCTATCACTACATTTTTTGCCTGGGTATGGTCTTTTGTCTGTGTGACTTTTACTTTGTAATCTACCACATCACCTACTGACCACTCATATCTGGAAACCTCTTTCTGAACTTCCAGTTCCGGAATCCGGTTTTCTCTGACCCATACCGTCTCTGTTTCCATGGAATCTCCGCTTCCGTCTTTTCTCTGATAAGTCATGGTTGCATGATTTGGTATCAGAAGAGAACAGCCATCTTCTCCCATATAGTCATCTATTTGTACATCTGCTTTTCTGTGAACCTTTAAGATAAAAGTATAAATCTGATTATCTGTAAAAGATTCCTCTGCCAGACTTTCCGGCTTTGCCCTGAAAAGAA
>ERZ1673739.2934-NODE-2934-length-12787-cov-4.606582_pt1 | contig 12787 bp, 16 predicted proteins | sample MGYA00580210_ERZ1673739 | MGnify/ENA primary metagenome ERZ1673739 (study PRJEB41218, sample SAMN15661749) | gut metagenome | host: Homo sapiens | place: Canada: London | collected 2015-08-20/2019-03-30 | study: EMG produced TPA metagenomics assembly of...
AGATTTACCACATCCTGAAGGTCCTACGAAAATGATGAATTCTTTATCTTCGATTTCCAGGTTGAAGTCTTTAACGGCCTGGAAACCGTTTGGGTAAGTTTTGTTAATATGCTGTAATGATAAGCTTGCCATGATTCTTCCTCCAAAATTATATTGATACCTGTTTTTGCATCAGCCATTTGTTTTATCTGTGATTTAGTATAACGAAAACGAAAGAATATGGCTAGGGAAGAATTGTACAAAGTTTTCAGAGGGTTCTTGTCAATCTGACGAAAAGAGAAAGAGAGAAATATCTGCATAATCTGAATTGTGCAAACACACTCTAGATTATATCAGGAGGTATAAGACCCTCCTGATATATTGCGGAAGGAAAGTGGACTGCGAATATGTGCCGGACCGGCCAAGAGAGTGTCTGAAAGATATTTTACGTTAGAGTGTGTTACTGTCAGAGGCTTTCTGTGCAAACCGGATAGTTACAAGATCTTCATAAGGAGTCCTTGCAGTCAGTTCCCCTGCGTCTTCCAGAATATCCTGAAGAAGTTCAAAGCTTTCTTTTTCAAAGATCAGATTATCTTTCCAGGTATCCTGCTCATGGTAACGCTTTACAATGGTTGTGAGGGTATCAAAATCGGTTTCAGGGAACTGGGGCTCAATGCTTTTTGCAATTTCTTCCGGGGTATGTGTCTGTACATAGTCCATACCTTTTTGGAGGGCATTGGTAAATGCCTGAATGATTTCCGGGTGGGAATCCATATAGCTGTTTTTGGCACTGTAAGAAGTGTACGGAACATAGCCGGAATCTACGCCAAGGGAAGCTACAACGTATCCAGCCCCTTCTTTTTCAAGAGCAGTGGCAGAAGGTTCGAACTCTACGCTGAAATCTCCAAGACCGCCGGAAAAAGCAGCAGCAGTAGAACCAAAATCAATGCTCTGGTCAATTTCAAGGTCAGAAACAGGATCAATATGATTTTGCTTCAGAATATATTCAAACACCATTTCCGGCATGCCACCTTTTCGGCCGCCAAGAACTTTCTTTCCGTTCAAATCTTCCCATTTAAAATCAGGCATTTCTTCTCTGGCAACCAGAAAGTTTCCGGCACGCTGGGTAAGCTGGGCAAAGTTTACCGCCGGGTCTGCTGTTCCTTCCTGATAAGCATAGATGGAAGCTTCTGCACCCATGAATCCGATGTCTGCTTCACCGGAGATCAGTGCTGTAAGAACTTTGTCAGCACCAAATCCTGTTACAAGTGTCAGATCCAAGCCTTCATCTTTAAAGTATCCTTCCTCAATAGCAACGTATTGCGGTGCATAAAAAATTGAATGTGCAACTTCGTTTAAAGTGACTTCCACAAGTTCCGGTTCTTCTGTAGGCTCTTTTTTTTCTGCAAGTGTGGATACGGGCAGCACGGTTACAGAAAGAATAACTGCCGCTGCAAGCGTGAGCCATTTTTTATTTTTCATGCGATACTCCTTAAAAGACTTCTGATGTTAGGATATGCATAGGGTTGGGAAAAAGTTCACAGATATAACTGAAATTTTGAGATTTCGCAGAAAACCCAGGCGTGTCGCTTTAATATCTTCTGCATCGCGGCAGCTTCCATCGATTACGGCACCGGCAAGTCCGTGGAGTTTACATGCAGTTGCCATGATATCACCAAAATGACCAGCGTTGGAATATCCATGAACATCAAGAATCAGTACATCCCCTGGTTTGGCAGCATAGATTGCCTGGTGAAGAGCCAGGTTATCTCCAGGCACACATTGCGCAGTAAAGGCTCTTCCTATCATTTTCATATTTGAGCCGACTGGCTTGATAGCTGTTTCCATAACGCCTTGATTTGCAGTACCATTATTGTTATCAGCAATATTTTCGGTTGGTAATTTTAATAATTTTTCTTTTAAGCTTTTTGTTAATTGCATATTCCTCTACCTTTCTGAATCTTTTGAAATTAAATTATAATTCTGATCAGGGATACCGTCTTTTTTGTCTTTCCATAATCTGTAAGGAACACTTATAATTAATGGAATAAGCATGACAGGTCCTACGATTGTTGTGAATGTTCCATAGCCGTATTTAATAATATTCAGAAGTCCAAAGCTGGAACCAAATGTACAGATCAGTATAAATATGATGGCAATCACAAATTTGCGGGACAGTTCTGAGCTTTTTGTCCATTTCTTTTGAAAAATGCAGATGAATATATGGCGGTTATTTCTGTTTTTTATTTTTTATGTTTCACGGGAAGTTCTTTTGTAGGATTTTTTCGTGGTATTGGAAGAGTGGAGGTTCCGGTAATTGGAACGATTCTTCAGATTTCTATTCGCGTCGTGATGTCTTATATTTTAATAGGATTTATGGGACTTAAGGCAGTGGCACTTGCGACAGGGATAGGGTGGACAGCAATAGTGGTTTATCAGATCATTACTTATAAAAAATACAAATATAGAGCGGCAGACATATTATATAAATGAAGATTTGACAAACAGAAAAAAGCAGTATATACTTCTAAATAAAAACAAACAAAATTAAATAAAAACAAATAAAATAAAATACATTAAAAAGGAAAAGAGGTGACAGAATGCCAGTTTTGACAATGGCAGTAGACCTGGGAACAAGTTTTATCAAAGCAGGTGTTTATAATACGGATGGAAAATGTTTTGGTATTGTAAAAGAACCGGTCAAAGCAGAAACGCCGTCAGCAGGAATTTTTCTTCAAAAGGGAGAAAAGATATACAGATCCACTTTGTTATGTATGAAAAAAGCTGCTGAAATGATAAAAAATCCGGCAGATATAGAAGCTGTTTCCTTTGTTGGACAGATGGCAGGATTTATGGGGGTAGGAGCAGGCTGGGAAGATATTACAGGATGGTCCTGTTCTCTGGATACCCGTTATATTCCATATGCAGAAAGGCAGCAGAAGGAGTTTTTTGAAGATTTTATGAATATTTCAGGTACCAACAGTCCGCTGTTTTCTTCTAAATATGAGTGGTTTCGCAGCGAATTTCCGCAACAGGCAGCCAAAATTCAAAAGTATATGATGCTTAACGGCTATATAATCGGAAAATTGGGAAATCTTCCTGTGGAAGAAGCGGTAATTGATGTTTCCCTGCTGACGTGGACAGGACTGGCAGATGTAAAAAATGGCACATGGTCAAAAAATATTTGCAGCAAACTTGGAATATCGGAAAAATATCTGCCACGTGTTGTACAGCCATATGAAGTAGTATCTCATTTATCAGAAGCCGCTGCCGCATTTTGTTCGCTGCGTTCGGGTATTCCTTTGGTTGCCGGTGCAGGTGATAAAATAGCAGGATGTGTAGGAAGCAATATCCTTGCTCCGGGAAAGATGATTTTTGAAGACGCATCTTTTGGCGGGCTGAGTTTTTGCACGGAAACTTATCGGACAGATCAGGAAAAACATCACTTTGATATGTTATGTGGACTGGGAAAGGGAAAATATTATGCGCATTATTATATCCCTGGATCTGGAATTACATCGGAATGGTTTGTGGATCAGTTTACAGTCGGAAAATCCGGAACAGGTAAGCAGGCATTTGATGAAATGAACCGGGAAATGGCACAGATTCAGCCGGGATGCGACGGACTGATGGCAATCGGAATGCTGGCGGGCAGTGTTATGCCATTTAACGGAGATCTGAAAGGAGTGTGGATGGGATTTGACTGGTCTCACCGTCCGGCGCATTTTTACCGGGCACTGGTAGAAAGTCATGCGTATGCGCTGGCAACGGCAATGGAGCAGATGGAAAAAGTGTATCCTGAATATCCTGCACAGACTCTGTATGCAATCGGAGGAGGAGCCAGAGCTGTGGAAAGACTGCAGCTTTTTGCAGATGTCTGTGGAAAAACAATAAAAACGGCAGACAGGGAAGATGCAGCTCTTCTTGGAGCGTCACTTCTTGCCGAAAAAGGAACGGGTATGATAGAAGATCTTTCGGAAACTTCACAGAAAAATATTCATACAGATATGGTGATTGAGCCAGACATGGAAAAAAATGAAAAGTATCAGAAATATAAAGTGCAATATAATCAGTACTGTAAAGAAATGACACACTTATGTAAGGGACTGATACGATAGAAAAAGTTAGGAGTAACGTGTATGAGAAATGACACGTTATCTCCTGACTTTTTGTGTAACAGGAAATGATTTCAAATCAGGTGAGTCCCTGCTTTCATTTGCGAATATCCGTTTGACTGATGTCTATTTCGTTCTTTCATTTTTACGCTGTTATCACTGTTTTTACGTGTTCCTGAAGATATTTTAAATTTGCATCGTCGATTCCGGTATCGGTAATTACAACATCAATATCACTTAAATCTGCAAATTTCTGAAAACCAATGATATCAAACTTAGAAGAATCCACGAGCAGAATCACCTGTTCAGAGGCATCAATCATACTGCGCTTTAAAGCGGCCAGATCACTGGAAGTTGTTGTCAGATCCCCCATGGAAAAGGCTGATGTTGCCAGGAAAAACTTCTTAAAATGATAACACGACATTTCGTTTATTACCTGTGTTCCATAGGAATAATGAAATCCACTGCGGATTTTTCCACCAAGCATATGAAGTTCGCAGCTGTCGGAAGATTCAAGAATCTGTAATACATGAAGGTCATTGGAATAAACCGTCTGATGCATGGAAACATTCCGGCAGAAGATATCGGCAAAAATAGAGAGGGTAGTACCGGTATCCAGCAAAATGGTTTCGTCCGGAACCAGAAAATTTAAAGCGGCTTTTGCGATACGGGATTTTTCATCTTCGTGGTGACGTTCGGAGATAACAGGTTCTACAAACAGGTCAGAAGATTCGGGCAATACGGCTCCACCGTGAGTACGCACAAGAAGTCCCTTTTTTTCAAGGGCGGCAAGATCCAGACGGATTGTAGTTCCGCTTACCTGGTAGAGTTTGTTTAGTTCATTAACAGAAACTCGTTTCTGGCGTTGCAGCAAAGAAAGAATTTCTTTTCTTCGTTCTTCGGTGTATATGGAGGATTTCATAGTATCGTTCCTTTCGTTCTAAATAACCCTGTAAAGCAGGATTCTCTTTTATTTTACCTTTCGTATTTATCAATTGCAAGTATGAAACGAATAAAAACGAAAAAGAAATAAAAATAAAATAAAAGTTATCTTGACAAACAAAAGTAAATAACATAATATAAAATCATATAAAACAAAAAAGATGTAAAATAAAAGGCTGGAAACGATGGGAGGATATTATGGAATTAACAGTAAAATATGTGGCAGGAATGGTGGATCATACAAATCTTCATGCAGACGCAACGAAAGCAGATTTTGTAAAACTCGCAGATGAGGCAAAAAAATATGGGTTTAAATCTCTGGCAATCAATACATATCCGGTAACTTTATGCAGAGAACTCTGTGAAGGCTCGAAAGTACTGACAGGAGCAGCAGTGGCATTTCCACTGGGCCAGATGACTATTGAGACAAAAGTGGCAGAGGCTTCCAATGCAGTAAAAGACGGAGCACAGGAATTTGATTATGTATTAAATGTTGGAAAACTGAAAGAACATGATTATGCATATATTGAAGATGAAATGAAACAGATGGTTGCAGTTGCCAGAGAACATGGCATTTGCTGTAAAGTGATTTTTGAAACCTGTTATCTGACGGAAGAAGAAATTATAGAGGCAGCGAAGATTGCGTCCAGAGTAAAGCCGGATTTTGTAAAAACCAGCACCGGATTTGGAACAGCAGGTGCAAAAGTGGAACATGTGAGATTGATGAAACAATATGCAGGACCGGATGTACAGGTAAAGGCAGCAGGAGGAATCCGTTCCTGGGAAGCTGCAAAAAGCATGATCGAAGCCGGAGCTACCCGGCTTGGAACTTCCAGCGGAGTTAAAATTGTAGAAGAAATGAGAGCAGCAGGCTGTAAGGAAGAGTAGAGGCGGATAATATGAATGATACAATAAGAGTATGCCTGATTGGATGTGGTCGGGCAGGAATGATCCATGCGAGAAGCTACATGGGTGGTATAAAAGGAGCAGAACTGGCAGCATTGTGTGATCCGGCAGAGGAAGGATTAAAAGCAGCTTCAGAAACAACCGGAGTTTCAAAAATCTACCAAAATTGGCAGGATGTCATGAAAGATCCTGAGATTGATGCCGTGATTGTTGTAACACCAACACAATTTCATCATGATATTGTGATTGCAGCCGCAAATGCAGGAAAACATGTCTTCTGCGAAAAACCTATGGCATCAGATGAGCAGGAATGTGAAGAAATGATTCAGGCCTGCAAAAAGAATCATGTGAAACTGCAGTTGGGCTTTATGAGACGTTTTGATAAGAGCTTTCGACGTGCAAAAGAACTGCTGGATTCCGGAGAGGTAGGAAGTCCGGCACTGATTAAATCAAACACTTACGGTCCCAGTGAACCAAAAGAATGGATGTATGATGTCCGGAAAAATTATGGACCGGTCGGTGAAGTAAACAGCCACGACTTTGATACAGTTCGATGGTATGCCGGAAGTGAAGTAAAAATGATTCATGTGATCGGAAATAATTTCCGAAGTCCGGAAAAAGCACAGGAATATCCGGAATATTATGATACTTGTAGCGTGCTCCTGGAATTTGAAAATGGTGTACTTGGAATGATTACAGGCGCACAGTATGTGAAATACGGCTATGATTCCAGAGCGGAAATCCTTGGAACAAAAGGTATTATTAAAGTAGGAAGTCAAAATGCAAATTCCGTAGAAGTAGCGAAAGAAGGAATGGAATTAAAGGCAGATTCCATGGATTCCTGGCGAACATTGTTTCGGGATGCTTATGTCACGGAAGATCAGGCATTTATTGAATGCATACAAAAAGATACCAAACCGCCGGTTTCCGGTGAAGATGGTAAAAAAGCATTGATTCTTGTGAATGAGGGGCTTCGTTCCCTTCTGGAACACCGTCCGGTTTATTTAAAAAATGGGATGCCATTAAAAGAAATGGAGTGAGGTAGTATGAAAGCGGTTCGTTTACTTGAACAGGGAAAGCTGGAGTTACAGGAAATTCCAAAACCAATCATAAAAGAGGATGAGATTCTGATTCGTGTGCGTGCAGCAAGCATCTGTGGAACGGATGTGCGTATGTGGAAAAACGGAGCTTCCAATGCTTCACCGGAACATCCGCTTACTCTGGGACATGAATTTTCCGGTGAAATTGCAGAAATTGGAAAGAATGTTAAGGGATATAAAGAAGGAATGAAAGTTGCTGTGGCACCGAATATGGGATGTGGTCACTGTGACATGTGTGTATCGGGAAATACGCATCTTTGCAGGGAAATGTCAGCATTTGGTGTTACAATTGACGGGGCGATGGCAGAATATGTAAAAGTGCCTTCCAATGCGATTTCACAGGGAAATGTATCTGTTCTGGGAGAAGAAATCAGTTATCAGGAAGCAGCACTGGTAGAGCCGTTGTCCTGCGTTTACAATGGACAGATGCTGCTTGGTATTCGACCAGGAGATGACATATTGGTGATTGGCCTTGGACCGATTGGCGTCATGCATATTATGACTGCGAAACTGTTTGGAGCTGGAAAAATTTTTGTCAATGATCTTTCAAAAGAGCGGATAGATCAGGCAAAGGCACTGCTTCCGGATGTAATTCCGATTTACGGAGATGTTATGGAAGGACTGAAAGAATATGGATGTCCTGGAGTGGATATTTGCATTATTGCTGCGCCGGCACCGGGAGCACAGGCGGCATCTCTGGAATATATGAATATGAATGGTCGTCTTTTATTCTTTGGAGGACTTCCAGACAGTAAAAAAATAGTACCAATCAATACAAATCTGATTCATTATCGTCAGCTTCGTATTCAGGGGTGTAGTAAGCAGAATCTCTCCGAGTATCGGAAATGTGCAAAACTGGTAAATGACGGAAGAATTCCATTGGGACTGATTGCTTCAGATACTTATGCAATTGAGGATTATCAAAAAGCATTTGAAAATGCGGCAGCAGCAAAAGGATTGAAACATGTAATTATTTTCTGATAAATGAAAAGAAGGAATAAATATGAGGGCAGTAGAAAAATTGAAAGCCAGAATAGTACCGCTTCGATTTGTGGAAATCAATGAACGTGAACAAAAAGAATATAAAGAACAGCTGGAAAAACTGCAGGAAATTTACGGAGATGTAGCAGAATTTCTGGAGCCGGTTGAAGTAGGAGCAGAAATTCAAAAATGTGATGCCATAATTTTTCCACAGTTGATTGGTGCCGGATATCATTATGTAGAAGCGTATTGTCAATATAATAAACCTATTCTGGTTATCACATCCAGATTTGGAACGGTTGACATGTGGGACTGGGAACTGATCAGCTATATGAGAAGTCACGGACTCAATGTTTTTGCTCCTTATAACATTGATATGGGAAAAACTATTTTCCGTGCTCTGGCAGCAAAGGAACATTTGAAAGGGGCAAAATTTCTGATGTTTCAGGATGATCCGGGAGAAGGAATGCAGGCTTACATTTTCAAACGTTTTTACTGGTGGGAAAAAGAATGTAAAGAAACCATGGAAAAGACGTTTGGAATGAAACTCATATATTCCAGCTGGAAAGAAGTCAATGAACGTGCAGCGCAGATAGATGAAAAAGCCGCACTGGATGAGTTTTGTTCATGGAATCTTCCGTGTGATCCGGCTGTAACAGATGAGCAGAAAACGCTGATCGGACAGCTGTATCTGGCAATCTGTGAAGTGATTGAGAAACTTGGTGGCGTAGATGGAATTGGCGCAAACTGTCTGAATGAATCCATGTACTGCAAAACAACGCCATGTACGATCTGGAATGCATTGTTTGAAAAATACGGGATTGTGTGGTGCTGTGAAGGAGATACTCTGACATTGCTGTCCACGTATATTCTTTATCATTCACTGGAAGCACCGGTTCAGATGACAAATATCTATCCGTTTCTGGTTGGACAGGCAGCAATCTATCATGAAAGGATTGACAGTTTTCCGAAAGTGGATGATCCTGAAAACTATGCACTGGGTGTGCATTGTGGATATGCAGGATTTGCACCGAGAAAGTTCTGTGGAGAGAAATGGAAAGTGATGCCAAAAGTTCTGGCAATTGTAAATGAAAAAGCGACTATGGTAGACTGTGAACTTCCTGTTGGAGATATGGTTCTGGCAAAAATCAATCCATCCTTTGATAAAATCACAGTTATTCCTGGAAAAATAGAAAAATTTGTACAGTTTCCGAATACAGATTCACTGAATGCAACATTGCTTCACTATAAAAATGGGGAAAAACTGATGGAAGATCTGCCATCTCATCATCAGATGATCATTGTGGGAAAACAAAAGGCAAAGATTGCCCAAATTGCAAAAGTATTTGGATGGAATTATGAAGTAATAGAGTAAAAAAGAAATCCCCGTCACTGACGGGGATTGTTGTTTCGATTTTTCTTGATTTTTTGTTTGTCCTCATACATCTTAATATCTGCCTCATTTAACAGATCAGAGATGGTAGCTTCCGGATAGTCTCCGGAAAAGGCAACTCCGCACGCATAGCTGATCTGAAATTCTCCCCGAAGTCCGTTAAACTTCAGAATCATTTCCTTAATATCATTTACCAGCTGTTCTGCTTCTTCCTTACCGGAAATATGTTCTGCGATCACGATAAATTCATCACCGCCAAATCGCCCTACGAAATATCGAAGAGGAACTACTTTTCGCAGCAGTTTGGCAAAGTTCATGATCATAATATCGCCCATTTCATGCCCAAGGGTGTCATTTACTTTTTTCAGGTCATTGAGGTCCAGCATAAAGCAGGCTGTTAGATTTGGAAAGGTTCCGTGCTCTTCTGTGTGAGATGATATAATAGGCAAATAAGGTCAGAAGCAATGCAAGCACGATACTTAAAAAGACATTAGGAGTTTCTGTTACTGTGGTGAGAAATCTGATCATAGTGTATGCTACCTTACTGACAGCATCAGTGGAACTATCGGATGGGTAGGACTTGCGATTCCCCATTTTGCAAGAATGCTCACAGGGCCGGATAATACGAAGGCAATTCCCGTAAGTATTCTGATGGGAGCTGTTTTTATGGTTGCCATTGATACAATGGCGAGGGCACTGACCAGTGTGGAACTTCCGCTGAGTATTCTGACGGGAATTATCGGAGCACCATTTTATATTCTTATACTGGCCAGATAGAGGATGAAATTATCATGATATTAGAAGTACAGGATTTATCATTTAAATATAATAAAAATGCAAAGCCTACTTTTCACAATGTAAATTTTCAGATGGAAAAAGGAGAGATTCTGACAATTCTCGGAGCAAACGGTGCTGGAAAAGCCATCGAAAGAGGATTATGCCATTGTAGATGAGGTCATAAAAGAGCTGGGAATCGAAAGACTCTCTGAAAAACCCTATACGCAGATCAGTGGCAGAGAACGTCAGCAGGCCTTAATTGGGCGTGCAATTGCACAGCAGCCGGAACAAAATCCTGCAGAAAATAGCAGATGATCTTAATAAGGCAGGAAAAGAAGCGTATTATATTTCGGAAAATGCAGAAAAGAAGCAGTGAAAAAATAGGATTATAAGAATAAAATAGATTTTACAAATGAGAGCCGGGATTTTTGCAGTCCCGGTTCTCATTTGTAAACAAAAAATGCTTTTGTATTAAATTTTTCTTGTAGTAGAGAGCCCTTTTGGGCTACAATCTATAAAAATATGCTATAATAAAGAATATATGTTATTTGAGCAGACAAATAAAAATCGCATTATGGCAGAAAGAGAGATGTCGTATGAAGCGATTCGATGCAGGCAGGGAATTCTGCAAAACAGGATTCTTTCCTGATGATAAAAAGGTCATTGTGTTATATCAAAGAAAGGATTTGATTTATGAGACAGGAACAGCTGGATACGATTATAAAAAGACTGATTGCTTCCCATACCACGATCTCCACAATGGAAAGCTGTACTTCCGGCCTGATTGCTTCCATGATCACAGACACGGAAGGAGCATCCGCAATTTTCCCGGGAGGTTATGTAACTTATCTAAATGAGACAAAGATTTTTGTCGGAGTAGACAAAAATATCATTGAAAAATATGGTGTATATTCCAGAGAGTGTGCAGAAGCGATGGCAAAAACTGTCAGGGAAAAATTGCATACGGATATTGGAATTGGAATCACAGGAACCACAGGAAACCTGGATCCAAACAATTCAGACAGTGTACAGGGAGAGGCATTTTTCTGCATTGTGGTGGAAAATCAGCTCCATACTTTTGAAATTCATGATGATGTTACAAAGAAAAATCGCCATGAGATCAAACAGTTATATGCAGACAAAGTCTTTCAGGAACTGGATGAACTGACAAAAGATGTATACTGATACATACAGGCAGGTTCCCATTCTCGGTTTATCACTTTTGGCAAGTGAAGCTTGGGGGATTACCTGATGTGGTCAAAATATTCAAATATTCACGGAGGAATGACAAATGTTAAAAAAAGACATTCACTGGGCAGTACTTGGTACCGGGGTAATCGCGAATGAAATGGCAGCAGCACTGAATAAAAACGGCAGAAAAATTTATGCTGTTGGAAATAGAACATACAAAAAAGCAGTTGCTTTTGCAGAAAAATATGATATTGAAAAAGTATATTCCGACTATCATGAGATGTTTACAGATCCGGATGTAGATGTCATTTATATTACAACACCTCATAATACACATATCCAGTTTATGAAAGAAGCAATTAAAAACGGAAAGCACATTCTGGTGGAAAAATCCATCACACTGAACAGTGAAGAACTGGATGAAGCGATCGCCATGGCAAAAGAAAAAGGCGTTCTGATCGGGGAAGCCATGACCATTTATCATATGCCGATCTATAAAAAGATAAATGAAATCCTGGCATCAGGCGCACTTGGAAAAGTAAATCTTATTACTACAAATTTCGGAAGTTTTAAAGAATACAATATGAACAACCGTTTCTTTAACCGGAATCTTGCAGGCGGTGCAATGCTGGATATTGGTGTTTATGCTCTTTCTTTTATCCGCTGGTTTATGGATTCCAAACCGGACAGTCTGCTTTCACAGGTAAAGCCTGCACCAACCGGAGTGGATGAGCAGGCAGGACTGCTTCTGACAAATAAAGAAGGGCAGATGGCTACAGTGATGCTGTCTCTGCATTCCAAACAGCCAAAAAGGGGAATGGTTTCCTGTGAAAAAGGCTACATAGAGATGATGGAATATCCAAGAGCCTGGGAAGCCAGGATCACTTATGTAGAAACTGGAAAAACAGAAGTAATTAAAGCAGGAGAAAATGCAGATGCCCTTGCCTATGAACTGGAAGATATGGAGAAGGCAATCGCAGGGGATACTTCCTGTTTGTATCTGAATTATACGAAAGATGTCATGGACATGATGACAGAGTTCAGAAAATCCTGGGGATTCACCTATCCGGAGGAAGAAAAGAAAAAATAGTTTGGATGTTAAGCGAATCAGGTAAGTTTCCTGATTCCATTTGCGAAAAGCAATAAACAGTGGGCGGAGACCTGCCTGTATCAGGAGAAGTATTTGTACTCCAGAATGAGGAAAAAAGGATGGATTTACGAGTATTACGTTACTTTCTGATGATAGCAAAAGAGCAGAGTTTCATAAAGGCTGCCAAGCAGCTGCACATCACCCAGCCTACATTGTCCAGACAGCTGGCGGCACTGGAAGAGGAACTGGAAACTCCTCTTTTTAACCGAATCAAGTAAGTCCCCTGCTTCAATTGCGAAGAGCAATAAGCAGT
>ERZ1673739.2943-NODE-2943-length-12759-cov-28.529282_pt1 | contig 12759 bp, 10 predicted proteins | sample MGYA00580210_ERZ1673739 | MGnify/ENA primary metagenome ERZ1673739 (study PRJEB41218, sample SAMN15661749) | gut metagenome | host: Homo sapiens | place: Canada: London | collected 2015-08-20/2019-03-30 | study: EMG produced TPA metagenomics assembly of...
TATTGCATGTCATCATCCTGCTGCTTTCGCTGTTCCTGGTTATCAGCATCTCCATTGATACGTTCAAAGGCATCCCCTTCTACGAGCAATCGGTGTACATGGAAGTACAGCTATGGATTTGCGCATTGTTCCTGGCGGACTTTGTACTGGAATGGTTCCTGGCAACAGACAAGATGCGTTATGTAGCCACTCATTTCATCTTTCTGCTGGTGGCTATTCCTTATCAGAATATCATTGCCTATATGGGCTGGACTTTCTCACCCGAGGTTACCTATATGCTGCGTTTCATTCCATTGGTACGGGGCGGCTATGCCATGGCCATCGTGGTGGGATGGCTGACGTACAACCGCGCATCGGGCTTGTTCGTATCTTACCTGACAATGCTGCTGGCTACCGTCTATTTCTCAAGCCTTGCATTCTACGTCATGGAGCATGGGAGCAACCCTCTGGTAAAGGGGTATGGCGACGCCTTGTGGTGGGCATTCATGGATGTGACTACGGTAGGCTCCAATATAATAGCGGTCACCGTCACAGGGCGGGTACTGTCCGTGCTGCTGGCAGCGCTGGGCATGATGATGTTCCCCATTTTCACAGTATACGTAACGAGCCTGGTAGAGCGGCGCAACAAGGAAAAGCAAGACTATTACAAAAAGATAGAACAGGAACCGGCAAAGAGCGCTCCTTAATTGTTAAAGCCGGGATTTTCCTCTACCCTCCGGGAACAACTGTTCCCAAGGGTTGTTATAAACGCTGATTTCGAATATATTTTTCACCAAAAACCTTAACTTATGGCAAATATTAAACAAACAGTGAAGCTGGGAGTGTTTACCCTGGCAATCATGAATGTGACGGCTGTAGTATCCCTGCGTGGACTACCCGCCGAGGCCGTGTACGGAATGAGTTCGGCCTTCTATTATTTATTTGCAGCCATTGTCTTTCTTATCCCTACGTCACTCGTGGCTGCGGAACTGGCTGCAATGTTTCAAGACAAACAAGGCGGTGTGTTCCGCTGGGTGGGTGAAGCCTACGGAAAGAAACTCGGCTTCCTCGCTATCTGGGTGCAGTGGATTGAAAGTACAATCTGGTATCCTACGGTACTGACGTTCGGTGCTGTGTCCATCGCTTTCATCGGCATGAACGACGTACACGACATGTCGCTGGCAAACAACAAGTACTATACGCTGGTCGTGGTGCTCGTTATCTACTGGCTGGCAACTTTCATTTCCCTGAAAGGTATGAGCTGGGTAGGGAAGGTGGCCAAAGTCGGCGGTCTGGTAGGTACGATTATCCCTGCCGGATTACTGATTGTCCTCGGCATTATCTACCTTGCCACAGGCGGACATTCCAATATGGACTTCCACAGCAGCTTTTTCCCCGACCTGACGAACTTTGACAATGTGGTGCTTGCCGCAAGTATCTTCCTCTTTTATGCAGGTATGGAGATGGGCGGTATCCACGTGAAGGATGTAAACAATCCGTCCAAGAACTATCCGAAGGCTGTGTTTATCGGTGCACTGATTACGGTGCTTATCTTCGTGTTGGGCACATTCGCTCTGGGTGTCATTATTCCGGCCAAGGACATCAGCCTTACACAAAGCCTGCTGGTAGGTTTCGACAATTACTTCCGTTACATCCATGCTTCCTGGCTGTCGCCGGTTATAGCCGTTGCACTGGCGTTCGGCGTGCTGGCAGGTGTGCTGACATGGGTTGCCGGTCCGTCCAAAGGTATCTTTGCCGTGGGCAAGGCAGGTTATATGCCTCCGTTCTTCCAGAAAACAAACAAGCTGGGTGTACAAAAGAACATTCTGTTCGTACAAGGTGGCGCTGTAACCGTATTAAGCCTTCTGTTCGTGGTGATGCCTTCGGTACAGAGTTTCTACCAGATTCTTTCACAACTGACGGTGGTGCTTTATCTCATCATGTATATGCTGATGTTCTCCGGAGCCATCGTATTGCGTTATAAGATGAAGAAACTGAACCGTCCGTTCCGTATCGGTAAAGGCGGTAACGGTCTGATGTGGCTTGTAGGCGGCCTCGGCTTCTGCGGCTCACTGCTTGCATTCGTACTGAGTTTCATCCCGCCCAGCCAGATTTCTACCGGCAGCAATACCGTATGGTTCTCCGTACTTATCATCGGCGCACTTGTCGTGGTGATTGCTCCGTTCATCATCTACGCTTCCAAGAAGCCGAGCTGGGTTGACCCGAACAGCACTTTCGAACCGTTCCATTGGGAAGAACAACCGGCTGCACAAGTTGCAGGCAAAACCGCCACGGCTACGGCAACTGTCGGAACAACCGCTTCGGCCACTGCAAACGAAAGCGTTGCCTCTCCCACGGGCAATGCTCCGTCAGCAAACAACAGCAACAACAGCGGTAAAGCTCCGAACATTCCCCCTAAAGGATAAAGGCAGGCTTGCTGTCATATAATTTTGCCTATAGTGGAAATCCGGTACAATGTACGTCAAAAGGATTTTTCACTATAGGCAAAATCGTTTATATCAACTGTCAAACGTCCCAACGCTCGCAAACATTGGCGGCAAGCGTTTCGCATGCCCGCTGATAACCTGTTACCAGTTCGTCCATCACTTCTGCTACCGTTTGTATTCCTTTCTCATTGAGCAAGGCGGAAGCCTGACCTATTTCAAGTTCGCCCTCTTCAAGGTCTCCTTCAAAAATGCCGCGTTTGGCACGTCCTCTCGACAAAAGGATACGTAAATCCTCTTCCGTAGCCCCTGCAGCTTCGGCAGCCGCCACTGCCTGCTGAAAATTACCGCGGGCCAGACGTACCGGAGACAGTTTCTTCAATAATAAACGGGTATCCCCCTCTTTCAGATGCAGGCAATATTCTTTAAACACTTCGCTGGCTGAGCTTTCTTCGGTCAAAGCAAACCGCGTACCCACCTGAACACCATCGGCCCCCAAAGCACGCATGGCAAGAATCGCCTCACCGGTAGCAATGCCGCCGGCAGCAATCAAAGGCAGTGAGGTAACTGCACGTACAGCAGGTATCAGGCAAAGCGTAGTTGTCTCTTCACGCCCGTTATGTCCGCCGGCTTCAAAGCCCTCGGCTACGATGGCATCTACACCGGCAGCCTCGGCTTTCATGGCAAAACGCGATGACGAAACAACATGCACCACTGTAATGCCATGCTGCTTCAGCCAAGCGGTCCATGTCGTAGGGTTTCCGGCCGAAGTAAACACGATACGCACCCCCTCATCTACCACAATCTGCATGATTTCCTCTATCTGGGGATACATTAAAGGAATGTTCACTCCAAACGAATGATGCGTAGCCGCACGGCACTTCCGTATATGCTCACGTAAAGTTTCGGGATGCATGGAGCCTGCACCCAACAGCCCCAAACCACCGGCATTACTTACTGCCGACGCCAACCGCCAGCCACTGCACCACACCATACCGCCTTGGATGATGGGATATTTTATTCCAAACAAAGAAGTTATTCTATTCATTAATTTATCCTTTAAAGGTTTATTTTTATGAAAACAAGAAGCGGAGAAATAAAGTTCAATACTCAAAGCGGAATATCCCTATTTGATAATCGTCTCTTTACGACGGGCAGTTATGGAATCGCCGTAGGTTCTTAATACTTCCAAAGTACGTGCACGGCGTCTGGCAGCTTTCCTGTTCCAGAAATCTTTTGTAAAAGGACGCATGAAATCACCTGCAATGCCACCACCGCCGACACTTCGCCAACTCCCCACTGCCATATTGTTGGCACGTTCGGTCACCATATAGCGCAAACCGGTAGCTTCTATCTGTTCGATACTCTCACGCGGCCCGGCATCCAACGGACGCTTTGCCCAGTCTGTATAGATTTTAAGCCTGGTCAGTTCGTAGAACGGATCGCCCCGCCATGTATTCTTGTTCACCGTAATCTTCTTCTGATAGACGGGATCCCAGTTGTATTTGGTGTTTGCGGTATAAGGCCGTAAGGTAAGCACTACCTTTTTCTCCGGCATCCGAGGCATTGCGGGTAAGGAAGCATCAAAGTCCATCCACGTCTTACTTACATCAGCCTTTGGAGAGCCCAAAGGAGCATCAACGCCCATTTCCTTCAATACATCCGGATTCAGTTTCATCTCTCCCCCGCCATCCAGCAACCGGTGCAGACGCAAAGAGTCTTGCGGCGTCCACTCTTGAGCGTAAAGAGGAAAGGTTACCGCACAAAGCAACCCCAAAAAGAGAATAGAATACTTCACCCCGATTGTTTTTTTATACCTTACACTTTATACCTAATCTCACCACCACATATAGCTGCTTCCGCAAAGCGGTTCATCGTAGCAAGGGTCTATAGTCCACATGGTACGCGGATATTTCCGGCCTTCCCACCAACGGCGGTAACGGGCGGCTGCATCGAGCACCTCCTCATCGGTCAGGAAGTAGATGCCTTCATAATTCTCGGCATCGGTATGCACCATCTTACACCCCATCGAAGCATTATGCCCCAAACGAATCGTTTCCACCGTCCACAAGATACATTCGCCTAACCGCAGTTTTCCGCCTGCCGAATAGGATACGGGAGCCAACGGAAAAGAAGGTATTACCGTCAAATCCTCGGCATACTTCAGGAGTTCTTCAATATCTTCTTTGGCAAACTTGGGAACATTACTCAGTCCTTCAGGACTTTGAGTAGAATATTTGCCGGTTTTCAGCTGTTTTACAAACAAATCTACATCCGGATGATTGTAATCCAGCGATTCTTTACCGCAGGATGCAAGCATAAGGCAAGCTGCCATTGCAAGTATCAGATATCCGTATTTATATAGTTTACAGAAAGTCTTCATTTTGTTGTATTGTCTTTAAGGTTAATAAGTCATGCGCACTCCACACAAAAGATTCAGGTTCGTAGGGCGTTCCGTCCGCAAGGTTCCGGTTTCGGAGTCCGTACCGAAATGGTGGGAAACCGAAGGCTCGGCAAACAGAGCAAACCGGTCATTCAATCTGTAACGCACCCCTACTCCTGCCGCTACCGACAGTTGAACGGGTTCCGCATTAAAGCCGTTATCCGCAGCGCCGGCAATGCACTTTTCGGCAGTTCCGCCTACAGTGGCATATAAATCGAGTTTGGGAGTACTTGCCAATGTCATATTCAATTTTACGGGAATCCCTAAAGTATGGAGCGTGCGGTCGACATGCAAGCGATTATACAGAATACCCGTTTCCAACGCGAACCGGCTGTTCAGACTACGTTCCACTGTAACTGCCGCCGTCAGCGGCATATTGTAGTCCCCTTTAGGAAGAGAGGTTCCAAGAGCTGCTTTCAACGCCCATTTACGCGATTTCCGGTATTTTAAAGGAGTAGTTGCCTGCTCTTCTTCCGCAGGAACAGCGGAAAAGGTGTCCGAAGCAGAACTTACCCGGCCAGTGGTGTTCTGATAAGAACTGCCGGTTTGTGCAACGGCACTATTGCTGAAGTAACCGTCACCGGTCTGCTGCACCCGCTGCCTGATAGTGATGGAAAGCCGGACGGAAACAGACTCGCTCTCAGTTTCCGATTGGGCAGTCATGCCTGCGGGAATTCCATCGGCAGGTGGTTTTGTACCGGAATTCCGTACCATCGGGGTCGCCTGATGGATAGATGGAAAAGATTCCTGCACCACATCTCCGTCCAGACTGCCTTCCGGCGTCAAAGCAGCCACTTGCGTAAAGGCTTCCTTTATCTCCTCTTTCGGAGAGAAATACCAGAAAGCGGCCGAAGCGGCTCCCAGCACAAATATAACGGATGCGGCAGCTGCCACCCGATAATATTTAGGAGAAAGAACAATCGCTCTCTTCCGGCCTGCAGCCGGAGATGCCGCGTCTTCCTGCAACTGCTCCCAAAAGCCATCGCGTACCGTCATCTCTGTGCCGGACAGACGGCTGCGGAACAATCCGGTTATTTCATCTTTTTCTCTCATATTCAGTATATTCTTTAATTCTTTTCGCTAACATACACTTGGCACGGTGCAACTGCGAGGTAGACGAATGCTCCTTGATATGAAGCAGTTCCGCAATCTCCTTGTGCGACTTCTCCTCGAACACATACAAGTTGAACACGGTACGGCAGCCGTCGGGAAGTTCCGCCACGAACGCCATCAACACTTCCTCTGAAAGCCCGCTTCCGCTTTCGGCAATACTCGCTTCGTCCTGCACATCGGGAAGTTGTTCTTCGTTTACCACCAGTTGGCTGAAACGGTGCTTCCGTCGCAGATAGTCGATAGCTTGTGTCACCATCACCCTCGTTACCCACGTGCCCAACGCACATTCACCGCGAAACGTGAAGCGGGTGAAGATTTTGATAAAGCCATCGTGCAAAACATCGTGTGCCGCATCCATATCGCCCGTATAACGGTAGCATACCGCCAGCATCTGCTTGGAATAAAGAGTGTAAAGTTCCTTTCGGGCGGAATCCTTTCCTGCCCGGCAGCCCTCTATCAGTTCTATCTCATTTTCCAATGTCAGTGCTCGTTTTACGGACGCCTCTTCGCGTCGTTTGTTAGTTAGACGCAGCATCCGGCAGAATGCTGCAATAGAATCTCTAAAAAGAAGTTAAAGAATAAGGTTATCCATATCTTTCCGTTTCATCATTTGCCCTTTATAACATAAGAAAAAAGCCCCTCACAGACCTGCCCTGACGGGCAGCATTCCCTATGAGAGGCTTTCTCCTGTATTATATCGCCTTTATCAGCAGGCTTTGAAGCTCATGTCCAATCCTTTTACGGAATGCGTCAAAGCACCTACTGAGATAAAGTCTACGCCGCATTCGGCATAGTCGCGCAGAGTGTCAAAGGTGATGCCGCCGGAAGATTCCGTCTCATAACGGCCTGCTACCATTTCTACGGCTTTCTTCGTCATTTCGGGTGTAAAGTTATCGAACATGATACGGTCTACGCCGCCCAAATCGAGTACCTGTTGCAGTTCGTCGAAGTTGCGTACTTCAATTTCTATCTTGAGGTCCTTGCCCTTCTCCTTGCAATATTCCTTGGCACGGGTAATGGCCTTGTCGATACCTCCGGCGAAGTCAACATGATTGTCTTTCAGCAGAATCATGTCGAACAGACCGATTCGATGGTTTACGCCGCCACCTATCTTCACAGCCATCTTTTCCAGAATACGCATGCCCGGAGTCGTCTTACGGGTATCGAGCACACGGGTATTCGTACCTTTCAGCTTCTCGGCATACTTATGGGTCATGGTAGCGATGCCGCTCATACGTTGCATAATGTTCAGCATCAGGCGTTCGGTCTGCAACAAAGACTGCACCTTGCCTTCCACAACCATAGCCACGTCGCCCGGCTTCACTTCAGTACCGTCATTGATGAATACTTCCACTTTCATGGTGGGGTCGAAACGACGGAACACTTCTTTAGCTACCTCGATACCGGCAAGAATACCGGCTTCTTTAATCAAAAGCTTGGATTTGCCCATTGCCGTAGCAGGAATGCACGAAAGGGTGGTGTGGTCACCATCGCCTATATCTTCGGCAAAGGCCAGGTCAATCAGCCTGTCAATCAATTCTTCTTCCTTATTCATTTGTCTTATCTATTCTTATTTGGTGTATCACATATTTGCCTGCCACTTTTCTAAAGAAACAATTCACCCGGAAGTTTCCGTTTGCGGTTGTCAGCGTACCGACTATGAAACTCGACTCATTGCGCTTTCCCTGGTGATTCACCGTAAAACCGCTCACCCGATTACCGGAAAAGAAAGATGCCATCTTTTTCTCTGCCGCTTGGTTGTCGACATTGATTGAACGACTCTCCAGAATCAGTTCCACTTTATCACTCAGATACCCGTTCAGTTCCTGAGAATTTCCTTTTTTAAAGGCGGCGACCACTCCTGCCGGTACGTCTTGTGCCATAAGCGAAACTGTCCAGACAAAGAAGCAGAACCATAATATTACTACTCGTTTATTCATTTTCACAAGTATTAATGATAGGCAAAGGTAAGCAAATCTTATAAATAACAAGAAAAGAAAGGCGACATTCTCACAAGAAAGGATTATTTTTGCACGAAAATCAGTAACTCACATGAAAATGACTTTGCTCGTCGTAGGACGAACCGTAGAACAGCACTTTATTACAGCCATCAATGACTACATACAGCGCACGCGACGCTATCTCTCGTTCGATATGGAAGTTATCCCGGAACTGAAAAATACCAAAAGCCTCTCCGCGGACGTACAAAAAGAAAAAGAGGGCGAACTGATACTGAAAGCGCTCCAACCGGGCGATGTGGTAGTGCTACTGGATGAGGGCGGAAAAGAAATGCGCTCCATAGAGTTCGCAGACTATATGAAGCGCAAGATGAATACCGTAAACAAACGGCTGGTTTTTATTATTGGCGGGCCTTACGGCTTCTCACCCAAAGTCTATGAAGCGGCACACGAGAAACTGTCTCTTTCGCGCATGACCTTTTCGCATCAGATGATAAGACTTATCTTTGTGGAGCAGTTATACCGTGCCATGACCATACTGAACGGCGGGCCGTATCACCATGAATAAACCGGAAAGCCTCTCTAAACAATCTCCTGCAATAGGGCCGGAATTTCGGGAGTGCTGTTTTTTATAACCGTAATACGGCTCTTCCCTTCCGGCGTCAGTGCAAAGTGCATCTGACGCTTATCCGTTTTTCCCACCAGTCGGGCAATCAGCTTCTTGTCCTCTACCGAGCGGATTACCTTGGAAGTATTGGAAGCTGACAGTCCGAGCGCTTCCGCTATCTCGCTGGAGGTGAGTTTGGGCGTATTGAGCAAGGTACACAACAGCATACCCTCATTCAACGACAAGTCAAACTCCTGCATGAATTTTACTTCAAACTCGGCTATCGCCCGGTAAATATCTCGGATTCTACATAAAGTTTCCATTATTCCGTTTATATAAATAGATTCACATTCGCCTTGTCCGCGCGCTCCATATAGGTCGCTACACCGCCTATGGTAACTTCGTCCAGCAATTCTTCGCGCCGGATGCCCATCATATCCATAGACATCTGACAAGCAATAAACTCAACCCCTTGCGCCAACGCCTGAGAACGCAACGATTCCAAAGAATCTATTCCTTTCCGCTTCATCAGGAAGCGCATCATCCTGCTGCCCAAGCCCATCATATTCATCTTGGACAGTTTCAGCCGCAATGAACTGGACGGAAGCATCATACCGAACATCTTTCCGAAAATATCTTTCTCTGTCCGGGGTTTCTGTATCTTCTTCAAGACATTCAATCCCCAGAAGGTGAAGAATATCGACACTTTCTGTCCGGTTGCCGCTGCACCGTTAGCGAGTACAAAGGTAGCTAAAGCCTTGTCTAAATCATCGCTAAAAAGAATTAAAGTTTTTCCCCGTCCGCCTGCTGCCGGAAGAGACGACGGGCAGGCACAAGCCTCATCGCCTTTTTCAAGCAATACCGTGTAGCGTCCTTTTTCTTCCTTTTTCTCTATCAGCTTGTTGCCCGTAGTGGCACACCAGGCAGAAGCATCACGTGCAAATCCGGCATCGGTCGCCACAATTTCCACCCGCTCGCCCGGAGCGATGCTGTCCATGGCTTTCTTTACCTGCATGATAGGGCCGGGACATTGCAGGCCGCAGGCATTAACCCTCAAAGGCTCTTTGGCAGAACCGCTCTGTACAGATTGAGACGGAGCGGATGCAGCAGGCTGAGCCGGTGATGATGCCGTAGGAGCAGGAATGGGCGCCACTGCTGTAGAATAGGTCTTATATCCGCCTATCAAGTTGACCGTATTGCGATAACCGCGTCCTATCAGAATACGTTGTGCCAAATATCCGCGCAAACCTACGGCACAGAAAAGCACGACGGGCTTATCCGCCGGTATTTCCGACAAACGGTCGCGCATCTCGTCCAGCGGGATATTGACAGCTCCCGGAATCGTTCCGAACGAGAATTCTTCAGGGGTACGGGTATCTATCAGCATTACTTCGTCTTTCTTCTCTGCCAGTTCGCGCCAGGAAATAACCGGCATGGCGCCGCTAATAATATTGGAAGCCACGTATCCGGCTATGGCAATAGGGTCTTTTGCCGATGAGAAAGGCGGTGCATAGGTGTGCTCCGTTTCCATCAAATCGTAAACGGTTCCGCCATGTTTGATAAGTCCTGCTATCTGGTCGATGCGCTTATCCACTCCCTCGTAGCCTACGCATTGCGCACCATAGAGTTTTCCGGTTTTCGGATGGAACGTCAGTTTCAAGGTCAGAGGCAACGCATCGGGATAATAACCTGCATGCGAAGCAGAATGGGTTACCGAGCTTTGATACTCCATACCCCATTGTTTCAGACGCTTGGCGGCAAGTCCGGTAGAGGCTACCGTCATATCAAAGACTTTGGCGATGGATGTACCGATAGCTCCTTCGTAGGATGTGGTATTGCCCAAGGCCATATTATCGGCAACGATACGTCCCTGACGGTTTGCCGGATTGGCCAGATAATTGAGCCACGGTTTTCCGGTCAGCGGATGGGGATATTCAATGGCATCGCCCACAGCATAGATGTCTTTTACGGAAGTTTCCAAGTGCTCGTCTACCCGGATACCGCCCGTTTCGCCCAACTCCAAACCTGCCTGTTGCGCCAATGCCGTTGCCGGACGCACACCGATAGAAAGCAATACCATATCGGCAGGAAACGTTTTGCCACTTTTCAGAAAAACGGTAATTCCCTCTTCAGTACGCCGGAAACGGGTAACGCCCTCTTCCAGATAAAGTGAAACGCCTTTTTCGATCAGATGCCGGTGAATAGGTGCAGCCATGGAGAAGTCGATAGGCGCCATAACCTGATTGCCCATCTCTACAACAGAAACCGCAATGCCCGCATGATGCAGGTTTTCCGCCATCTCAAGTCCGATGAAGCCTGCGCCTACTACAACTGCGCGTTTTACTTGCTTGTCTGTGATATAAGCCTTAATCCGGTCGGTATCTTCTACATTGCGAAGCGTAAAGATACCTTCCGAGTCAATGCCTTCCAAAGGCGGTTTCACCGGATTGGCTCCCGGAGAAAGCAGAAGTTTGTCATAGGTTTCTTCATATTCCTTTCCATCTGCTTTACGGATAGTCAATGTCTTCTTTTCCGGATCGATTGCGATTACTTCGTTCTCTACCCGCACATCAATACGGAAACGTTTACCGAATGATGCGGGAGTCTGAACCAATAGTTTTTCACGCTCGGCAATAACTCCGCCTATATAATAAGGTAATCCGCAATTGGCATAGGAAATGTATTTGCCTTTCTCCAATAAAATGATTTCAGCTTGCTCATCTATTCTTCTTAACCGGGCAGCAGCCGTGGCTCCACCTGCAACGCCACCGATAATTACATATTTCATACTTCTTTCTTTTTAGTTTGATACTGCAAAGGAAGTAATAATTTCCAATATAAAATAGTTTCCTTAGGAAAATAATGTTAATATACTATTTAATAATATATTATACCTGTATAACAAGAAGAATAAGCTATTATTAAAAACATGCAGTTTAATCATTGCAAGTTATAAAATATAACGAAAAACATAAAAAAAGAGATGCATCCTCTCGGACGCATCTCCATTATAACCATATCATATTCAAAGTCCTTTCTATTCCTACTACATACTACCAACCCATATTTTCGAGTCCCGCAGCTTTATACCAAGCCATGGAACGGTAAGCCTCAGCAGCTTTGGAATCAACCGAAAGGGGGATATAATGCGTAATGCCGTTTGTTCCTTCCATTGAAAACATTCTTTTGAACATGGAGTAATTTTATCTGTAGTATTCCAATAGACAATAGAAGCATCAAACACATTCTTCCAAGCAACATAAGCATCGGCATCCAGCCGCATTTCCATCATCTGCGAGAAATCATAGTAACCGACATGTCCTTCTTCCATATCCCGCTTATCATAATCAAACACCGTATTAAAAGAAGGCACGCTTTCGTTGTCCGCGCGCTCCAAGAGTTGCCCTGTCACATCCGCCAAATCATCCAACGCATCTGTCCTTACAGCGCAAATGGAAGTTCCGCCTGTCCAGTTTGCATTCGAGATACCCTCTCCTGCTTTATAATTATCCTTATAATGATTAAAGTAGGCTTCTGCCATTTGTGCAGCCGCGCCCGGTTTAAACATATAAGGAACAACCTTGTCATAAGGAGCGCCCGGACCCGGATTCTCCGTAGGCGAACCGATATAATAATCGGTATAATTACGCACCTCATAAGCCACTTCTACAGACATCATAAAGCATGCGTCAAACATTATAAAGTCAAAGTGAGGCATCCCATCATCCAATACATCAACAAAGTCAGATATATTCATACGGTCATCCTGCCCCTCTCCTGTATCCTGCCCTATCCAGCGTGTAGAAGCCGAAGGTACCGGATAAGGAATCCAGCCGTCTGCGTGCGACCAGTAAACCAAACCGTAACTGTCTGCCGGATATTCATAGAAAGCACGGTGCATTACCTCCTTCATCACAGAGGCCTTCGTGGATACCTGCTCTGCATATTCCTTGATTATCTCCTTCTCCAAACGACCTTTCTTGTTTCTAGAGATCCGGAACAAAACCGGTGCTACCCTGTCATCCTGATATACCAACAAGTTACTGGATGACAAATCAACGGATTCCATGCCTGCAATCATCTCTTCCACATCTTCCTTCGCAAATGACGACAAGGTATTATCCGCTACAATGTAAACAAGCACAGTTCTACTTCCTACCTCAGGTGGCACCGGATCATCATCTTGATTACAAGCCGTAAACAAAAGGAAAAAAG
>ERZ1673739.2953-NODE-2953-length-12717-cov-25.602117_pt1 | contig 12717 bp, 15 predicted proteins | sample MGYA00580210_ERZ1673739 | MGnify/ENA primary metagenome ERZ1673739 (study PRJEB41218, sample SAMN15661749) | gut metagenome | host: Homo sapiens | place: Canada: London | collected 2015-08-20/2019-03-30 | study: EMG produced TPA metagenomics assembly of...
ACACAATGCGAATATAGGCATTACCGTAGGATACAAATTTTAAAACTACTCTCTTACATATTTTCCTGTATAAAAAAGAGTCTGCTGTTAAAAAACGGCAGGCTCTTTGTCGTATATAATTATTAGCATCTTACCCGAACACTATTTTTTAAATTATAGAATACATTCATGCTCAATTCTCATTAAATGCCTTTTAATAACCATTCAAACGGCACTAAAATGAATAACAAAATTGCCGTTATTCTTGTATTAGCAGATGTAAAATACTCACTAAACGATTTGGAAAAGCATTACAAGACGTTTTGCGGTTTATATTTAGTTGCATTTTCAGTAGTCCTAAAAAAGCAACTGAATTTGCACCTGACATACTTCTCAGAAACACTACATCTGCTTCACCTCAAACAAACAAAAAAGCCCTAATTCCGTTGAGAATCAGAGCTTTTCCTAATTTTGCTTTCTTGAGAAGCGGTGCGTACGAGACTAACGGAGTTCATAATTACTTGTGACATTCAATAAGTTACAAAACTTCTCCCCCCAAAGCCCCAATCTTGCACCTACATAGCTTCTATGTTTTTCCAATAGGAATTTAGCTTGTTCCAACAATATAAAGATAGGTGTTTTGAACAATACAACCATAAACCATGTGAAATATAATATATTTCAGAGAGCATTTTGGATTTATCATTTAATTCTAATTCTATTGAGAATTGTATTATCATTTAAATATATCATGACTCGGAAAGTTTTCCCATCTATCATTTATATCTCCATCATCCATTGTATGCGTCCTTCCATCTGTGTGGCAGCATTTGTAACAGCTCCTCATAAGTTACCTTCTGCATATATGACATTCTTACTACGTCATTCAGGTATCTACATAAGGTTACTTTATGCGCCTATGCATGTAGTCAATAACGAACAGATGCACTCATGTTAACCGTCGCCTAGTAATCACTGTAGAGCAGGTAGTACTTTCTGTCCAATATGAGGGGGGATGACATTTTCTGCCAGATTATTATCAATACGGATGTCCATCCTGTAGATACCTCATCATGTTCTCTCAGCGGGTATAAGCATAGAACTACCGCCTTTCCTGTCAGATAGTTCGGACTGACAATAATGTTATAACACCAATATCAACGTTTTATTATCCTCTGATAGTATTGGATGCTCTTTATCGAAGATATCCGAAATAAGTTGTTGCATAATATCTTTCTTCTCTAAAGGCTCTCCATCTGTCTTTGTTATCACAATTTTTGTTTGTTCTTCTGTTGTTACCATTAATTTCAGCAAGTAGTTTACATTATTCCCGCCTATTACGGCTATTTCAACCTGTCTGGTAAAGTTGAAATTTCGAGAAACGGTATCTTGTCCGTCCCTAAAGATGTTAATGTATGTTTTAGATTGACGTTTGAAACTATCTAACACTTGCTTGACAGATTCGCTATTTACCTGATATTTATCTTTAAACTTGCATTCAAAAAATTCTCCATCTAATGCACATTCAATACTTTCGAAAGTGTATGTATTACTAGGCTTTGTATATAGTTCTGTTATACTCTTTCTACCCCATTCTTGCGCATCATCACATAGAATAAGCAAGAAAGAGAATTGTGGATCTGCAAAAGCAGGTGCAAGCCGAACAGAGGGAGCAGACAAAAATGGAAAACCGCCACAACAGCGAGATAAACAAGATAGACCGGAGCTACCAGCAAAAAATCAGGGAATACGACAACAGACTGGAACAGATAGACACCTATTTCCCTATCGTAACGGAACTGCTGCCCATAGCCGAACAATGCCGGGAAGTGGGGTTTACCGAGGAACTGACAAGGCGGATTGTCAGCCTACAACCCGTGGAGTTCAAAGGAAGGCTCTATTCGAAGGAACACAAGGAGAAGTTCAGGACGGAGCACTCGACGGCAACCGTGGAGAAGCACCCGCAGGAGAAAGGAAAATTCCGGCTGTGCATTGACGACATGCCCATACTCGAATGGTTCAGAATGAAGTTTCAGGAACTCAAAGAAAAGCTGGGTATAAGCCACACCCAAAAAGAAGAGAACAGACCGAAAAGAGGATTGAGGATATAAAACGTAATAGAAAATAAGGGGTTTTGGTTTCATTTATTCAGCTGTTTTTCATATTTTTGTATTGGATTGAATATGCTCTTTCCAAGACATAGTTAGAATTTTTAGAAGCGTTATGCTTATCTTGTAGATGAAAACGTAGGAAATTTTCAAAGAGCACAAGGATAGCATAGTGGTTCTCACGCTATAGGCGTGGGCGGCTATATCCATATCTGTACTCAAGGTATTTTCCTACGACCTTCATCTAAGACGTGGCATGCAGTTCCACGCTTTTTCTGTATATAAATCTCCTTTTGGAACTGGGGGATCTAATTTATAAACAATAATGAAATTAAACATTTTATTTTTAATTACATTCTTAAGTTTATGGAATGTGTCTATCGCCCAGTCTTTAAAGATTTATTCTGGTAAGTATCGAGAAGGAACTGCAACTTATTCATACAAAGACAATCCTGATGGAGGACGAATTTATGAAGGGAGCTTTGTTTATACTACTCCTTATCATAAAATTACTGGACAATTCAAAAATAACAAAAAGGATGGCCAATGGATTTACAAAGGATATAAGAAATCCCTGAAATTATCATATAAAGATGGGGTTTTGGATGGTATGTATCAATTCATCAATGGAGGTGATAACGCTTGTATACTTCTTTTAACTATTAAGGATGGAAAATTTGTAGGTTCTGCAAAAGGGACAGACATTGGTTATACTTGGCACAGATTATTTCATTATAGGGGTTCTTTTAGTGGACAGTTTGACGAGAATGGCTATATGGATGGTGATTGGACTTTTAAAGATGACGACGGTATATATGTCTTCCACGCAACATACGAACATGGGGTTTGCCAGAAATGTTATCGTGAAGACATAACAACCGGAGACATTGCTGAAGGTGCAGTTAAAATTGATTTACATTCTATTATTATAGATAATTTCGAAACAATAGAAGGAGAGGTTGATCGTGGACATAGCCGTTGGCGCAAATATGATTATGAAATAGAAAAAGCCCCCTCACCTGTAATACAAAAAGGAAGTGGATATGGTACTTTTAATCTTTCCGGGCGTTCATTGGTAGGAGGACTACCACGCCCAAGACACAATGTGGCAGAAGAAGGAAGGGTGGTTGTTGATATTACTGTAAACCCAGCCGGATACGTAATAGCTACCAGTGTTAATTCTCAAACAAATACATCAAGTACCGACTTGTGTAAAGCAGCAATGGAAGCCGCCCAAAAGGCTCGTTTTAATGCCATAGACAGCACAGGCAATCAAGTAGGGACAATAACTTATTATTTTCAATTACGCTAATCAAAACTTTTATCCTAAATTATGAAATATGAAAATGTAACCATGAAAGGAAATGCGAATGAGTTTCGCTTTTCACTAACTAAAGAAGGCGATAGAAAGCTAGTCGTATTTGGTGTAAATCCAAGTACTGCTAACGAACAAATTGCCGATTTGACAATCACAAAAGTAATGGGATTTGCAGAGCGGAATGGCTTTGATGGCTTTATCATGCTAAATCTCTACCCACAACGCTGCACCAATCCTGAAAGCTTAGACAAAGAGATTGATGAAGAATTGCAACGCAAAAATTTAGAGGTAATCCGTCTATCTGTAGGCGATATGAAAGAATCCATCATATTGCTTGGATTTGGCGATACTATTAATTTGCGTCCCTATCTGAAAAGGCGTCCTAAGGAAATCATTGATATGCTTGCTCCCAATAATCCTCAATGGAAAATGTAGGGACATTGACTAAAAACGGAAATCCTCGACACCTTTCCAGAGTGGATTATATCACGTTTTCTGATTTTAATATGCAAGAATACATATCCATATATCTATAAATTATCATGATGAACCATATCTATAAATTCCGACTCATAAGCATGACTATGCTATGCTTGTTGTTATCTTGTACAACACCCAATCCGGTTGAAAAAGCCAAAGTTGAAATGCAAAAAGAGTACCATGCCTATTTTGACAATACAATCAGTATGATAGAGCAATACAATTGGGTGTTATCCATTGACATTTATGATTATTGGTATCCGGAAGGAGCTACCGTTATTGATTTTGTCAATGATTTGGAAACTGGAATACAAGGATGCAGGCGACTATCTAAAGAAATTTCCACCATTAATATAGATGATGAGCGGGTTATTTCAGCCAAACAAGAATTACAACAAGTATTAAAAGAAATAAGCGAAGATCTGGTTTCCCTTGTTGATAATCCAACTAATATTTTTGAAATTGTTGCAGAATCTAGAGATGAAGAATTCGAAGTGCCAGAAATAATTGTCCACGCACTAAGCAGTCTGCAAAACAGCATAGAATCCAAAATGAACATAAGCAATGACATCGTATGTATGCGAGAAGACATCATTAGAAATAAAAGGCTGAACAAGGAGCAATTTATTGAAATCAATCAATCCATATTAACAATGGCACGTGATAGCTTTCTACATCATTTCCAAAATTGGAAGGAAGTAGATGCTTATTTTGACCAAGAAACAAATTACTTGAAAGACAGTACGTATATCAATAATATGTATCAATTCTTCTATGCATCAACAGAGGCTATGACAAAGCTAAAGAAGCATAACTTATACGATGAACAAACTACTCAAATGTACACTGGTTTCTATGCTGAATCCGATGCTTATTGCGAGCCTGTTAATAAAGCAACAGACAATGTCACCACCATCTATAAAGGAAATGGATTTGTTATAGACTTTTATTCAAATGCATTAGATGGAGAAGGAGAATTGTATTGGAATGTTTACTCTTGTCAAGAAAACAACGGAGATTTAACATTGACACTCAAGAAAAGTTTTCTCTATAGCAAAAACAATTATTCCGCATCAATCAAAACACTAGATGAAAAGTATATAGGCGAAAAGTATATTTATAAGTCACTTTCCTGCGGAGAAAATTCTTATGCAGGAATACATATATCCAACAAAGGAAAAAAATATGCAGAAGTTTGGGTTGAAACTGAAGAAGATAAAGGGTTCTTGCGAGATTTATACCTATGTCCAGAAGTTATAGATTATCTTGTTTCAAACAAATGGCGAGATAAGTAAAACAAAACACCCAATTTTACTTTGTCGGGTGTAAAATTGGGTGTTAATTTTGTAAGCTATTGATAATCAATATTTATTGCGGTGCGTACGGGGCAGTAACATATCTACTTACTGACACATAGTGATACATACAGGTACATTGATTGTCTTGTGATGCAAGAATGTTTGTTGCCTGTTGTTTCATTGGGTATCACAATATGCCACAGAATTGAGACCCGTGTTTTCAATATGACTACTCGTCATATCAAAGCAGACCCCACGTCATATTCTATCAAATCACTATATGACGGCTCGTCATATTTTTATGCAGAGGAACGATTCTTGAAAAAATCTTGTCGAACAATAGAATTAGAATATGAACAAGAAAGAATTGTGCAATGCTCTTGCAGAGAAAACAGGGCTGACTAAAACAGAAGCTCAAAAAGCCTTTAATGCTGTTATTGAAATCGTAGCCAATGAAATGAAAAAGAATGGCAGAATCACCCTTATCGGTTTCGGTTCGTTCTCCGTCAAACAGAAAGCTGCGAGGAAAGGGATGAATCCGACTTCTTTCGCCCCGATTGATATTCCTGCTAAAAAGGTTGTAAACTTTAAGCCCAGTATCTATCTGAATCACCTCTTAAACGTTAAGAAAAGAGGGAGAAAAAGGAAAGATGAAAATAATATCAGCTTATAACATACTTGCAATTATGCCGTTGAGCATATCTTCGGCTCTCTGGTCATAATCCCGATTAGACAAATGGCTTTCAAGTTCATCAAAGCCGTTTGTCTTTTCGATTATAGACAGCAATGTCCTTAAATCATAAAAATCGGTCTTCTTGCGCTGAATGTTAGCGGTATTAATGTATCTGTCAAACTTAGAGGAAAACAGGTATATAGGAGACATTACACAAATTCCGTTTATAAAAGATGCAAACTTTGTATTGGCGCAATCATAATCTATCAGTATATCAGTCTCAATCTTGACTTTCTCCAGTTCTAAGGAAACCATATATTCGGAACTGTCCTCTACGCCAATCCCGAATTTGCTACCTACTTGTTTGACGAACCTGTCCCTTTCCTTATTGGCAAACGAAGTCCAAAAATCAAGGTCATTATCAGATCTGTTTCTCCAAAACGGAATGGAGTAATACCTACACAGCAAGTCTATTGCCGTTCCACCGATAAGGTACAAACCGCATCGGGTGGCGGTCTTTACAATCTCCGTATCGTATGGAGTGTATTGTTGGAATAGTGGTAGTGTATTGCTCATTGATTGATAAGGTCAGGGTTAATAAGCAGGTAACCGTCCAAGTCTTGGCTCTCGCCCGTATATAGGTAGTCTCCTATAATATCCCATACCAAACCCGAACCTACAACCGATTGGAACAGGCTCGACAAATTATAGACATCTTCCAATGTAAGCCTGCAATCTTCTTTCCCTACAAACAGCAATTTGCATTTCTCGTTAGGTTCTATCTTGATTAGATTTTTCGTGATTGAACGGATAATCTCGTTAGTCAGATTAGTATAATCAAGCGACAGGATACAATTACCCTCCTTGCTTATTATCTTGAATTTGAATATTTTCCTTTGCATGGGATTTTTTGCAACAAAGGTAGGTCAGTGCTTACGACAGAATTAGACGTAGGTACAGAAAAAAGAGCCACTGCTCCGTAATTGGAATAATGGCTCTATGGATATGAGTTACTATGGCTTATTCATCTAAATTATCAAAACTTGAATATCCTCCATTAAATTTTAAAAGTACATCTCCTCTATTTCCATTACGATTTTTAGCAACAATTATTTCTGCCTTACCATGTAAATCATTGCCATTTATATCATTATAAATTCTATAATATTCTGGACGATGGATAAAACAAATCATGTCTGCATCCTGCTCAATGGCATCACAACGTAAATCTCTTAATTGAGGACGTATACCATCTATTTCCTCCCGACTTTCTCTACGATATACTGGACTGAATACTATAATCGGGATATTCAAGTCTTTAGCCAATGCTTTTAATCTACGTATAATATAAGCCATTTCCTCATTTCTATCTGAGAATAGAAGTCCTGAGTTCATTAATTGTAGATAATCAACAATAATCAGTTTTATTTGAAAATCACTAACCAATCGGATTGCTTGTTGGGATAATTCGTGTATGGACAAAGAGGGAGAGTCATCAAGGTAAATAGGAGCAATATCCATTTGCTTTCCAGCATCTTCAAGTCTGCGTTTTTCTTCTTCGTTTAAAGTATCCGTATAACCATTGTCGTAAACCTTTATTTTCGCTCCATCCACTTTGCTTAATACCATACGTAATCTGTTTATAGCTTGATTACTTGACATTTCAAGAGAAAAGAAAGCCGTAGGTATTCTATTCTTTACTGCTATTTCTTTTAATAAAGACATTCCAAAGGCTGACTTTCCCATTGCAGGACGAGCAGCAATAACAATCAAGTCGCCATTGTTCCACCCATTTGTTATTTTATCCAATTCAGGAAATCCCGATTTTATATTCGGTTTTTTAGTTCCCTCTAATCCATTTCTTCCAAAGCATTTCATATTTTCTAATTTTTATGATTAATACATTGCAAAGTTATTACCTGACCTGCGACATTTTTTGACGTAGGATTTGTTTATTTACGAAAACAACCGCTACAATTTTTCATAATCATAGCGGTTGGTATAGAGAAATTATTTCTTATTTTTCAAGAAACTCAAGTCGGGTTCATGGTAACGGCTTGATTTCAGTATCTTACCGTCCTCACGATAGATCGGTTTTCCATTTTCGTCCAACTTGCTCATATTACTTTCATGTACCGCATCGAAGATACGCTCAAATTCATCTTGTAAACCGTGAGAGACGACTGTTCCCAACAAGGTGTAAGCTATATCGGCTAATTCTTTGGCTACCGCTTGCAGTCGTTCATCCTCTGTGTCTCCTGTGATTGCGTATTCTTCTGCATATTCATCAACTTCTTCTTTCATCACACGCATACGAAGTTCATGCAAATCTTGGGGAATGCGCAAAGTTGGCTGTTCATTTATGTACAAGCCAAAAGCCCGATGAAATTCTTCTAATTGTTTGAGCTGCTTTTTCATACCCTAATTTATTTGTATTATGTTAGTGATAGGATTAGGTGTTGATTCCGTAATTTCCACATTACCGTCTATATCAATCGTTCCGATAACAGATTGGCTTGTACTATATTGAAAACCTGCAAAATACAATAAATCAGAACCGTCCATTGTATAAATGGAACGAAAATCAATGCCTTTGCTTGACAAGTCCAATTCCTTGATACTGTAGTCCTCTAATACTATAATATCCAATTTATCCACAGATTTCCGTGCATATAAAGCATTTGCTGTAACATAGGTGGAATAATTCTTAGTGAAGAATCCGTTTAGATTAACAGGGATTTCTGTCAATGTCCTTGTTGCAAGGCTTGGAGACAACAAGGTGGTAAAACTCATCACCGTACTCAAAAGCAAGCGGATGATAGTGCAGGAGAACGGCAGGAAATACACTTTCAACCCCGACTTCCACTATTAGCGGCACAGGCAGGAAACCACTTTACTTTAGTCAGGGCATATATATATGTCAGAGTAAAGTGAAGTGTTCCGGTTGCTGATAAAAGCACTTTACTTTATTCCCGTACCATATATATACGGAAGTAAAGTAAAGTGGATACAGCCCGTAATATACGGAAAGATACGGGCGAAAAGAAAAAACAATATCCACTTAAACAGAAACCTACATGAATACGAATGAAGCGAAACAGATACGCATAGAGGAATATCTGCACAGTCTCGGCTACGACCCGGTAAGGAAACAGGGCGACAGCCTATGGTACAAGTCACCATTCAGGAATGAACGGGAACCGTCCTTCAAGGTCAACACGGAACGCAATCTATGGTACGATTTTGGCGCGGGCAGGGGCGGGAACATCATCGCACTGGCGCAGGAACTCTACGCATCCGACAGCCTGCCCTACCTTTTGGAACGGATAGCGGAGCAGGCGCCCGGCGTGCATCCGGTCTCCTTTTCTTTTGGCAAGCAGGCACTCTCAAAACCGAGCTTCCAACAGTTGGAGGTGGTGCCGCTCTCTTCCCCCGCCTTGTATTCCTATCTGCGGCAGAGGGGGATAAATACGGAGCTGGCGAAAAGAGAATGCAGGGAAGTGCGCTATCTGACCGACGGCAAACCATACTTTGCCGTCGGCTTCCCCAACCGTTCGGGAGGCTACGAGATACGCAACAAGTTTTTCAAAGGGTGCATCGCACCGAAGGACATCACCCACATACGGCAGGAACAGCCGAGGGAGACCTGCTGCCTCTTCGAGGGCTTCATGGACTACCTCTCCTTCCTCACCCTGCGGCTGGAAAGGTGTCCCGACCGTCCCGACCTTGACGGGCAGGACTACATCGTGCTGAACTCGACTTCCAACCTATCCAAAGCAATCCGACCTTTGGGCGGTTACGGACGCATCCATTGCTTTCTTGACAACGACAAGGCGGGAATGGAAGCCGTTCAGGAACTGCGGGAGGAATACGGGCTGCGTGTCCGGGACGCATCACACATATACGGAAACTACAACGACCTGAACGACTTCCTTTGTGGTAAACGGTCAGGACAAGCGGAACGGCGGCAGGAGAAACCGGAACCGGAAAGAGAACAACGGCAGGCAAGACAGCCGGAGAGGAAAGGCAGAGGTTTCAGGATGTAACCGCACAGCCGGCTGAAGGCTTTAAAAAAGCCATAGCTCATTAGGGCTTTTTCTTCACGCAATGCACGCATCGCTAAAAAAGCCCCAATGAGCAAAAGGGACGCCGCCCCTTTTGAAACCCCGGAGCCATGCGGCATGGAAGCAAGGCAGGGGAAGTATTAACCGAAAAAATGTATTACAGTTATGGGATATGCAGTTTTGCATTTGGAAAAGGCAAAGGGTGCGGACGGTGCAATGTCCACACACATAGAGCGCACCGTCCACCCGAAGAATGCGGACACGACTCGCACGCACCTGAACCGGGAACTGGTGCAGTTCCCCGAAGGAGTGAAGAACCGTACGCAGGCGATAGCACACCGGATAGAGACGGCAGGCATCAAACGTAAGGTGGGCACCAATCAAGTAAAGGCAATCCGGGTACTGCTCACCGGAAGCAACAAGGACATGAAGCAAATGGAAGCGGACGGACAGCTTGACGGATGGTGCAACGACAGCCTGCAATGGCTCCGTGAAACATACGGGGAGCGGAACCTCGTGTCGGCAGTTCTGCACATGGACGAAAAGACACCGCACATACACGCCACTATCGTACCGATAGTGACCGGAGAGCGCAGGAAAGCCAAAAAAGAAGAACAGAACGGGAAAAAGAAATACCGCAAGAAGAGCACGCAGGACGTGCGGCTGTGTGCTGACGACGTCATGGCAAGGCACAAGCTGAAACGCTATCAGGACACCTACGCACAAGCCATGGACAAATATGGCTTGCAAAGAGGAATAGACGGTTCGCTGGCAAAACACATCTCCACCATGCAATACTACAAGGAGCTGGTAGAGCAACAAGACAGTCTGCAGGAGAACATAGAAACCCTACTGGGACTGGAAGAGGAAGCGCAGAAGAGGTTGAAGCAAGTCAAAGGAGAAATCAACACGCAGAAGATGAAGAATGCGGCAGTAAACGCCACCACAGCCATAGCGGACGGGGTGAGTTCTCTTTTGGGAGGCAGCAAGGTCAGGAGGCTGGAAACGGAGAATGAAAGTTTGAGGCAGGGCATTGTGAAGCTGCAAAAGCAGGTACAAGCCGAACAGAGGGAACAGAAGAACATGGAGAACCGCCACAACAGCGAGATAATCAGGATAGACCGAAGTTACCAGCAGAAAATCGCAGAGTATGACAATAGACTGAAACAGATAGATACCTATTTCCCTATCGTAACGGAACTGCTACCCATAGCCGAACAATGCCGGGAAGTGGGGTTCACCGAGGAACTGACAAAGCGAATCGTCAGCCTGCAGCCCGTAGGGTTCAAAGGCAGGCTCTATTCGAAGGAACACAAGGAGAGGTTCAGGACGGAGCACTCAACGGCAACCGTAGAGAGAAACCCGCAGGAGAATGAGAAATTCAGGCTATGCATTGACGGTATGCCGATACTTGAATGGTTCAGGATGAAATTCCAAGAACTCAAAGAAAAACTGGGTGTAAGCCACACCCAAAAAGAGGAGAATAAACTCCAAAGGGGATTTCGGTTATAAAATCTCAACTCGCTATTGTTGTATTACATGTAAAAAAGAGCTATTTCTCCATGCGAATTTGCTCTTTTTTACTTAACTTTGCACAGAAAAAGAACAAAATAATACAACAATGGATGTTAGATAATCTTTTTGAAAGATTAAAAGCAACAATCATGCGTAATGATTTCTTGCGGACGATTATTATTATCGGATTAATAGCTTTGGCTTGTCTGATAATTTACACAGTAGGAAAATGTACAGGCAAATTCTTTGCAACGATATAAGTATAATAGTAAATATAGAAAAATTAATATGATTATGACAGACAAAAAATTTAGAGTATTAAACCTTGTATTATTCTCATTCATACTCTTGTTCAGCTTGACGAAATATCTATTTCCAGTAGTAATTGTACCTGTTGGTTGGATACCATTCATAGAGAATCCATATCCAGTATCTGTTGCATCCATATTGAGAAATATATTATTGGTTTTTGCTATTATTATCAACCTCTATCATTTAGTTAGGGATAAAAGATAGTTTACCGTGAGGAATCTGAACATTCCCGTCCTTGCGGATGTGTCATCCGTAGGAACGGGGTGTTAAACACAATCAGATACCTTATTCACACTATACAATGAAAAAGAGAAGTTTAAAATATGGTTTGTTTTATGCTATAGGATTGCTTGCCGTAATAATGTTTGCATCTGCTTTATGTTTTTGGATAATACCTGCGGTAAACGGGAAATGGGAAGCTATGTCTATTGCGCTGTGGATGTACGGGTGGTATTATGGTTATTACCTATTTACTAAGCGTTATACCAAATGGTGGAAAGATATAGGGGAATGAACAGTAATATAATCATTCATTATTTCAAATTGCGGTCAAAGCAACTATTCCGAATTTTAAAGGAGTTGGGGATTATCAGAAGCCTGTTTTTGTCCGGGCTTCTTTTTTTTAGCCTATACGGTTGGTTGTATATCCTTTTATTCCTAATAGCACTTGTCGGTGCGCTACATGGCAACATCCGCATTGGAAAAATCGCTTTGATTGTTTGGGGAATCATTCAGACAATGGCATTTACATCCATTCCCCAACGGCAAGAACTCACCCCCTTTCCTGAATTATCCAACGTTGCAGAAAAAAAACTCATTCCTACTAAGAAGTATTTAAATCCAAAACAAACACCCAACTTTACATTTTCGGGTGTAAAATTGGGTGCTTATTTTGTAAAATATTGAAAATCAATGTTTATTGCGGTGCGTACGGGACTCGAACCCGTGACCCCATGCGTGACAGGCATGT
>ERZ1673739.2956-NODE-2956-length-12701-cov-5.051637_pt1 | contig 12701 bp, 13 predicted proteins | sample MGYA00580210_ERZ1673739 | MGnify/ENA primary metagenome ERZ1673739 (study PRJEB41218, sample SAMN15661749) | gut metagenome | host: Homo sapiens | place: Canada: London | collected 2015-08-20/2019-03-30 | study: EMG produced TPA metagenomics assembly of...
TTTGGCAACACCCCTGCTGTAGCGGATTGCAGGTACAGGGCACCGCTATCTCCCCGGCTGCACGGTATGTATCAGTATAACGTTTTTTTTACAGTTTGTCAAATGAAAAAAAAGTTGTGGCAAAATATAAAATATTATATAATAGATGCAGCTTCATTAAAAAAATAAATATAAGATGGGATGTGGAAAAATGAAAAGAATCGGTTTACTTACCAGTGGTGGAGACTGCCAGGCATTAAATGCTACTATGCGAGGTGTTGTAAAGGGTTTAAGTAACAACCTGGAGGAATTAGAAGTTTACGGATTTGATGATGGCTATAAAGGTCTGATTTACGGAAATTATAGAATGCTTTCCTCAAAAGATTTTTCGGGAATTTTGACCAGAGGCGGTACGATTTTGGGAACTTCCCGCCAGCCGTTTAAGTTGATGCGCGTTCCAGATGAGAAGGGGCTGGACAAAGTAGAAGCTATGAAACAGACCTATCATAAGCTGCGTCTGGATTGTCTGGTTATTTTAGGAGGAAATGGAACACAGAAAACAGCCAATCTTTTAAGAGAAGAAGGGTTGAACATTATTCATCTTCCTAAGACCATTGATAATGATATCTGGGGTACAGATATGACTTTTGGATTTCAGAGTGCCGTAAATATTGCTACAGATGCCATTGACTGCATTCACACCACAGCAGCTTCTCATAGCAGAGTGTTTATCGTAGAAGTTATGGGACATAAGGTTGGATGGCTGACCCTTCATGCAGGGATTGCAGGAGGTGCGGATATTATTCTGATTCCGGAGATTCCGTATGATATCGAAAAAGTAGTAGAGGCGATTAACAGACGGAACAAAGCAGGAAAAGGATTTACAATTTTGGCGGTAGCAGAGGGTGCTGTTTCAAAAGAAGATGCAAAACTACCAAAAAAAGAATTAAAGAAAAAACTGGAAGAATACAAAAAACAATATCCGTCTGTTGCCTATAAGCTGGCAAGTGAATTGGAGAAAAAACTGGATTTAGATATCCGTATTACAATTCCAGGACATATGCAGCGTGGCGGCAGCCCGTGTCCTTATGACAGGGTTTTATCTACCAGATTAGGATCAGAAGCTGCTAAGCTGATTTTAGAGGATGACTATGGATATATGGTCGGAATTGTTAATGGAAAAGTAAAAAAAGTGCCTCTGGGCGAATGTGCAGGAAAGCTGAAGATGGTATCACCTACGGATCAGCTGGTAGGAGATGCAAAACGCATTGGCATTAGCTTCGGAGACTGAGAAAGGGAGAACATACATGAGCTATACAGCTCTTTATAGAAAGTTCCGTCCAAAGGACTTCGAAGATGTAAAAGGACAGGAACATATTGTTACTACATTGAAAAATCAGATAAAAGCTGATAGAATCGGACATGCATATCTTTTCTGCGGTACTAGAGGTACTGGTAAAACTACTATAGCAAAAATTTTGGCAAGAGCAGTAAACTGTGAACATCCTGTGGATGGAAGCCCGTGTAATACCTGCAAGACTTGCAGAGCGATTCTGGAGGGAACCTCTATGAATGTCATAGAGATTGACGCTGCTTCCAATAATGGTGTGGATAATATTAGAGAAATCAGGGAAGAAGTGGCATACAGACCTACAGAAGGTCGCTATAAGGTTTATATTATTGATGAGGTTCATATGCTGTCTACAGGAGCTTTTAACGCATTGTTAAAGACACTGGAAGAACCTCCGTCTTATGTAATCTTTATTCTTGCCACTACAGAAGCCCATAAGATTCCTATCACCATTTTATCCAGATGTCAGAGATATGATTTTCGACGGATTACGGTAGAAACCATTGCCAAACGTCTAACAGAGCTCATGGAAAAAGAGGGAAATGATGTGGAAGAGAAAGCCATCCGCTATATTGCCAAGGCAGCGGACGGCTCCATGCGTGATGCTCTTTCCCTTTTGGACCAGTGTATTGCCTTCTATCTGGGAGAAACACTTACTTATGAGAAGGTGTTAGAAAATCTGGGAGCAGTGGATACAGATATTTTTAGTGGTCTTTTGCGAAAAATTTTAAAGCAGGATACTACAGGTGCAGTGAAAACCTTAGAAGAAATTATTCTTCAGGGAAAAGAAATGGGGCAGTTTGTCACAGATTTTATCTGGTATCTGAGAAATCTGCTCTTAATAAGCTCTTCCGACCATCCTGAGGAAGCGGTGGATGTGTCAGCAGAAAATCTGGAGAAGATGAAAGAGGAAAGTACCATGATGGATGCAGAAACGCTTATGCGTTACATCCGTATTTTCTCAGAATTGTCCAATCAGATTAAGTATGCGTCCCAAAAGCGTGTGTTGGTAGAAATTGCCCTGATTAAGTTATGTCAACCCGTAATGGAGACAAATTTGGATTCACTGTATGACAGGGTGCGTATTTTGGAAGAAAAATTAAAAAATGGTGTGGTAGCAGCGAGTTCGGTACCTCAGGGCATGGGGGATACTTCTGTGAAAATAGCAGAGCATCCGAAAACAGAGCCGCAGCCAAAACCGGAAAAGGCAGCCCCAGAGGATTTGCAATATGTGCGTCAAAATTGGAATGCGATTATCCGAGATACCAAAGGGCTTTTGCAGCAAATGCTGTTAGAATCCACACCAAAGTATGATGGAAGCACAGGAGAACCTGTACTTTATATTGAATTTCGCAATTTTTTGGCGAAGACTTGTATTGACAGTCCCGACAGTATGGAAATGCTAAAAAATGCCATACGGAAAAAAATTGGTAAAGATGTGGAAATCAAGATGATTTTAAAAGATGGAGCTGCAGGGGAAACCAGAGGCGGCCTGTCCGAAATTACCGTGGATGATTTATTAATGCAAAATATAAACATGGAAATTTCAGTAGAAACAATGGAAGATGATGAATAGGAGGAGCCTGATATGGCAAAAAGAGGTGGATTTCCAGGTGGTATGATGCCTGGAAACATGAATAATTTAATGAAACAGGCGCAGAAAATGCAGCGCCAGATGGAAGAAAACCAGAAAGCACTGGAGGAAAAAGAATTTACAGCAGCAGCCGGTGGCGGAGCTGTAGAGGTAACTGTTTCCGGTAAAAAAGAAGTGCTGAAGGTAAAATTGGCAGAAGAAGTGGTAGATCCAGATGATATTGAGATGCTGGAAGACTTGATTGTAGCTGCAACTAATGAAGCACTGCGGAAAATGGAGGAAGCTTCTGCAGCAGTGATGTCCAAACTTACAGGTGGCCTGGGAGGAATGGGCGGCGGATTCCCATTCTAAATCTAAAGGAGAAAAGAATTGGAATACTACAGCAGTCATATAAACAAACTTATTGAAGAATTTTCCAGATTACCTGGTATTGGAGCAAAATCAGCACAGCGTTTGGCTTTTCATGTTTTAAATATGCCTATGGACCAGGTACAGAGCCTGTCCAATGCTATTTTAAATGCCAAGGCAAATGTGCAGTATTGTAAGTGCTGTTACACATTAACCGACCAGGAAATTTGTCCCATTTGCAACAATTCGCGTCGGGATCATCATGTGATTATGGTGGTGGAGAATACTAGAGATTTGGCAGCCTATGAAAAAACAGGAAAATTTGACGGGGTTTATCATGTGCTCCACGGTGCTATTTCCCCTATGCTTGGAATTGGACCGGATGATATAAAGTTAAAGGAACTTATGCAGCGCATTGCAGAGCAGGATATTCAGGAGGTAATTATTGCCACGAATTCCAGCTTGGAGGGAGAGACTACGGCAATGTATATCAGCAAGTTAATTAAGCCTGTGGGAATCAAGGTTAGTAGGATTGCCAGCGGAGTTCCAGTAGGTGGAGATTTAGAGTATATTGATGAAGTCACTCTTTTGAGGGCTTTGGAAGGTAGAGTAGAGCTATGAGAAAAAAGGTAACCTCTACGGATATTGCCAAGGCTGCGGGTGTTTCCCAGGCTACCGTATCTATGGTCTTGAATAAAAAGTATAATGTTTCTTTTTCAAAAGAAACCATACAAAAAGTGGAACAAGTTGCCAGGGACATGGGCTACACTGTTCCAAAGCGAAGAAGCCAGAAAAGTTCAAAAAACAGCCGGCTAATTGTTGTGTTTTGTCCTACGCTTACAAATCCTTATTATGTTATGCTGCTTCAGGGTATTGAAACCGTAGCAAAAGAAAAGGGATATGGAGTTTTTGTGTGCAATACACAGCGGGAATTAAAAATAGAAGAGCAGTATCTGAAAATGATGCATAGTGTATCACCGGCAGGAATTATTTATACTTGTAATCCCAGTGAAACCTTTATGGAACAGGTGGAGGAAATTGCAGAAAAAATTCCATTGGTGGTAATCAGCAACCGTGAACGGGTAAAGGTAGATGCCATTAATCAGGATAATACCAAAGTGGGAAGCCTTATGGCGCGTCATTTACTGGATTTGGGACATCGGGAAGTGGCTTTTATTGCCCCGCCTCTGACCAAACGTCAGGAACAGCGTTCTAGGCGTGTGGAAGGTTTTGTGCGGGAGTATGAAAAAGAAGGGCTTTCTCAATCTGTGGTTATTAAGGCGGCAGATGATATTTGGGATGAAGTATTGCCCAGTGTTGATTCAGAGTATCGCATAGGATATACCTTGACAAAGGAACTTTTAGCAGAAAAGCGAAAAGTCACAGCCATTGCAGGACTGAATGATATGATTGCCTTTGGAATTATAGACGCTCTTCAGGAAGAAAAATTAAAAGTTCCTGGGGATGTTTCTGTTATAGGTTGTGATAATATTATTTTTGGAAGAATGTCTCAGATGTCTCTGACTACTATTGAACATTTCGTCCCTTTAAAAGGAAGGGATGCCTGTGATATTATTATGAAAAAGATTGAATCTGCACATAATGCCTATTTGGATACAGAGCCTACCAGCACATATCACATTGAGTATGAGCCCAAACTCATAGTGCGGAAAACAACAGCCTATGTAAATTCCAGGAGCAAAAAGAAAAAGGGCAAGAAAAATAATTAAATGAAATTGCTGGAATAATTAGTAATAAAATAGAGAATCATAGAAAGAAAAGCCTTATTATATAAAAAACTGGAATAAACATATAAAAACAACTATTAATAAAATTTCATTTTATTAATAAATAAAATTGCTAATAATACAGCATCCTCTTGCGGAATGTTTGTTTAAGGAGTAAACTATAAGCAACAAACAAATAGAGCCTTTGGGCGCCGAAAATGGAGGAGTAGAATTATGAAATTTTTTATTGACACAGCAAAAGTAGAGGATATTAAAAAAGCAAATGATATGGGAATTATCTGTGGTGTGACCACAAATCCATCTCTGATTGCAAAAGAAGGCCGTGATTTTAATGAAGTTATTAAAGAGATTGCGTCTATTGTAGACGGACCCATTAGCGGTGAAGTAAAAGCTACAACGACAGATGCAGAAGGCATGATTAAAGAAGGCCGTGAAATTGCAGCTATTCATCCAAATATGGTTGTTAAGATTCCAATGACAACGGAAGGTTTAAAAGCTGTAAAAGTATTGTCAGCAGAAGGAATTAAAACAAATGTAACCTTGATTTTCTCTGCCAATCAGGCACTCTTGGCAGCAAGAGCAGGTGCTACATATGTTTCTCCATTCCTTGGAAGACTGGATGATATTTCTACAAACGGTGTTGAACTGATTAGCACCATTGCTGAAATGTTTGCAGTAGCTGATATTCCTACAGAAATTATTGCGGCAAGTGTTCGTCATCCAATGCATGTAACAGACTGTGCTCTGGCTGGAGCTGATATTGCTACAGTTCCTTACAGTGTTCTGGAACAGATGACAAAACATCCACTTACAGATGCAGGTATTGAAAAATTTCAGAAAGACTATATAGCAGTATTTGGCGAGTAATAACAACCGCAGAAGCGGGAAAACCAAAAAAGGAGAAAAGTAATGAACAAGTTAGAACTTCAGAAAACAGCTAACGAGATTCGCAAGGGTATTATTACAGCTGTTCATTCTGCGAAAGCCGGCCATCCAGGCGGATCTCTTTCAGCAACGGAAGCGTTTACTTATTTATATTTTGAAGAAATGAATATCGACCCACAGGATCCCAAGAAAGCTGATCGTGATCGTTTTGTTCTTTCAAAAGGCCATACAGCACCAGGATTGTATTCCACTTTGGCACACAGAGGTTATTTTCCGGTAGAAGACTTGAAAACACTTCGTCATTTGGGCTCCTATCTTCAGGGACATCCAGATATGAAACACATCCCAGGAGTTGATATGTCCAGCGGTTCTTTGGGACAGGGGATTTCCGCAGCAGTAGGTATGGCTTTATCTGCAAAAATGAGCCAGGAGTCTTATCGTGTTTATACACTCTTAGGAGATGGTGAAATTCAGGAAGGACAGGTCTGGGAAGCTGCTATGTTTGCAGGTCACAGAAAACTGGACAACCTGACTGTGATTGTGGACAACAATGGTCTGCAGATTGATGGAAACATTGAAGATGTATGCTCTCCATACCCAATCGACAAAAAATTCGAAGCATTCAATTTCCATGTAATTAATGTGGAAGACGGAAATGATTTTGACCAGTTAAAAGCTGCTTTTGATGAAGCAAAGGCTACAAAAGGTATGCCAACAGCCATTATCATGAAAACAGTAAAAGGAAAAGACGTATCCTTTATGGAGAATAATGCAGGATGGCATGGAAAAGCTCCAAACGATGCAGAATATGAAATTGCTATGGCAGATTTGGAAAAGGTAGGTGAAGCATTATGTCAGAAGTAAAGAAAATCGCAACCAGAGATAGTTATGGTAACGCATTAGTAGAGTTAGGCAAAAAATATGAAAACCTGGTAGTTCTGGACGCTGACCTGGCAGGTGCTACCAAAACAGGAACCTTCCAGAAAGCATTTCCAGAGCGTCATATCGACTGTGGTATTGCCGAGAGCAATATGATGGGAATTGCAGCAGGACTTTCTACAACAGGAAAAGTTCCATTTGCAAGTACTTTTGCTATGTTTGCAGCAGGACGTGCTTATGAACAGGTTCGTAATTCCATTGGTTATCCACACTTAAATGTAAAAATCGGCGCAACTCATGCCGGTATCTCTGTAGGTGAAGATGGCGCAACACATCAGTGCAACGAAGATATGGCACTTATGAGAACCATTCCTGGAATGGTGATTTTAAATCCATCCGATGATGTAGAGGCAAAAGCAGCAGTAGAAGCCGCTTATTTACATGATGGTCCGGTATACCTTCGTTTTGGAAGATTGGCTGTTCCCGTTATTAATGACAATCCGGATTACAAATTTGAAATTGGTAAGGGAATTGTACTAAGAGAAGGAAAAGATGTTACTATTTTTGCAACAGGTCTTTGTGTGAATGAGACTCTTCTGGCAGCAGAGAAACTGGCAGAAGACGGTATTGATGCAAAGGTTGTAAATATTCATACCATTAAGCCACTGGATGAAGAACTGGTTGTGAAGGCAGCGCAGGAAACAGGTAAGGTTGTAACTGTAGAAGAACATTCTGTTATTGGAGGACTTGGTGGTGCAGTAGCAGAAGTGCTGGCTGAGAAAGCTCCTACAAAGATGTTACGTATTGGTGTTCAGGATGTATTTGGTGAATCAGGTCCAGCTGTGAAATTGCTGGAAAAATACGGCATTGATGCAGCTGGAATTTACGAAAAGGTAAAAGCATTCATGTAATTTAAAAGAGAGTTGTCAAAAAGGGCAACTCTTTTTTCTTTACAAAAAAACAGGTTTCGTATAAAATCTAACTAAAAAAACAGGGGAGTGAAGAATCATGACAAAAGAGAGGAAACGAGTAAAAACAGTGAAAGATCCAGGAAATGAGGAATTTTATGATTATATCAAAGACCTGGTTCATCATCCATATGTGCTGAGAATGAAAAAATATCCCCATCATTGCGAAACCAGTTGCTATCAGCATTGTCTGAATGTGGCATATTTTAATTATAGAATCTGTAAATTTTTTAATCTGGATGCTAGAAGTGCAGCAAGAGCAGGAATGCTTCATGATTTATTTTTATATGATTGGAGAGAACATCGGAAAAAGACTGGGGATCCAGTTCATGCTATGACACATCCTCATACTGCACTTAGAAATGCTAAGCGATATTTTAAATTAAATCCTTTGGAAGAAGAAATGATCGTGAAGCATATGTTTCCAGTGACACCAATTCCACCAACACACTGGGAAACCTGGATTATTACTTTGACAGATAAATACTGCGGTACCTGCGAAATTGGCAGATATTATTACAAAGCATGGTTTCCCAGAGGTGCTTATCTTCTTATCAAGAGAATTATCCGTAGGGTATTTGGTGCGGATTATCAATATAAAGACTATATTTTGCCTTTTGGTGAACAGACAGAAGCTGGCGGTACAGAAGTAAACTTTGCGAAGCTGAGAGTGCGTTCTGATTCTGGCTGGAAAAAAGGAAATACCGGAAAAAGACGCGGTGCAAAATATTGACGGTGTGCCATGCAGATTCCAGAAACAATAGAGTCTGCCATATGGACAACAGTGGCGAGGCGTGTAGACTGTAAAAGTAGATGATCAAAAGCACCGGAAAAATTCACAATGCCAGTGACAGAAATATCTCCTACAGCAGGTAGTTTTTTGCGGACACCAAGTCCTGGTTTTAGAGGACCTTCAGAGACTGTGAGAAAGCCCACGTGGTTTTTGGTGCCTAGGGATGCGTCCACAGCTATAGTGAGACTGTGAGGATGCTGCTCGCACAGCATGCTTACAGTCTCATCTAAATTTAGGGCGTGAACTGGGTGGGATAAGGTACCATAAACATGAGTGTGACTTAAGGAATAGCTAGAAAGATTGTGTCCCACTAGAGGGCCTAAACTATCACCAGTAATGCGGTCGCTGCCAATACACAGAATAACCAAATCTCGAAAAGTTTGTTTTTGGGAAGATAAAAGATTAAAAAGCAGTGTGCCAAGCTTCACATCTGCACCTGAGGTTCTATTTTCAATATAGTAAGTAGGGTGATTTGCCATACATATTCTATCCTTTCCTGATACTACTGTCTTTAGTTTTTCCTTTCTTTTTTTTGTTATGCTGAAAAAATATGGAAATTTTGTCAGTAAAAAAATAGAATGTTATACGAAATTTGATAAATTTCGCAAGGAGAGTGTGGTATCCTTTTCTTCAAAAAAAGGGGTGCTGTTGGTATGATAGAAATTGTTTATGAAAAAGAAAAACAAAAACCGGAAGGAAATGAGGAATTTTTTAGGATTCCAAACAATATACGCCAGATAGGAGAAATTGAAGGAACACAAAAAATCTATATAGAAGATTATGCATATACCTACCTTTGTAGAATCTCTTCCGAAAATCCAAGGAAAGGAATTGCAGCTATTCTTTTAGGACAGGCAAATTGGAAAGAGGGAACCTCTTATTTGTTTGTAAAAAGTGCAGTGGCTCTTAGCGATATGGAAGTTAGTGAAGAACATGTGGATTTTACACAGGAAACATGGAATCATGTGTACGAAAAAAATAAAGAATATTTTCCAGAGCAGGAAATTGTAGGGTGGTTTCTTTCTGTTCCTGGCTGTTCTATGGAATTACATGAAGTGATTTGTCAAACCCATTTAGATCACTTCGGAGGAAATGATAAGGTTTTGTTTGTTATGGAACCATTGGAAAAAGAGGAAGCGTTTTATCGCTACGAGGATGGAAAAATGTCTAGACAGACGGGCTTTTATGTGTATTATGAGAAAAATGAGGCCATGAGGAATTTCTTGATTGCACAGAACGAAAGGTTGGAGAAGAAAAGCGAAGAGGTAGATGATGGGGCTGTACATTCTTTTAGGGAAAAAGTAGAGAAGAAGGCAGAACAGGAAAATCAAAAGAAACACATTCCTTTATTTAAGACTGCAAGTGTATGTGTGGCAGCAGCGGCTCTTGCAGTGGGTGTGTTGTATTTAAATGATTACCAGAAATTAAGAGGAACTGAAAAAGTGATTGCCAGTTTAGAAGAACAAGGGCAAAAGAAAGAAACAGAAAAGCCAGAAGCAGTAACTCCAGTAAATGCGCCTGTAAAAGAGGAAAAAGAAACAGAGTTGTCACAAAAAACTCCAGAAGATGAAATGCAAGAAGAGCAACCAGAAAAAACTTCCAAAGAGGAGCCAGTAGAGAATGCAAAAGAACCTAAGGAGGAAACGGCAACTGCTACCCATACATCGTATACCATTCAGCCTGGTGATACTATGACTAGAATTAGTATAAAAAATTATGGGACCATTAAAAAGATTAAAGAAATATGCGAGTTAAATCAAATGTCAGAAAATGATACCATTTATCCTGGACAAAAAATTTTACTCCCTTAAGAATTTGTGCTATACTTACCTAAAAATACGTGAAGGAAGAAATTTATGAATGTAAAAGAATACATAAAAAGAAAATTTCTGGAACAGTCCAGGGATAGTGTGGGAGGGCAAGAGAAAATCATACAGCTCTATGAGGATAGAATAAAACGGCTGGCGAAAATCAAGATAAAACGTTCTGTATGGATAACACTGGGAGTAATCCTTTTGGCTGTTGCTATTTTAATAAGCATACAGCTCCATGTGTACAGAGACTATCAGGTTTTATCTTCAGCAGAAAATGAAGATACTCAGTCAGCGGGATATACGCAGATGGGAGATGGATTGTTAAAATATGGAGATGATGGTGCTTATCTTTTATCACAGTCGCAAAAGATTGTGTGGAACCAGACTTATGAAATGAGTAATCCAGCTTCAGATGTGAGAGGGGAATATGCAGTTATTTATGACCGGAAGGGAACCTTGATGTATGTACTGAAAGAGAACAGCCCTGTAGGTCCTATTGAAACAAAGTTTCCGATTCTCCAAGCAGAGGTAACAGAAAACGGTGCAGTGGCAACAGTGCTGGAAGATGGAGAAAAAACATGGATTAATTATTATGCATCAGATGGAAGTATTATTGCAGAAAATCAGACTAGGATGGGAAATCCTGGATATCCATTGGATATTACAGTTTCGCCAAAGGGCGATATTATCATGGTCAGTTATCTTTATATTGAAGAGGGTCAGATATCCAGTAAAATTGTATTTTATAGTTTTGGGGATGAAGGACAAAATAAAGTGGACAATATCATAGCAGATTATACTTACGAAAATACGCTAATTCCACAGGTGGCTTATGTCAATGCTCAGACAGCCGTAGCGTTCAGGGATGATGGCTATACAATTTTTGAGAGTAGCGGAACAGTAGAAACGAAGGTGGAGGAAGAACTGAAAGAAGAAATCATCAGCACCTTTTACAATGATAAATATTTTGGACTGGTATTAAAGGGCAGCGAAGAGAAAGAACCATATATTCTCCAATTATTTGATCCTTCAGGACGAAAGAAGTTTTCCAAAGGATTTGATAGGGGATATCAAGATATTAGCATCAGTGGAGATATGATTATCATGTGCGATTCGGAAAATGTCATGATGTATAATCTGAATGGAATTCTAAAATTTGATGGAGCTATGAAAGAAGGAGCGGTTAAAAATATTTTTCAAGTAGCGTCCAAACGATATATTGTGGTTTCAGAAGGCGGAATTAATACCATACGATTGAAATAAAAATTACAAAAGAAAGGTGGATTTATGAACTGGTTAAATGTTGTCACTTTGGCTGTCATTGTCCTCTGTATTTTTAATGGAATGAAACAGGGTATGGTGCGTTCAGCATTTTCCTTGGTTTCTGTGGTGTTAACATTGTTTTTGGGGGCTGTTCTCAACCCGTATATGAGCCGTTTCCTGACCGAAAACACACCTATTTATGAAACTGTGCAGGAAAAGTGCGAAGAGAGTGTTGCAAGAATTTTAGAAGATAAAATGAATGAACAGGAAAATAAGGAGGAACAGGCACAGTTTATAGCCGGGCTTCCTTTGCCAGAGAGTATGAAAAAGATTCTGGCAGAAAACAATACAGTAGAGAACTATCATCATCTGCTGGCACAGACTTTTGGAGAATATTTATCACATAGTATTGCCAAAATTGCTATTGGAAGTATCAGCCTGATTTTGACTTTTATTCTAGTAAGTATATTTATGAACCTTTTGGCAGGAATGCTAGACAGTATTTTTTCCCTTCCGGTACTGAGCTTATTAAATCGAGTGGGTGGAGCTATCCTTGGAGCTATACAGGGAATCTTTTTTGTATGGATATGTTTTTTGATAATTACGCTGTTCTGGGATGCTGTTTGGGCAAAAGAGGCAGCCAAATTGATTCAAGAAAATGAAATCACAAGTTTTCTTTATGAACAGAATATTCTTTTGCATTATTTATCAGGAATTTTGAGATAACAGAAAAACACAGGAGAATTTTGTAAATTCTCCTGTGTTTTTGTTGACATAGAGAAAAGAAAGTGGTATAGTGTAACTCAGTTCACAGTTTTGAAGTTAAGTTTATGAAAAAAATAAAAAAACTGTTGACAGAAAAAAAGAAATGTAATATAATAAACAAGCTGTCGAAAAGACAGAGAAAAGTTTTCTTTTTAAAAAGAAGTTTAAAAAACTTCAAAAAAGTTCTTGACAAGCCTTACAAGATGTGATAATCTAGACTGGCTGTCGCGAATGACAGAAACGAGCGGAAACAGCTCAGAAAAAGTTTCAAAAAAATAAAAAAGTTCTTGACAAGCTCAAAAAGATGTGGTAAT